>Ga0075116_10001230_pt1 | contig 11747 bp, 13 predicted proteins | sample AntAceMetag02UKC_FD_69786 | JGI IMG/M metagenome (GOLD analysis project Ga0075116, IMG submission 69786) | Saline lake microbial communities from Ace Lake, Antarctica- Antarctic Ace Lake Metagenome 02UKC | ecosystem: Environmental > Aquatic > Non-marine Saline and Alkaline > Saline | place...
GGGGAGTTTAGAATATAATTCACAGACTCAGACTCCTTTGGTGGAGGATGATGGAGGGGGTGAAGGATTTCGGGAAGTTTCTGAAGAGGATTCTGATTGGGTTTGGCAGATTCTTTTAGGAGTTTTGATTGTGTTGGTGATTGTGTTTATTGTTTTGATTTTGAAGGGTTGGGGGAAGTGAAGGGGATGAAAAACATTTAAAGGTTTTAATCTGAAGGGATCCTATTTTCTACAAACCCTTGCATTAGAGATTTTTTTTAATTCATTCCTTGTAAATTGATTTATTTATTTGGTCTAATGGCAGTTATATAACTTTAGTCTATCTCATTAAGATATTTCTCCACTAAATTTAAAGCTCCTTCATCTCCTGGAACCATTTTTAATTTTTTAGCTTCCAAGATTGTAAAAAGTTGCATTTTTTCTCCCTCATAGAGTGTAAATTTTGAAAGTTTATCTTCAAGAGAAGAAATAAAAATCTCTCTATCAATCATATATCTCTCAATTGTATTTTTAAAATTTCCAAGATATTCAAAATTTATTAATTCATATCCTAATTCCTCCCCAGTTTCTCTAACTACTGCTTGTTCAGGAGTTTCATTATTTTTAATTCCCCCCCCAAAAAATCCCCATTCTTCGCCCACCTTAGAAATTTTTCTTCTATCTTGAAGAAGGATCTTTTTTTCAAGATTATAAAATACAATTAATGCAACCATTCTTCCTTTCATAATAAGCTAATACTTTGAGCATATATAAAGATACATTTAAAATCTTATTCTAAACCTTCGATTTTTATACTAAGCCATAAATTACTTATTAGTAGAAAGACTTAAAAGTATAATCTGTTAAGTTTTTTAATGGCTAATAAAAAAATAAAGGCAGTAGTATTTGATTATTGGAATACTTTGGCAAGTTGTGAGGTTAATGAAGAAACATTAAAAGATGCTACTATGAGGGCTTATGATTATTTAAAAAATAGGGGTTATGAGGTAGATTTTAACAAATTATTTGAAAGAAGAAAGAGTAGTTTTTTAAAGTATAATGAATGGGCAGTAAAACATATGAAAGAGTTAACTCCAGAAGAATCTTTTAAAAAATATCTCTTTTATGATCTGGATATTAGCGAAGAAGATTTGAAAGAAATAATAAAAATTAATGAGATGTATGATCATAAGCACAAATTTAAAAAAGATTTGAAAGAAACTTTAATAAAATTAAAGGGCAGAGGTTATAAGTTGGGGATTTTGAGTAATGCGTGGACTAGATTAACTTTTTTTCATTTAGATGAATTAGGAATAAGAGACCTTTTTGATTCCATTATTCTTTCTTGCGATCATGGTATAAGAAAACCCTCCAAAGAAATATTTGATGTCTCCATTAAACAATTAAATGTAATGAAAGAGGAGTGTGTTTTTGTGGGGGATGACCATGAAGATGATATCTTTGGAGCAAAAAATTATGGAATACCTTATGCCTTTGGCATGAAACCAATAAAAATTAAGCCAGAAGTAAAATATATGCCAAATTTTTATATCGAGGAAATTTATGAGATTGAGGATCTGATAAATAAGATCCATAATGTTGTAAAGGTTCCCATATCTGTGGGGGAGCTTGTAGATAAAATTACCATCCTAAAGATAAAAATGACAAAAATTACCGATCCAGATAAATTAGAGAATATAAGGAAAGAGTTTTTATCCTTATTACCCCAATTAAAGATAGTTGATTTTTCTGAAACAGATAGTCATTTCGAGGATTTATTTAAAATTAATTCTGAGCTATGGGATATTGAAGATAAGATAAGAATTCGGGAAGGCAAAAATTTATTTGATGAAGAATTTATAAAGCTTGCAAGAATGGTTTATAAAAAAAATGATGAAAGGGCAAAAATAAAAAAAGATATAAATGTCCTATCGGATTCAGAACTCCATGAGGAAAAGGATTATGTTAAATATTGAGCACTCAAATGGAAAAATCTCTTTTTAATATAAAAAAAAATAAAATTAAAAGATAAAATTAAACATTTTAAGGGAAAAGAAATTGTTATAATCAGTGATTTTGATGGAACTTTGACTCAAAGGTATTCTAGAAACAAAAAATTTATTAATTCTATCTCGGTCTTTAGGAACACGGACTTTTTAAGTAAACACTATCGAACGGAAAGTGAAAAAATATTTTATAAATATTATCAAATTGAAATAGATCCAAACATAAAAAAATCCTTAAAACATAAATCTATGTATGAATGGTGGAAAAAAGAATTTCATTTATTAAATAGATATAATTTAACTCCGAAAATAATCTCAAAGATACTTGATGAAAATTATATTACATTAAAAGAATCTTTTAATGAATTTCTAGAACTTATCAAGGATCATAAACTGATTATATTTTCTGGAGGGATAAAAAATATCCTAGAGGATTTTTTTAAAGATTATGGGCATTTAGATGTAGACATAATTGCAAATAAAATATGTTTTGATGAAAAAGATTTTATTAATGAATCGAAATTAATTGTCTCTACAAATAAAGACGAACTTTATTTAGAAAAGCATCATCCCAAGATTTATCATAAAATAAAGGATAAACCGCTCATAATTATTGGAGATAATTTCAATGATAGTGAAATCTTTCTTAATAAAAAAGATTCAATAAGAATACTCTTAGTTTCTAAAGAAATTGATAAAAAAGAACTTAAAAAATATGCTGGGATAGACTTCTTTGTAGAAAATGGTAATGGCTTGAAAGAAGTTATGGAGATTATAAATAGCATAATAAAATAGTTTAAATAAAATTATACCTTCTAAGAATATGTCCGAGATTCATTTACTATATTTAGAAGAAATTTATATGTTGGGGAAATTTTAATTAAAGAAAGAAATAAATCTTTTTTTTGTAAACTAAACTTAGAAACAATGTCTTCTTCGAATAATTTATTGGGGGAAAATGATTCTAAAAAAGAAACATTTATCCCTAAATCATTTTTAAAGATATTCGGGATGTTTTTATAATAACTAAAACAAGATATTGCGCTTACAGGGTCTTTAACCTCATGCATAAGTTTTTCTAGATTTAGAAAAATCTTTTTCATATGGTCTTCTTCACCATTAGATAAATTATTCGAGCAGTATTTAATCGTCTTGATAAACTTTTCAATATCTTCAATAGATAAACTTCCCCTGGAGATTATAGGGATTTGATTAATCTTATAACTACAAAAACCTAAGGGAGATTCTCCGCTAAGGGATCTAAGATTCTCACCATCCCAATTACTATTTTTATATACTGTAAAAACCATCTTATTTAATTTGGTAAAAAATATCGAAGAAGCTGAGTCCATGCATATAAAAATATTCAAATTATTTTTAACAATCAATTCCCTCAGATTTCCAAATCCTCCATCTACCAATAGTTTAAATTGATTATTTTTGCACAAATTTTTAATTATCCTTACATTGGATTTGCTTTCTTTCCCAGATATAGAAATATATATTTCATTGAAATATTTAAGTTTTCTTTTGAATATATTTTGAATATCTTTTTTAGAAAAGGATTTCTTATTAGTTGATGCAAAAGGGCACAAACAAACTTTTAACTCTTTTTTATTTGAATTTATTTCTAGTGAATTTGATCGGAGGTTCTTTATGGCTGGGATAAATCTGTAAACACTTCTAGTAATTAAATCGTTTACATTTTCCCTAAGTAAAATTTCATCAGTTTGCCCAGAAATACTAAAAATTGTTTTATTTTTGTTATGAATAATGTTATTTCTTCCAATAACAAAAAAAGTTAAATCCTTTTTAATTAATTCTTGAAGAATTTGAACCAATGTTATTTGATGTATATCTATAAAGTTAGGAATAATTACAATTGATCCTTCTTTTATATTCAAAATGTTCTTTAGATCTAGGTTGTATAATTTTTCTTGATTAAACAATTTAAACACTCTGGATATCTAGAATAAATATAATTAATAGTATTTGAATGATGTTTAAAAATATCAAATATTTGAAGGTTCATAATAGAATCTCCTATGAAATTAAATGGGTCTAAATAATATAAATTTTTACATTTTTTTAACAATTCTAGGCTATGCCTCTTAAAAGCTTCTTCTTTCAAGCAGGTTTCTTTGTAATCAAATTTCATTTTTAATATTTTATGTTGATGTTTTCTTAAAAAATTTTTATGTAGACATATTCTAATCTCTCCCCCATAAAATAAATCTGAATTTATTTTCTTTTCAATAATCGGAAAAGGGTATCCAATTTGTAAAATTGTTTCTGATTTTTTGTAACTTTTTTTGCATAAAATTATACTTTCCCCCAGATCTATTACTTGATATTCTTTTTTATCATTAAGTTTTTTAAGAATAAACTTATGATTATTTTTTAAATAGTTCTCCAGATATTTAAAAAGGCTATTATAATCTTTGTTAACATTTTTTGTAATGATATCTTTGTTTTCCCCCAGAATAAAATCTGAAACATTTTTGGAATTAATATGGATTGACATACTCTAACTAATATAGAAATACTTATAAATCTTACTAGTAACTACTTTAACATGACAATAATGATTGGATTTGAAGGAATTTCCTGTGTTGGAAAAACGACTCTAATCGAAAGACTCTTTACTGAACAAGATATCCCTCATGTAGCAGAAATTAATAAGCCCCCTAAAGAAATCTCAGATCAATTTGAGATTCAAGAATGGTTTTTCAAAAATACTTTATTTAATCTAAGAAACCATTCAAAAAATCACTCAAAGGAAGAACGATTAATCTTTGATAGAACTTTTTTTTCATCTTTGGCTTATACTATTTCCCTGGATAAAATAAATAAAACTAGGTCTTTCCCAACTCTTTTAAACAAATATAAACCTGGAGTAAACGACTCATCTAATTATCCAGATGTTACACTTATCTTAACAGATGAAAGAAATCTGGTTGCTGAACGAATTCAAAAAAAATTCCAATATCACAAAGAATGGTCTAATTCCCGATTTGTAAACTCTTTTGATGAAAGTTTACTCCATATAATTCATGGAAGTGGTAAATCCTATGATGTAATAAAAACTTCTGGCTTTCGGATATGTGACCTATATGAAGATTCTCGGGACAATTCCTTAAGGCCAGATTTTTCAATATTCCTGACAGATTATTATGGGCAATTCACCCAATCCTAAATTAAACCTTGAGGTTACCTATAATGGCCCTACAAACCAAAAACATTTATTAACCCCATTAACTTTTAGGTTTTATGAAAAAGAGTGTGAATAATAAAGCGCAGCAATCGATTGGATTATCTTTTGGGATGATATTTTCTATAATCTTAATTATATTTTTTTTGATAATTGCGTTTATTGCAATTAGAGCTTTTATAGGTACGAGGGACTGTACGCAGTTAGGAATATTTATAGATGACTTTGATACTGAGGTTACTAATACATGGAACTCGCAGGAAGAGAGTGCTACATTTAAGAGGGCAATGCCTAGTAAATTAGATTTTGTTTGTTTTTCTAACCTTACTGAAGAACCTCGGGGAGAATGGGAATATGTTTATGAGGAGATATCTATTTATCGGGGAAATAATGCAAACATGTTTTTTTATCCCAAGAATAATGCTTGTCAAACTCCTTACAAAATTATAAAACATTTGGATCTTCCGAAGATAATAAGTTCTGATAATCCGCATTGTTTTCCAATAAAGGACGGGGTAGTTAGAATAAATATTGAAAAAGAATTCAATGACAGACTCGTAAGGGTGAGTTAAGATGAAATCAAAGGGACTTTTTGGGTTAAGTTTTAACTGGATTTTTGCATTAATTGTTGGAGGGTTTATTTTATTTTTAGCGATATATGGTTCAAGCAAATTTATTGTAACGAGTGAATCTACAATTTATACTGAGACTGCTGCTAAGCTGACTTCATTGTTGGACCCCTTGGAAACTGGATTAGCTTCGGGAAAAGCAACAGAAATAACTTTTAAGAAAGAAAGTCGATTTAAATTTACATGTAATGAGAAATCTTTTGCACCATTTGGAAAAGAAACTGTTTCATTTTCAGAACAGACGTTTGGAAAAGAATTTGGAAAACAAAGTGAAAGGGTAGATATCAAAGATAAATATATTTTTACAAATAGTTTGCTTGAAGGTAAGCGATTGATAATTTTTTCTAAACCTTTTTTCTTGACATTTAAAGTTGCAGATTTGACATTGATATTTTCTCAAGAACATTGTTTTTTTGATGCTCCTGAAGAAATTGAAGAAGAGTTAGAAGGTTTGAATATGGCAGGAATAATTTTTATGAATAGGTCTCAAGAGGTTAAGGATTGTAAAGGAATTAGTGTTTGTTTTGATGATGAAATGAATTGTGATGTGGAAGTTTCACATGATAAAAATTATTTGGTTAAAGAGGGGAAGAAACTTTATTATACGGATAATTTGTTATATGGTGCGATATTTTCTTCGGCAGATATTTATGAATGTAATCTTAAAAGATTGAAAAGTAAATTTGATGAGTTAAGTAAAATTTATTTGACGAAAGTTAATATTATTGAAAGGTCTGGTTGTTTATCTAATATTGGTTCGAAATTAGAGTTGATGAGTGCTGAGTTGGAATCCTCTAGGGATATATTGAGGCTTACTGAGATGGCAGAGGAAATTGATTTGATAAATAAGGGGGCCAAGTCAGGTTGTAAATTATATTAAAATGGGAACTAAAAAAGGACAATTGAAAATTCAGGCTGAAAGAACTTTTGGGTTCTTAGTGCCTAAATCTTCAAAAGGGCAATTGAAGATTCAGGAAATGGCATTCATGCTCGTAGCGGTGTTTTTCTTTTTTATTTTGGTTGGGCTTTTTGCACTTTCTTTGTTTTATAGCGGTTTGTATAAACAGGCAAATAAGATTGCGGAGGAAAGAACTCTTTCGGCATTAACAAATCTTGCGAATTCTCCAGAATTAAGCTGTGCGTCTTCGAAATCTAATTGTATTGATGCTGACAAATTGATTTCTTTAGTTGGTAATGAGCCGTATGAGAATTTTTGGCCATTTAGTAGTTTGAAAGTTATTAGGCTCAGTGCCTTTGATAAATCTGATAGTGAAATGATTGAATGTAATTTGGCTAATTATCCTGACTGTGAAAAGTTTGAAGTGTATGATAAGGAGCTAAAGAATGAGCGTTCGATTTCAACATATGTTGCACTTTGTAGAAAGGGTTATGAGAATACTTATACTTATGAAAAATGTGAGGTTGCTAAATTAGTTGCGGGCACTGAGATAAAGGTGCAGGGAGAGAGTGAATGAAATTTTCTAAAAAATCGCAGCATGAGATTATGGGATTTGTTTTGATAATTGTGATAGTGAGTGTAATTGGATTGATATTCTTGTCTTTGACTTTTGGGAGAGAGAATTCATTAGAATATGATAGTATTGAAATATCTAATTTATTAGAATCTGCTATGCACCATACAACAGATTGTGCTGTTAATTATGTTCCACAGTATAAGGATGGTCAGGATTTAGTTAAATCGTGTTATAATGAAATGATGGGGAACTATCTTAATTGTTTAGATGGAAGAAATGTTTGTGACGCATTGGAGACTACTATGGATGAACTTATAACTGATATTCTTGTAGTTGGAGAGGACACTCCAAATAAGGCATTTAAATTTAGGATTTATTTTACTTCAAATAATGAAATTGATCCTAATGAAGAGATATTGTTGATTGAAGAAGGATTGTTTCAAAATTGTACTTCAAGAACTGGTGGAAATCATTTGATAGATGCTAGTTATATGAATGCAGGAACAATTCATTTGGATTTGTCAGTATGTAAGGGTTAGAATATAAAATATATTTTTAATTATAATTTAATTTAAAAGTGAAAATTTGTTTGAGGTATTAGAAAAGATGGATAATTATACTATAACTTCGGAATCTGTTACAGAAGGACATCCTGATAAAGTTTGTGACCAGATAAGTGATGCTATTCTTGATAATCTTTTGGCGCAAGATTCTGAGTCTCGGGTGGCTGTTGAATGTATGGTTACAACTGGGAGTGTTCACATTGCTGGAGAGGTTACTTCTAGTGCGTTTTTGGATGCCCAAAGAGTTGCAAAACATACTTTGAAAGAAATAGGTTATACAGATCCTAGATTTGGGATGGATGCAGAGGGTGCGGGGATTTGGATAAATATCCATAGTCAAAGTCGAGATATTTCTCAGGGGGTTTCTGAAGGTCAGGGAGATGATAAAGAGCAGGGTGCAGGAGATCAGGGAATGATGTATGGATATGCTTGTAATGAAACTTCTGAGTTAATGCCTTTGCCAATAACACTTGCACATAAGTTGACGAAAAGATTGGCAGTTGTTAGAAAAACTGAATTGATTAAGGGATTAGGGCCTGATGGGAAATCTCAAGTTTCTGTAGAATATCATGATGATAAGCCTAAAAGAGTTTCTGCGGTTGTAATTGCTCAACAACATTTAGAGGCGGTTTCTGAAGATTATTTGAAACAAGAAATTTTAGAAAAAGTGATTAAACCTATTTGTGAGGATTGGATTGATGAAGATACTAAGATTCATATTAATTCTACTGGAAAGTTTGTTATAGGAGGTCCTGAAGGCGATACGGGGCTTACTGGGAGAAAGATAATTGTTGATACTTATGGTGGAGTGGGGAGGCATGGTGGTGGGGCTTTTTCAGGAAAGGATCCTTCAAAAGTTGATAGAAGTGGGGCATATGCTGCAAGATATATTGCAAAAAATATTGTTGGAGCAAAATTAGCAGATAAATGTGAGGTTCAATTAAGTTATACTATTGGTGTAGCTGAGCCTACCTCGGTTCATGTTGATTGTTTTGGAACAAATAAAATTCCTGAAGAAAAAATATCTGGGTTAGTTTATGAGAACTTTAAACTTAAACCTAAAGAAATTATTGATTCTCTTGAACTTAAGAGGCCAATTTATAAAAAGACTGCTAGCTATGGGCATTTTGGTAGGGATGAATTTAGCTGGGAAAATTTGGATAAGGTTGATGTTTTGAAAAAAGGATTGTCTTTGTCGGGTGAATCTTAGGTTTTAAAAATTTCTTCAGATTAAATTTTATTAATTTTGATTTTCCCTTTGTCTTAACTCTCTTAATTTTTGTTTGTCTTCTTCAAATTTTCTTTTAGCTTCTTTTAATTCTGATTTTCTATCCTTGATATCTTTTATTTCTGCTTCAGCTTCTTTTATTTTTCTTTCAGCATCTTCTAATTCTCCATCTTCTTTAGAGTCATCAAATTTTTCTCTGAATTTTATTGCAGAAGTTGCAGTTTTAGATTTCTTTTTTTTAACGAATAAGAATGAGGCAATAAGAATAAGTCCTCCGAAGATGATTATTGCAATGTAAGCTACTTTTTTAAGGATTGGCATTGCTTTTTTTAAAATGGCTGCGCCAGTTATTTTTGAGGTTTCTTCGGTTTCAGTTGGTGTTTCTTCGACTGAAGGTGTAGGTGTTTCGATTGGTGTTTCTTCTACTACAGGTGTAGGTGTTTCAGTTGGTGTTTCTTCTATGGGGGGTTCAGTAGGTGTTTCAGTATTTGCAGGAGTCGCAGTTTTCTCTTCTTGAATAATTTGAGGGTCGGATTGAGATAAATCAATAGAGTATATCCATCCGGTTTTAACATCTCTGAAATATTTATAAGAAATTCCATTTCCTCCAACAGAAATTTTAACATAATTCTCGAGATCTGAAGAAAATGTGACTGAAATTATTCCTTCGCTATTTTTAATCTGATCTATAAATGCTCCATTTTCTAAAGTTCCACTTCCATCAACATCTTGAAATCTAATTGTTAATGGCGCTGTTGCAGAAGTTTTAATGTCTAATTGGGTATCTAAAGCAAAAACTAAGTTAATTGATAACAATAAAATAATGCTCGCTAAAACCATATAACCTCTTTTCATGTTTTTTTTAGGGAACTATCCTTTATAAATATTTTTGTTTTAAATTAGATTGTTATTTGAATTAGATTAAATGTCTATATTAATAACTAATCTGTCTAAATCTACGACGGGTTTTAATCTTTCTCTACCCTGTTTATGCGAAGAAATTAATTCTATAAATCCAAACTGTTCTAATATTTTAATGTCGTGACGAACTGCCTTAAAATCTCTTCCGAGGAGTTTTGCTAGAGCATATATTGATTCTGGTTGTTTGGTTTTTGTGATATGTAATAGCCTAGATTTTTCATTGCTCAAGAGATGCCTTAAAACCGAAACATCAGATTCTTTCTTTTTAGTGAAGAAAGAAGTGAAACTTCCGCCCTTTTCTATAATATTAATTGTTTTTGTTTTAATTTGTTTTGCCATCTTCGATTAAAGAAGTAATAGTATATAAATTTTTCCCCCTAACTGAGATATATGTTTAGTAGTTAGGGATTATTTATTTACATATATGTTTAAAAATATAGGGCATATGAAAATATTGGAAAATAAATTATCTTAAAATCTGTAATTACAATTAAGTTACACCATAGCTTTTATAAATAGAAAAACAAAAAGTCTATTTTATTACTAAAATTTACAAAAAACTCTACGAAACATTTTTAAAGTAAAATAAATATAGAGGATTGTTATCTAAAAATTTAGGTAATAAAAAAACTGGCCAGAAAAAACAGTGTGTTCTAATAGTGAAAACAGAAAGGAGGTCTTGAACAAATATTCCTATATATGGGTTTAAGATATAAAAATTACGATTATTGAAAGGAGGTTAAAAAAATAAATGAAATTTAATTACAAAAAAATAGCATCTGTATTTGCTAGCGCAGTTATGCTGTCTAGTACAATTGGATTTGCTGCTGCTGCAACTTATCCAAGTCCGTTTACTGATGGATCTGCTGTTGTTTATGGTACTGCTGGTGCCTCAAGTGATTTTACTGCAGCTATTGATATTTATGATCAATTAACTGCTAGAGTTACTGGTACAACTGGTGTTGATGCATCTGTTTCAGGTGAAGCAAAAGCTATAGAAACTGGTAGTCAATCGTTATATCTTGGAGATTATATGAATACTACAAAGACTACATTTTCAAAGGACCAATTACCAAATATTTTGGCAGATGGAAAAGTAACAGATGATGATGGAACTGAGCTTGATTATGAGTTAAAGTTAGATACACCTAAGACTAGTGTTAAATTCGGAGAAACTGCTGATACGTTATCAGAACCAGTTATTTATGCTGATTTTGATAGTGCAGATTATACATATGATCTAAGGGTGGTTTTCCCTACTGCTGCTAATGTAACTCTTTTGACAGACGAATCAATAAAATTGTTTGGAAAAGAATATACGTTTAGTGGAAGTTCGACAGATTTAACAATAACAAAAATTGTTTTATTTGAGAAATCAACTCCGGTTAAAATTAATAGTGGTGAAGAAGTAACTGCTGAAGGGCATACTATTAGTGTTTCTGTAGAAGATGGAACTACTGCTTCAATAACTGTTAATGGAGTAACTGAATCTAAGGCACAAGGTTGGTCTGGAAAGATTGGTGGCGTAGATATTTATGTTAAGAATGTTTTTGGTCCAAGTGTTGCAGGAACAGAAAGATTTGTTGAACTTTATTTGAGTTCAAGTAAATTAACTCTTGAACATGGTAATGAAGTGAAATTAGGTACTGAATATATTGATGGAACTGCTGTTAACATAACTAATTCATCTAATAAAATGAGTGCATTTAAGATAACTGTAACTCCATATAGTTTT
>Ga0075116_10001236_pt1 | contig 11724 bp, 9 predicted proteins | sample AntAceMetag02UKC_FD_69786 | JGI IMG/M metagenome (GOLD analysis project Ga0075116, IMG submission 69786) | Saline lake microbial communities from Ace Lake, Antarctica- Antarctic Ace Lake Metagenome 02UKC | ecosystem: Environmental > Aquatic > Non-marine Saline and Alkaline > Saline | place...
AGCCGCGTCTGTGGGCACTGACAACGTGGTGTCAAACGAGCCGATAGTCTCGGCTATGTCCGCGCCAGCCGCGTGTATCGCTACCAGGTCGCCACGCCCAAGGTCGGTGCCGTAGGTGCCCGTCCAGGGGACGACGCGGGTAAACACAAGTCCCTCGATGATGCCGTTAGCGACATTGAGCGAGCCAGATGAGCCGATAACTGGCGTTGCGCTCGGCGCGCTCACTGTTGGCTGTGTGGTGATGCCGTATCCCTGCACGTCGTTACGACTCAGATAGGCGTAGTTAGTGCCATCCAGCTTGTTCGCGCAATCAAAGCCCCACGATATGTATTCTACGGTGCCCGCCACAATCGCCTGCGCATAGGTCATTGTCTGTGTACCGATGGTCAGGCTATAACGGCTGTTGGTATAGTCATAGGCTAGATTATAGGCAGCACTGATATACTCGATATAGTCCAGCCCTGTGCGAGCCCCGCCGCTAGAGTTCTCCGGCGTCCACATCACAAACCCGCCGCCCTGATACGGGTCAAAGTTGTCGTACCAGTTGCCCACAATCTGTGAGCCCCTGCTAAACGTCAGCACGTCCGGCGTGCCGCTCCCGTCAAAGTCGCCCTGCGGGAACACCCCAGCGGCGAACGCAGCCTTGCCCGCACGCTTGGCCATGCTAGGCGTGAAGGTGGTCTTGCCCGCGTTGAACACCAGAGGAGCAAGCTGCTCTTCCCGCCGTATCCAGTTTGCTAGCGCTGGGCTGATCTTATCTCTTGCCATAAATCCCTCCAGGAACCCGGTCGCCTATGAGGCGAGAAAAGTCGCGCCATCACCATTGACCGATACATCCAGATAAACCGTGGCCAGGTCGTCAACGGACAAGAACACGGTCTCACCAGCCAGCAGGTAATACCCGTTGGCCGCTGATACACTAGCGCCCCCCACATAGACGATGCCCGTATTATCAGACTCTGCCTTGATCTGTACGCCAGATTCGAGCGCCTGTGTAGAAGCAAGCGCCTCGGCTGTACCGCCAGTCGTCACGGTCTTGAGCCCGTTATAGACCGCGGAGGGAATTGCGATGCTCGCGATAGCTACCGGACTACCATCAGCGATCTCGCCTATTGACACTACCGTATATTTTGGGTTGAAACTCATACTTTACTCCTCTACTCTCTCTGGCAATTCGTCGATGCCTTCATAGGCCAGTACCGCCGCCATGATTTCCTCTTGAATAGATTGAGCTGCCTGGTAGATTTGCACAAGCCGCGAATGCGTCACAATCGTGTCCGCCTCTGCTTGAACAACGGCCGCCGCATCGTCGTCGTAAAGATTGCCATATTGTGTCAGCGCATCCAGCACGTTATTGAGTTCGGCGGCGATCTTCTTGGCAGGCGCGGCGATCTTTACCCGTTGTGCCGCCGATGGGATAAATGCCATTATTGCTGATCCTTTTTCGCCCTCAACTTGGCCATCGCTGCATCGCGCTTGCCCTCTGGCAGCCGTTCTAACATCTCCAGTGTCTGCATATCATTGATCTGGCCCTGCAGGTATTCCTGAATGCCAATGATTGCCTCTTCCAAGTCGTCTCCAAGCACCGCTGGCCATTGTTTGGTGCCCACCGACTGAATGAGCAGGTCCAGCTGCTCCCTAGTCAGATCGACCGTAACCACGAACTCTCGCGCATCCTGAATGTCACCCGTGATACCAACCATCCCCCGATCTAACTGAATCGAGAGCGGCGCCTGTTGCGTAAAGAGCTGTACTGCCAGCTCTTGGCGCAGTCCTCGACGCGCACCCAGCTCCATCGCTGTGCCTGGACAGTAGGTCAGCCCGACCATAACCTGAGCCTGAAAAACCGAACATTGCATCTCCATTTGCTCCCCTTCCTAGACTGCTACACCAGTCGCTACCGTGCCATATGTCCACGAGTACGTCCCGTCCGTGTGCTTGTGGTTCGTGGATGGAATATAGCCTACAATTCCTCCCGTCAAGTCGCTATTCGCGTAACAGGGGATAGAACCCCTGTCGCCCTGCTCAGTATCGCCGCTTCTGCTTGTGTAATTAGAATCTCCACGTCTCCCCCTTTAGCTCATTCCTAGCGTGTGCGTATGTGCCGCCGAATAAACCTCTAGCTGCTGATACACGCCTGCTGATGTCTCAAAGTACCGATAACTGTCCCCGTTATTAATCGAAAATACCTGTGCGTAGGTCGGGCCATAGCTACTGCTCGCCCCGCCGCCGACGTGAAGATGGCTGTATAGATCGTCATAATACTCTTTCATTCCAATGACGTTAACGTCGTGATGCACAAAAATATAGCCTGTCGCGTGAGCGACCTTTGTTCGTGGACTGCCTACCTTTGACCCCGCAGACCCAGCCGGAGCAGAATAGGCCGCCAACGATAGGCCACCAGATGAGTGGTTATGTGTTGCGCTCGCCCCATAACCATGCGTCCATGCTGTGTCCCACAGCGCCCCTGTCCCCGCTCCGTCGGTCGCAATGTGAAAGTATGTTTTAGAAGTGTTGCCGGCATCCGCTATCGGGATATAGGCAAAAACGAAATCTGCGAAATTGCCGGCCAGCGCGTGTGAATGATCGTCATACAGGCCATAAAGATTAGCTGGGCAATAACAACTGGCTCCTGCTACCGTGCAGATGCGATCGCACGTAATCTCGCCGTTCGACTCGAAGAACACTTGATCGTCTGCCTTTACGGCTGGCCCTCCTACTCCCATCGCAATCGCGCCGCCCGCGACAGTGCTATTGGCATGGCCATGATTACGTGATGCAAACGTAGGCAGAGCGGATGCGTAGCTCGCGCCTGCCCCTCCCGATGACGTGGCGCTTCTCGGCGTACAAGCAGCGTGTGTGCTGAAAATATAGACGGGCATTACGCCTCTAGCCTCTGAAACGCTGTTTAAAAATATGTTGTCGCCGCTATGATTGTGGCTATACTGGTATGTTCTCAGGGTAGAGAGAACAACCAATTGTCCCCCGTCCGAGATGCCATTGCACCAAATATCACCAGCCGATGCGTCCACCTTGAATGTCAGCGCCATTATGCGTATACCTCTATATCCGCCCCTGTGACAGTCAGAGTGTCTGTTAGTGAAACCTTGTGGCCCGCCGCGTTTGTTGTTAGCACGTCGCCAGTCAATGTCCAGTATTGAGCAGCAGCGGGCAGGTCGCTCATTGTCAGCGCCGCCCCGACATAGCGCGAGCCGTTGCCTCTCATCACATAGCCGGCAGTGTTGTCGGCCAGGATGATGCCCTTTGACGCAGCCGTGATCTGCACATCGTTGCCGAAATAGCCGCCATCCCAGCGGTAGCTAGGCCCGCCTAACGTATGACTCAAGTCGGTTGTCAACCTGTACTGCGAGCTCGTGACCAGGAAAGCGTTCGCGCCAGCAATCTGGAAATAGAGCGTTGTGGCCGCGCTCAACCTGGCCTCTGTCGCGTTTAGATTGAGATAGGTCGTAGCCGCCGCGTAAACACCCGCCGTCTCGATCTTGCCTGTACTATTATCAAAAAAGAGGCCCGAGCCGATATATACGTCACGAGTGGACTCTACCAACACAACATCAGTCGCGCCGCTGTATTCCCACACAGTGTCGGCCACAGCCTGAATCCCCAGATCAGCCAGCGTTTTTGGCTCGAATTGCCCGTCACCGTCGGAGGCCAGGATGATGTGCGTCGCGTCACCGTCGGCGTGGTCGATGAAAGCGCCACTCTGGAGAAACACGCTGTCAAATGGGTCGGCTAGCGTGCCTAGTCCATAGTTGGCCGCCGCTGGCCGCAATTGCCCGTCCATAACCAGCAGCCTGGCCGCGCCGCCCGTGTGGAAATACATCGTGTTTGTTGAATGCAGGCGCGTGCCGCCGCCGTCGAAAAGCTGCAATCTGTCATTGTCGCTCTTGTAGAACTCATCAGCGATAACGCGGCCTTCGCTCGCGTCGAGATAAATCCCGCCCACCTCGACATCATCGCCAGACGTGATTGGGAATAGGAAAGCATCGCCCGAGTTGTCTCTGTTCCAATACTGTACCCATACCTCGGCGGCCTTTTCGTTCTTGCTGATATGCGAACCGCCAGAGACGCTGCTCCTGTCTTGCGCCGCGCTAGGCTTTTCGTCGCCGAATATAAGGATAATCTGCTCTGATCGCGGCTTGTCTTCCTTGATCTGGATACGGAACCCTGCTAGATGCTCGCTGATTATTGGCGTTGATAGTTGCGTGTCGTGATGGCTGATCGTGTCGCCCAGCCAGAAATCACGCCCTAGCTGAATGGCCGCGCTTTCACGATAACCAAAACTGTGCCCCGTTTCAGCGGCTGTGCGCAGTAGCTCGCGCCGCGCGCCCGACAAATCCTCGGCGTTGACGACCATTTCAGCCCGCGCATAGCTTCCCGCATCACCGCCCGCCTGCACGCTCATGTCCTTTTCAAGATAGGCGTGCGTTTTCAGGTCCATGCGGTTGACGTGCCAGCTCGACTCAGTAAGCACTTTGTAAAGGTCGGACAGAATCACCGGCGATGCGGTGCCCGCGCTCTTATCTGTGCCCCTGCCTTGATAATGTGTGTCAACCTCGAACGTGACTGCGGTTTCTGCGCCAGTCCATGTGGGTGTTACGGTCAGGTCTATGTCATAGTCCAGACAAAGCGACTTGACCGCATCCCATAAATTGTTGCTCATCTCAATGGTAATATCGTCTGGATATTCTGCGGCGTCCGCCGCCACAGTGAGCCCCGCCCAGCCCCTAGGATCGCCGTCTTTGTCGTCATAGGCCGTGCCCGTGACACAGTTCTGGCGGATCAACTCCTTGATAACATCGTCGGCTTTGCCGGTCAGTGATACAGTTGTCGCGCTGGTAGCCGGATTTGGCTGTACGATGCGCTTGCCAAGGAATAGCAACGCCTGCCCGCGCCCAGCTATATCGATAACCTTCTCTATCTGCTTACTAACGACTTTCCATCGCTCTTCTATGTTCTCAATAGCAAACACCATCCAGCGGTTGAGCCGATTAACTAGCAAATACTGATCCGCCGTTGTACTCAGGCTATCAAAGTTACGCGAGCTGACTAGCAGAGACGCGGTAAAGCTAAATTGGTCACGCAGTTTGCCGTCCACCGACAGGCTGCGCAAGTCGTCAAGGCGGCACACGGGTATAAAGTTTGCGTCTAGCAGCCATACTTGCCAATCGGCCCAGGTATGTATACTCATCAGCCGATGCCTGCCTTACGGATGTCATGGCGTAGTTGATAGGTGGCCACTCCCGACGCCGCCGCGATGGTGGCTATCCCGGTGCCTGCTGTCACGTCCCAGAACGTGCTATCTATTCCCGCGTGGCAGGTCCAGTTCGCGCCAGAATCCTTGTCGCCCGCATTCGTGCCTCCCGCATAATAGCGAATTAGCGGCTCGGCGGCCCATATCCACAGCTGGTCAGCGGCCCCCGCTGTGGCCGTCCCGACGGTTAGCACCTTACTGCCTAGCGTAAATACAGGCGTGCCCACTACTCCAGTCACGACGTGTATTGCTGGCGAACGGAAGTCGCCCGCGTTCGTAAAGGCGACGTTGACGCTTGCCGTTCCCGCAAATGTCGAGGCCCAGACCATCTCGGTGCCAAAGGTCCAGAACGGGCTTGGTGTTTGATATTTTAGCGTGACGCCCATATATTGGTTGTTCGGCCCTTCGATAGAAGGTGTCACGTGGGCCACTGGGATGCTATACGTCCCGCTGTTATGCACAACCACCACAGTCCCAAGAGCGCCCAAACTCACGTCGCGCATAAACGTCTGTCGCCAGGCAGCCACGGTGCCGCGTACATTGACATAGGATGATGCAGATACGGCAAAGCGCATCTCTAGCGGGCGGTGGCCCAGCCCATAACCGGACAGGCGATCTTCTACGTCTAGCTGCTCCTCCCAAACAGGCGTTACGTGCCACGTATCCAAGTCGCCGTCACGAAAGCGTGCATCAGTGGATAGCGTCGTTGTGCCGCCGGTCGAGGCGATGTAGCGTACTATTTCGCCCATTACGCCACGCTCCCTTGTAGCTGTATTTCAACATAGAGATCATGTATTTGCTGCTGCAAGCCCCACAATCGTAAGCTCAGATCCTCTAGCACGGTCTGGTCTTGCATGATATGTACGTTTACCTCGTGCTGTACACCCTGGGCAGCCCCGCCGTATGGGCCAGGATTGTCGATGCCGCCGCTGGGCGGCGCGGTGGGCAGGCTGATGTTTTCTATACCCGCTGCGGCGTTGGCCACCGCGCGGAAATTGGCAAAGAAAGCGTTGATCTTAGGCATGTCGAATGTGCTATCATTGCTGATAGAGTTCACGTCTTCTGCGAGTCCAGCGATAGCGCGGAACACGTTGGCCACAATATCAACCACCGGCTGCACGTCTGTCAATATCGCGCCCCACTCAGTACCCATCGCCTGTAGCTCGCTGGTCAGAGTTGGCAGCACTTCCTTGAGGTCTCTAAATAGTTTCTGGATGGCCGCCAGCAAAGGAACCTTAACCTTGCCCTCCTCGTTCTGGTTGGCCGTGCTGATGCCGTCTAGCGCCCCGCGCAGGCTGAGGATGTCAAAGACGCCCTTGATAGAATCTACCAGCCCAGCGTCCGCGACTAGAGCTTCAGTGTCTTTCCATTCGCCCGCTACGTCCTGGATGCCCTGCTTTACCAACGGCGTTGCTGATTTGAGATCAGCCAAGAAATCAGTCAGTCTTGTCAAGAACCCAACGGGCGCCGCTTTGACGCCAAGGTCAACACTCAGAATATCGAATATCTTCTTGATGTTCTCGGCAAGCGGCGCGGCAGCATCTAGTGCGGCCACCCATACGGGATCATTGGCTATCTTGCGTAACCAGTCCATAGCCAAACTTCCCGCCTCTTCTATCTGAGAAAAGAACAGGTCTATATTATCATGAAACTTATCAGGCGAGCCGGTTTTGATATTCTCAAGGTCTATGTTGATTAACTCGAATACCTTGCCGACCTTTTCGGCCAACGCCGATGCTTCCGTGAGCGATTTGAGCCAAACCGGATTATCTGCAATCTTGCGCAAGTAGTCCAGAATCTCGCGCCCCACATCCTCAATCTGTCCGATCTTGACCTTGATAAGTTTGAGGCTAAACCCCCCGTCGAGGGCGGTATCGGCCCCACTCAAGTCGATGCCGAGAACGTCAAACACTTTGACCACATTATCGGAAATGGCAGCGGCCCACATCAGCGACTCTGCCCAAAGGGGATTGTCTGCAATCTTGCGCAAATAATCAAGAACCTGGATACCCGCCTTCTCAATCTGACCCAGCTTTGCCTTGACACCCTGGAGGCTAAAACCCCCGGCGAGGGCGGTATCGGCCCCGCTCAAATCGATGCTGAGAACCTTGAACACCTTGACCACACTGTCGGCAATAGCTGCTGACGCATGTAGTGCCTCTGTCCATAACTTGTTATCTGCGATCTTACGCAAGTAGTCCAGAATGATGATGCCCGTTGATTCTAGTTGCGTAAAGAATCCCTTGACGCGCTCCATAAAACCATCATCATCGACAGGCACAATATTTGATAGCTCAATGCTCGTCAGCTCAAATATCGCCAGCAGATAGTCGGTTAGTTCAGCGGCTTTTACCAGTGCCTCGCGCCATGTCTCGTTGGCGCTGATCTTGTTCAGCCAGTCCATGATAGCCCGCGTCGTCATCTCGACCTGGGCAAAGAAGAGCGTGACCTTTTCGCTAAACCCCGCATCATCCATCGGCACGATGTTGGACAGGTCAACGGTCATCAGTTGGAATATCTCAGTGAGCGGCGCTAGATAATCCTGCACCGCCTTGAGTTTCTTTTTCAAGTCCCACTGAGGATCGTCAAACCAGCCATACACCTTAGTGATAGCTCGCTTGAGAAATGCGCCCATACGATTGAGGCCGCGCATGGTATTCGGTTGTATCTCCAGGTCCGGCAATTCGTCGAGGGCGTCCTTTACAGCGCCAATGGCTTTGTCCAGGCTGGTCGCCACGTCCTCTAGCGCCTTTGTCGCTGGCTCTGCTGCGGCCTTGGTGGATGACGCGGCGGATGTAGCGGATGACCCACCGCTGAAAATATCTCCCAGGTTGAACTCCGGCATATCGGGCAGAGTAATCGTAAAGTTAGCAAGATCGTTTTCTAGTTGCTTGAGGTACGCGCCCGCCCCGTCTACTTCTAGCGCTTTTGCGGCCAGTACGCCACGCGCCGTCGCCATTGCCGCGTTAACCACCCCAATGCCAGAATCTTGGTAAATCTTTACCGATTGCTCGCCTATAAACTTTTCGGCCTGGAGCTGTTTTTCGCCACCCAGCTTGAGCGTTCGCAACACGCCCATTTGCTCTTCTCTTGTATAGCCCAGGGACGTTGTAATCTTGAGCACCTGCAATCGCAGGCTTCCCTTTATCTCGGCGAGCTGCATGTTTAGTTCTTCAACATATGCCCGTTGATGGAGAACCTTTTGCTGTAGCAGCGACCTTGCCTGTAGCTGCTCTTGGATGTTATACTCACGAGCGGCCATCGCCACTTGCTCGTGGTACTTGGCGGTCAGCTCGTTGGCTTCGTCTACATGCCCGGCGGCCATAAGCGCGCTATATTCGTTCTGGTACTCTTGCCGCGCCCGCTGGCTAGCGAGATTAAACTTGAATTGCAAGTCAAGCAAGCTATCGTTGCTCTTTTGTGTAGCGTCCTTGAATCCGTCGGTCATGTCCTGGAATATCTCGTTAGCGCGCTCGGCCTGGTCTTCAAGCATATCAACAAACTGGCTATCCTGCATGGCGTTTCCCATCGCCTCTGCCATGATTTGCGCTTCAGATGCAAATTGCTGAACAGCCTGACTGGCATCGTTTATGGCTTGCATGTGATTACCCAGGGAACTAGCCGCCAGCATGGTGGCATCGCTCATCATAATCGTTGCGCTGGCGGCACTACGATAGGCTTCTTCGCTCATCATCAGCCCGTCATTTATAAGTGCCTGGATAATCGCCGCGTCAGAAAGAACTATTCCGTGGCGAAGATATGCGGCAGACTGTTCAGACAAGGCGCGCCGGGCGGCTACTAGATTTGCAACATATTCCTCATAAGACGCGGCGTGTGTGACAGCTGCTTGGTTCACGGCCTCCGTCGAGGCGGCGATGTCTATTTGTGCGACTTTCATCGCCACAAACGCTCCCGCGAGAGCTGTCACGGCAATTACCGCTAGGCCAACAGGCGAGAGCAAAGAGCCAATCGCGATCGTGATACCGCCGAGGAGTGTCAACACTGGGCCTGCGGCAGCAGCGACGGCGGCCATCGTTATGCCAAGATTCATCAGTTTCGGGTCAAGCTCGATCACCTTGGCTGTAAAATCGGTGAATTTTTCAACCAGTGGCGTGATGGTGTTCTGGAGTAGCGGCATCATCGCCTTGATCATCAGCGTCTCAATAGCGCCTTCTAGCTGCTCCATTGCCGCCTGAAAGCCCTTGGTCCTTGCAGCGCCTACTTCCTGGGCGCCGGCGGCGTCGCCAACAGCGCCCGCCATGTCCTCCCATCCTTGTGTGCCTTCAGCTAGTAGCGTCTGCATGGCTTTCATGCCATAGGTGCCTGCGATAGCCTGAACAGCCTGGTTTCGCTGTTGCTCAGTGGCGCCCTCAAGCCCCTTTTGGAACTCACCTAACAACACCGGCAGCGTCTTTAGCGCGCCGCCCTGGTCGTAAAGCTCGACGTTGAGATTTTGTAGCGCCTCCACAGTCGCGGTAGTCGGGCGCATCATATTGGTCATCATTGACTTTAATGCGGTGCCAGCCTCGGCGCCTCGGATGCCTCGCTGGGAGAGGATAGCCAGAGCTGTATTCGTGTCTTCCAAGGTATAACCAAACGCGGCCATCGTTGGTCCCACATTGGTCATGGCGTCTACCAATTCGCCTACACTGGTCACACTGGCGTCAGCGGCAGCGACGAAATTGTCAGCGATAGCTCCGGCTTCATCAGCGCCCTTGTTGAATGTTGCCATAGCGATAGCCACAGCGTCGGATGCGCTGGCAAGATCCATTTCCGAAGCGGCTGCCAGGTCGATAGCGGCACGCAAGGCGCCCGTCAAAGAGGCGCCCTCATTAAGGTAGCCGTTGAGATTCGAGAATATGTCCGAGGTGGTCAAACCAGCCTTGTAGAAGTTGGTCATGGCGTCGGCGGCTTGACTGGCGTCGATGCCAACCAGCTCCGTATCAGCGCCAACCTGAATGGCTGCTGTACTCAAGTCCTCCAGTGCCGTGCCGCTAGAACGCGCTGCGATGGTTAGCACGTTCATCTGCGACTCGAATGTGGCGGCGGTGTTGACGGCCTGCTTGCCTATCAGCACAAGCGGCGCGGTGACTGTGGCAGTCATAACTGCGCCGCTTTTGGCCATAGCCATTCCCGCGCTTTTCATCATACCACTAGCGCCGCTGAGGCCGCTTTTCATTTGTTTTAGCCCCGACGTGAACCCGCTTAGATCGGCCCCTATCGTGGCGAAAAGAGAGGCGACTTCTTTTGACATAATTCCTCTAGTTATTCAGCCCCCGCTTGACCGCTAAAAACTCTAGCACGTCCTGATCGCTCATATCGTCGATGTATTCTAGCGTCCAGCCAGTCGCCTCTTGGATAATCCATCGCATCCCTGCCCAGGGCATCGGCTCGCTGAACTTGTTTGCTAAATACACCTGCTTGGTCAGTTTTTTGAGGCGTCGCCCTGGAACCGCGCAAAGCAGGCGTTCATCAGCGGCATAAACTCATTAAACAGGTCAAGCTCCGCGTAGGCTGTCACCTCTTGCGGCATACCCTCAAATCCCCACGACAGGATAAATCGACGGAGGATCTCTACCACCTCATCAAAGGGCAATTCGTCGATGCCCTTGTCTCCCATTTTGCTCGCTTGCTGCATCAGCCCCCAGGATTCCTTGGCTGGCATTTTGTCGCGCAAAACAACTGTTACTTCGTTAATCAAGATTTCCATTGATACCCCCTTGGGTGTGGGGCGGCTTTCGCCGCCCCGTTGGTCTAGTACGTGGTTTCGGTTATCGCTGCGCTGAGTTGGAACGTCGCCGATATGGTCAGCCCGTTATCGAACGGGATAGACGAGTTGCGGCTCTGTACGAGAGCGTGATTTACTGTCCATGTCGGATTGCCCGAGTCGGTGCCCTTGGGCGCCATGATGAGTGTGCCCGAAGCGCCTGGAACGAGCGCGTCCCACACGGTCTCGGTCGATCCATCGTAGAACGCCTCAAAGTCTACAGACCCATTGGCGCGTGCCAACGAAAGAAAGTAGTGAAACGTCTCCGCGCCTGCCGTCACGTCGATCTGGTCGTCTTCTTGATTCACTGATGCGCTTGTGAAATCGCCGTGGATGGCGACGCCGCCAAACGTCATATAAAGATTTTTGCCACTGATGCGGCCACTAGCTGCCATGTTTACCTCCGAAATAGCGCGGCCTATTCTGCAAGTCTGATCCGATACTGGCCGCCTACGTGATGATACACTTTACCGCCCGCTTCTTGCGCAAATGCAACATCGGTCGTGCGAGTCAACCAATAATTGCCCCAGTTGCCAGCCACGGTTAGCGTCTGTTCGTGGAGCAGCGTGTCCACTAGGTCATCTATCTCCGCTGCGTTTTTTATGCCGTTTGTCGTGACTGCTTTTACTGTATACACAACTGTACGGGCCCGCCGAGGGGAACTGTTGTCATCGCCGCCGCCCGC
>Ga0075116_10001239_pt1 | contig 11713 bp, 28 predicted proteins | sample AntAceMetag02UKC_FD_69786 | JGI IMG/M metagenome (GOLD analysis project Ga0075116, IMG submission 69786) | Saline lake microbial communities from Ace Lake, Antarctica- Antarctic Ace Lake Metagenome 02UKC | ecosystem: Environmental > Aquatic > Non-marine Saline and Alkaline > Saline | place...
ATCGAGGTCAATTGTTTCTCCACCAGACACTTAATCCAATAGACGAAATAGATTTCAGGAACAGCGAAGATTTGGGGCAACTGAATTTAGCGAGCCAATGCGAGGCTTGCTTTACGTAATGACTGAATTTAAAAGAACAAGCGAGGTGAATAAAATGGGAAAATTACTCGGGAAAACCGTCGATTGGTATTGCAAAGACTGTGACAAGCACGAGGTTTGGGACCCGATGGTGGCAGCCCTAAAAATCCGTTGCTCTGATTGCCTGAAGAAAGAACATGAATCAAATTATTCAAGAATAGCTGAATATCGGGAAAGTAACGCATCTAAAGTCATGCAACGAATCGGATTCCCTATAAACCTTACGGGCTACACTTGGGATGATTACAAATTAAGCAATGGCAATCAATTCAGTGTTCCATTAAAGATCGATGATGCAATTATGAGTGGAAAATCAATATTTCTTCATTCGGAAAATTCTGGTGTTGGGAAAACCAGATCTGCCTGTGCATCTGTCCATAAGGTATTAGTCGAACACCCTTCAATTCCGGAGGAACGGTTTAAGTTCATCACTGAGCGAAAGTTTGTCGAAAGACATAATGGTCTATGGCAGAACGAGAAGAAATCGTTTCTGGACGAGTTTTACGGGATCAGGACATTAATTATCGACGAGCTTGGATGGGTGATGGATAGAGATAAAAATGTTGTGGTGAATTTATTGTTTGAGCGATACGAGAATAATAGACAGACAATCATCACGACTCACTTGAGTCCAGAAAGTTTAGCGAAGATGTTTGGTAATAGTATTTATTCCAGGTACAGAGAAGCGATCTGGATTTCATTCAAGGGTAAAGACATGAGGGCTAAATGAAGAAACCTAAATTACTCGAAACCGAGATAGGTAGAGTCATTACCGATTGGCTAAACAGCGAAGGATGGGAAGTATTTCCAGAGGTGTTTATTGGACCCGGGTTGCCAAGACCAGACATTGTCGCTAAAAAACAGCATTTAACCTGGATAATTGAATGCAAAACCTCTCTATCTACCAAGCTTCTGGATCAAATACTATATTGGCATCATAATAGTTGTTCGCAATTCTGTTCAATCGCCTATTACGGGAAAGGGTATAACAATCAATATTTATTAGGATATATGCAGCGTCAGGGTGTTGGTATTTTTAGAGTTCATGATTACAAAGGATACCTTGACTTAGCTCAGTATAATAAACCAAAGTATAAACGAATCCCTATAAAGTTCAAAAATAAATGGATTATTAATTACCTTGACGAGGCTCAGAAGAAATTTAAAGCTGGCACTGCAAGTGGCTCATACCACACTCCCTTTAAGGATTCTGTAGAAAATCTAACCAAATATGTCGAAGCGAATCCGGGATGCTCATTGAAAGATGCTATTGAAAATATGGACGCTCATCATTGGTCGAGTGACCAAACTGCTCGCTCCTGTATATCGAAGTATATTCAAGGAGATATAATCAAATCTGTGAGAATTGAACGTGATGGTCGCAAAATACATTTATTTCCAGTTACCCAAAGGAATATATTCACGGACATTGATAGTGTTGCTAAAAGGAACATAGCCCCGCTTGCACCAAACGGAGACGAAAAAACTATCTGATTAGGTAGTATTGGGTAGCTAAAAAATAAAGTCGCTTAGAAACGATTTAAATAGGAGATCGAAATGAAAATAGTAACAGACCCACAGGGTCGAACTTTAACAGTTTCGCCAAAGTCTATCGAATTAAGAAAAATGCTGTTTGAGATAGTTAAAGATAATCCTGGAATTGCAACCGTGGATCTGGTTAAGAAATTCAACGACTCAAACGAGGTTAAGGTGAAAGACTGGAATGCATATAATCATTTGTCAAAGATGACTAAATCGGGAATATTAGAATCAAAGCTGATGGGACAGCATAGGACGTTTAAGGTGAAAAGTGATTTTGTCTATAACCCGTATGTCAAAGAGAAGGTTGAGCTAAGAGTCCATAAGGAAGCGTACGAGCGGTTCGACATTAAGGAAGTCGAAATTTATCCGGCTGGCACATGTATCGAAACTGTCATGGGTCGGGCTGAAAAGAACCGCGAGGGAATTTACTCTCGTGGTGACGAAAATTATAACGAGTGGAGTTGATTATGAACATTGAGGAAATGAAAGTAGAGATGCAGTCTGAGATTAATAGATCAAACTCGGCAATAAGTTCACTGAGAAAAGATATTGAAGCGTCAACATCTATTCTTAGTAGAAGACGAAAAGAGGTAGGGATAATAAATAAAGAAATTAAAGATCACGAACTTGCTGTTGAGAGATATTTGGGGTTAATAGATTCATTAGAGCGACCTAATAGTTCGTATCAATTTTTTATTCAGACAATCAATCGTCTTGAGAAGAAAATTATAACGAGTGGAGGGTGAAATGAAATGTCATTGTGGATGTTGGATAAACGAACACGACTGGACTGAGGTATATAACGAGAGTGGTGACTCTGAGTATGTTTGCGAGAGTTGTCTGAAAGATTCGTTTACAATGTGTGGTGTGTGTAAAACTTATCAACCTAAAGATATGGTAAATATATACGGGACGTGCAATGATTGTGTTGATAGTGAGGATATGGATTTAGCTCGAGAGCTATATAATAGGAGGGAGAAATAATGTATATTTATATCCTGTACTATATTGGCTGTTTTCTTGTGTCGATGTTTTTTGTTTTTTCACACGAGTTTACAATAAGCGCAATATGGATGTCCTCAGCCTTTATTATCGCTACCTTTGGTGCTCTGCTCAGGGTATTAATAGAGAAGGTTGAGGAATTAATCAAAGAAGTTAAGGGGAGTGAGAAATGAAACCATTACAAATCGTAATACTAATCTTAATCCCAGTGGTAGCTTGCGCACAATTAAAGGTGTATTCGCTGGTATTGAATACGTTTTGGAGCGTGAAGGTGAAATTAACTGTTGTGTAAGTAGGATTGATGAGGAAGTCTACGAAACAGAAGAAGAAGCAAGAAAGGAAAACAAATGATTGACGCACTGTCGTGGATCGTGTCGGCATTGGCACTTGTCGGGGTCGTGTTGAATATCTATAAGCGTAAAGAATGCTTTTACGTGTGGGCTGTGACAAACTCGTGTTTTGGCGCATATTCGTTCTACAAAACAGCCTATTCGCAGTCAGCACTGTTCGCCGTATACTTTGTGCTGGCTATTTGGGGGATTTATAAATGGAGGAGTGAAGGGTGAAGTATAAAGTTGGTCACATGCAAGACTACATGTTGGGTGACTGTGGTTTTGAAAAAGGAAATGAAGTCAGTGAAGAGTTTGCTTTAGGTATGGCTCGATTAACCATTACTGAAGAAGAAATGTCCACACTATGCTCAGGAATTTCAAATGATAAGAAAGAATGGATGAATAAGCGTGGGATTATTGTTATTATAAGAAAAACACCAATAGGTTATTCAATAAGGGGTATTTATCGTCACGAAGATAAATTCTATGCGATTATAAAGCATGTATCTGATGAAGAATATTTGGTGACAAGATTTTAGCTCGTGAAGGCTTTGCCTGTGGGCTAAGAGACAATATTAAGGAGTGAAGAATGAAACTGTTAGAAGTTCGTTGTTGTAGAGAATGTAGATACTGTGACATAGACTTGGACTATAATTTATGGCACGATGCTTGTATTCATGATGAAGACAAAATAAGAATAATAGATGTAGATGCGGATGAAGGTTGCGCATCGTTCTGTCCGCTTCCAGATGCGGAGAAGAAATGAACGGACTAATAACAATACTGGTGATCTGTATTTTATGGGGTGCTTTGGTGAGGTTTTGCTGGTGGCTCGTTGGGCTTGACGATAAGGAGGAGGAATGAAGGTGCTAATTATCACACTACTAATCAATTCGCTATTCCATCCGCACGATCCGTTCGAGAACATATTCGGGAGTGACTGATGGGTGAGTCAATAAATGAATGGAGTGTTTCGTGTTCAACATGATAAAAAGTGGAGATAGTAAAAATATTAATAAATTAACATTAATTACTAATTCTCTATTTAATCATAGAGCAGAGAGAAGAAGTGGTGCTATTGATACCCTTCTAATGATCGACGCAATACACCAAGAGGTGATAATGAAGGCGTTCCTCGGTGAAGAAATCCCTGAAATGCTATTCTCTACTGTACCGAGATATAAAGATCAGTTAAAATTAAGAGAGGATGAAAAAATGATAATATTACGTAGTAAATTTGCGTCGCTGTATCATCCACACGATCCGTTCGAGAACATATTCGGGAGTGACTGATGGGTGACTGCATAATAGCTAAAATAAAAATCACAGTCAAGGCGAAAGTACCTACGATGGTTCCGGTGTGGACGATCAGCGATGTTCCTGAAAAGTACAAAAGTATCGAAGTTGATATTGTCCATAATCTTGACGAAGGATTGAAACAAAAGATCATGGATTCGCCAAAGGTTAAGCGTGCTATTGAGAAGCAATGCCTTCAGAGTAATTCGGAGTTAAAGGCTTCCAACACGTCTTCCATGGACTCTCACACATGGACATTCGCTTATAATATTTTAATAGAAAGCGAGGGAAAGTACTGATGGGAATAGATATTGAACACAAAAGAGAATGGACTGAAGAAGAGATTGAGATCGGAAACACAAAGTATCACGTTCTTGGAGTAATAGTGCATCACTCTGATGCTAATTATGGGTCGGAAGATTTTTTTGTTTTACGATGGATGCTTAGGAGTGGGGAGATATTAGGGATGTCTATTGTCACAAAAGATAAAAACCACATAGCGACCCTCAAGAAGGCACTTGATGAGAAATTATTTGTTATGACGATTGGATACACAAAGCATCCAAACACAGTCTACCACAATAATGCTCCAATGGTAATGAATGACCTTAGGAAGGTCGAGATAAACAAGGAGGCTACGACTAATCATAAGAGGATGAGAAAAGATTATAGTGATATGTTGTTTGGGAAAATACCATGCCCAAGAGTACCATGCGACGCAATTGACTAACAATGAAAAAGGAGTGACTGATGGGAATAGATATTGAACACAAAAGAGAATGGACTGAAGAAGAGATTGAGATCGGAAACACAAAGTATGGTTTTAATGGCATTATTGTTTACGATGGAGGAAAAACAGATTTCGATAGAAGTCGCCAATTTGTTATTTGGTGGCTAACAATGTACAATGGGAAAGAAGAATTAGGCAGAACATCGCTGCTCGCAAAAGATCCAGATCACATAAGCAAGCTCAGTGGGTATGTTGGTAGATACGTCTATGTTTCTGTTGAAGGATATACAGAATATCCACAAACGTGCTATCCAAATGGAGCACCAATGACTATCGATAATATTGAGAGTGTTGAGGTTTTAAATTGCAAAGAGGACGAAGTGAAAAAATTAGTATCGAGAAATAGTAAAATGACCGACTATTTCAAAAATAAGGACAACGAAAAATACTGGAAAATAGAGTGACTGATGAGTGAAAAATACAAAGATCACCTCGACTCAGTTAGGTATGCTATGCTTGGTGGCTACAAGGGACACGACGTCCCTGACGATGATTGGGACTATGAATGGGACGATGAGGACGACTGCGAATTTGAGAATGTTGGCGGAGTCTTTTTCTATGACAAACCACCAGAATCATTGGAGGATTCTGATGTTTGATCTTGTGGATATTATGACTATTAGAGATCCCGCAACGGGTGCAACCTCTACGTTTGTTTTTGGCAACGGAGAACCAAGCACAGAGTATATTGACAAAGGTGTTGATTATTATTGCGACTCAACATCTGGGAAGTTCTACAAAGCATCAACCACAACGGTATTTTTGGTAAAAAGGTGGGATGCTTTTATGGCAAAGCTATACTTCTACACAAGCGATTTGCTTTGTGAAATGTCAAGCGATACTTGGGTGACAAAATTATTTCACTATGCGGGCAGAAATCTTTATTGTGCAGGTTCTAAACGGTTTAGAATCAAGAAAGGGTTTCAATAAAAAGCCCCAACGCAATGTCAGGGCTTAACCAATTAATCATTAATTTCAGGAGACGAAATATGATATTCAAACATAGCAAATAATTTATTCAATGTCAAGTAAGGATATTAAATGCCTGAAAAAATGATTTCAAGGGCTGAGATTTGCCACAAATACGGAATGAGGTCTAACTCGTCGGTTATCAACTGGGTCGATTACGAAAAGATTCCATTCCCTAAAGGTGTCTGGTCAAGCGAAGGTGGGATGTGGATGTATAGCGAGGCTAAAGTCCAGGAATGGTGGGATAAGCGGTTTGGAAATAAAAGGAGTAGATAGTGAAAGTAAATCTTAGAAGTATTTTTTGGTTTATTGCAGGAATGGTCTTGGTGCTTAGTTGGTCAATTTATCAAGATGTGAGGGAATCGGCTGGCATTGACATATCTGATTATTATGCCTATCAGACATTTGAGACTGATGTTCCTGAACCGATCAACGAGCTTCTTTTTGATGGTGATTGGGAAATTAGAACGTATTATCACGTACCACCTTCAGAGATAACGCCTATCGACGATTACAAAGTCACAATAGGCACACTCGGTCTGTGGCATCTTGAATGTGGCTATGTCATTGTAGACCAGTATGGTGATAGCACTTTTGTGGAAATTAAATAATGGAACTTGAGAATAAAAAGCCCACCTAACTTAATAAGTGGGCTTTGCAACTATCTTATGAAAATTATACCTTGGTGATTCAGACAATCAAGTGACCACCTGCCTTTCGGTTAGATAATCATTATACAATCATGATGTAAGAAATTCCCTCAATTTATCAGGATTCATATTCGGGCAAGATTTGATCTCGTTAATTTCACAGTGCCCAATGACCCTAATTTCCGATCCGTATTTCGTTTTCAGTTGATTGACCAGATCCTTGAGAGCAAACAACTGCTGCAATGTGAAATGATGTTTCCCGATTAAGCAGATCCCGATTGACCGATAATTGTAACCTTTGGCATGAGCACCAACAAATTCTTCAGGTCTACCAACTTCAATTTTGCCATCCCACTTGCTTTTATACTCACAGAGTGCATTTGGCTTTCCGTTATTGATGAGGTAATGGTATCCCATCGGATTGATTTCTCTTGCATTGTGCCATGCAGTAACCACATTTGCGCATCCCCAAGTAGAATCTGAACAGTGGACAATGATGAGATTAGTAGTTTGTCGAATGTTGTCCTTGCTCATTTCTTTGGTCGAACGTAAGGTTTTGGACATGGCAGACCTCTTTTTTTAGCCAAAAAGCCAGAAAGAAAGTCGTCCAACGTCATGAAGATTCTGTCCTTAATCTTTCCATCGGTTATGGGTTTCATTTTTTCCCAGAAAGCGAATGTTATAAAAAGTCCAGCTAAATTATACCCCCACTTAACCGTCTTTTCTCGTTTCAGCAATATCCCTAATCCGTACAGAATCGCAGGAACAACGATTACTCCTGTGAGTCCTGATACAAGCTGATGTTCTGCAAGCCATTCAAACATGATTCTATTCCTTTAATTTAATGTTGATCCCAGATTTGATTTTCCAGAATCTTTTATTTCCATCACTGAGCCACTCATATTTAATATATGGGTTTATTCGTTTCTCGGCAACATGACGAGGAAATTTGAATAGCACCTCCCACACCCTGACATTGTGACGGAAATTAGTTATATGTTTAACATAGCCCCAATACAGGGGCACTTTAAAGGTGAAGGCAGTTGTCGGGTCGCTCCATCTATGAGTGGTCGCTCCTGCGAGGATTCCTGACTCTTTATCCTTGCCGAATTTCTTGCCGATCATTATGGTTTGTCGATCAATATCTGACTGCTTAGTAATGTCCGCTTCAGTGTCAATCATGAAAACCGACTTTTCGCCGTTGATTTTTATGATCCAATAGTAATGATCATTCTCTCTTTCGAATCCAATATCGGAGCTTATCGCTGGATATTCAAATCCTGTCAATACTTCCCATTCAAACATCTTCTCACGTTCTCGCATCGAAACAGATCCGTCGATTGATTCAGGGATGTACCATTGCCCAAAGAGGCTTAATATTAGGAGTGCTTCAATCATGAACCGAATCCGCCGAAAAAAACAAGCTTAACAATAAACGCAATTACTCCAGCATATAAGGGAGTCAATAAAAAAATCAACCATTTATTAACGCTCTTTCTGTGGCTGGTGTTTCGATCGACCTGAATCGTCAATCCCGCCTTTCCGTTGCCGTTTAGAATCTTGTAAATATTTACGACCGACTCGTGAGTTTCTTTCATTAGCTGAAGCATAATTGATTGAGGAGTGTCGTCCGTGTTTTTAGCTGGAGGCATTCTCTACCTTTTTCAAATGGTGGTTTTTCATGAATCTATCAGCCGATTGAATGCTGTTTGAGTAATATCCTAAATCGCGCGGATTATCAAACCGCATTACGGTAAACTTATTCCCGTCGGAATCTTGTACCTTCCATCGTTTCGGCTTTGATCCTTCCCTGATAATCAAAGTCTGGATCACAGAAGTAACCCAAGGAGGCAGCCCATGAAATCACATATCACGTCCAGCCAATCTCCTCCCCTGGGGTCGAATATCAAAATCCCTCTATATACTGTGTCCAGTAATTCCCAGATTAAACCGAGGACGAAAACGATAATAAACGAAAAAAACTTCCCGTCCTTTGTAGTATCGATTACATAGCGAGCTGTTAATCTGAGCAGAACCGCGCTCCCCAAGAAATGAGTCAACGAGTGCCAGTCGAAAGCGAAAAAACTCATTCGAGATAATTGGCTTTAATGAAAGAAATCAGGGACTCGTTTGAGACTGTATCACTCACTGTAATTAACTCCTTTGGGATATTCTTCTCAGAAAAAACATTATCTCCCTTATTGTTGATATATTCCCAAGAAATATGGCAAATTTGCAATCCGTCCTCAGTGGAGGAGGATCCGTCTAAAACTTCACACTTAACTGAATCCGTTAAAAGTACTTTATCCATTAGTTGACACTCCTTGATAATTCAAATAAATAATCTCCCCTTTTTTGCAATACCATCACATCATCAGGTGTATATCCGAAGTTCCCAGCCAGATTCAAATTCTTTCCATCGGTGAGCCCGGTCGATCCTGCAGTCCCGGAAAACACCAGGTAAATCACGCTATAATCCGGCAAGTTTGATGCGGTATCAAATGAGTCAATATCCGCAGTCCCTGTGATTGTGAAATTATTAAAATATCCGAGAGTGATTGGAGTCGCTGAAGCAACCGAACTCACCCCGGAAACATAAGAGACTCCTGCAACCTCAAATGCTTTATTAGCGTGAGGTTTAAAACAATAGTAGTTTGTGTGATAAAACCCCGTCCCATCCATCCAAACCATAGAGCTGCCAAACCTAATTTGCGAGGCAGAGGATCCGAGATAAAAGTGCCCGTTGTAAAGTCTCAATCCCTCCGCTCCACTTTTACCGTATATATAAACAGGACCTGTGGAGTCAACAGAAAAGAAATGAGTTCCATTTATAGCAACAACAAACGGCTTTAAAGCCGTTCCCATATCTACCCAAACAGAATCGCCGTCCTCAACAACTCTAAGAGGACCCGACATCGAACGGGATCCGCTGAGAGGTAAGTCGTTTGATCCCATTCCATCTCTACCCCACTGACCAAATACAGGAATAACCAAGATCAGCATCAGAAGCGTTATTAGTGTTCGCAATTGAACCTCCAAGAGATTGTTTGGTCGTCCTGAACGGTTGTATTGGCTACAATAACGAACCTGACCCACATGTCTCCGCTTATAATTCTGATTGGATATTTATACGCAAATGCAGTTTCGGCAACAGGAGCAATATCCTCAAACACCCATGATAGGTATAGGTTGTGGGCAGAATTTCCATCAACGACAAAAATATCAGAGTCGCAACCCATTCGATAAGTGCTTCCTGTAGTATCAATTGCCGACTCGAATCTAATTTGTTCAATTCCAATACTGTCGCCAGAAGAAGCCCCAGCAATCTCGAAAGTGAAAAACTCTGGATTTAGATCATTAAATAAACGCTGTGCTGTCACAGCAATATTTCCATCCATGATATACCCAATTTGCATCCATCCGGTTCTTATGCTGTCTTTAGCAGTATCAAGCGTGCCTGTACCTGAATAAATGTAAGGAGTTCCATGACCTCCGAGAACGTTATTTGTTAATGCTTTTCGGTAGTTATTGTAATAGGCTCCAGCCCCAAATGACGAGTTCACCATAAATGCAATTACAGCAAACATCAGCATGATTTTTAGTATATTCTTCAACGTAAACTCCTTTATTTATATTGTAATTTGCTTGGATCAATGATGTTGTCAGGGTTCTCGGTGTTGAAATCGTTGAGCAATCTATTCGCCCTAACGTAAGCACCTCCCTTTAACATAAGTTTGTACTCTTGAATAGTCAAACTACGTTTCGCTTTAGTAGATTTCTCGTAAGTGTTAATCCTGCTACCAATGAATCCAAATCCAGCCGTAGCAAGTCCAGATCCAACAGTGCCGTAGATCTCGTAAGCTTCTTGAAAGTCCTGAACGTAAAGCATCATAGAGCTTTCGTAGAGTGCTTCTGGAACTGTTTTCTCCTGTCCAACAATGTTCTTTCCTGTGATTGCCGTATTTGCAAACGACAGCCAGGGTGAAATTCTGTATTTACCGAAATCAAACATCATATCTATTGGACTTGAGGAACTGAAGAAATTACCCTTTGGTTTATATTTCCGACCCTTAGTCTTTAAGCCCATCCTGTCAGTAATAAGTAATCCTGTTCTCGCCATAATTCTCGCCAAAGGAAGAGTGGCTCCGAAAACATTAATTCGGGTATGTTCAATAACTATCTTCAGCCAATCCGAATCATCAGGATCGTCGAAGTTCACTTTAAATCCAAGAAATGCTGCGCCGGCAAGGATACCCATCCCTGTTCCTATAAATTTAGCCCAATCCTTAGCCATTTCCTTCCTGACGTTCGGATGCTTCCAATACTTCACCATGCGCTGAGGAGCCTGAACAGATGAAACGGCGTAACTTGGGGCAATAAGAACTAACCCAAGTGCCTTAAGAGCAAAAGCAGCCCTACCCATATTCGCCTTACCTGTCATGATGTTGATCCAGTCAGTATACGCTTTCAACTGCTTATCAGTAGCGTAAGGATTTTCATTGGCAAACTTTTCAAACATTGATACTCGAATCAGGTTCAAAACAGTCACCATGTGACGTTCAGCAGCCTGAAGAGGAATAGCAACATACTTTCCTATCCACGGGATTCTTTCGATCAAGCGATTTCCAATAAAAAACTCTTCAGTGCTTAGTGTTCCCGATATAGATATTCCAAGACCCATCTCTGCCATTTTGTAATACAATGGATGGCTATAAATATAGGATTGAACTTCAGCGTCTTTGTAGGTACTAAAGAAAGCCTCGACTCCTTTACCAAAGATCTTTGATGATTTAATTGGTTGTCCATAGGTATACATCAATCCCTGAATAAGGGATGCGCCCATATCGCCAAATCCTAACAAGGTTGCCCTTAGGACACCTACGGATTCAGCGAAAAGATCACCCTTCGTAAGTGGTTTTCTATTGCGAATAATGTCATCAATAGCTCTCTGCTTTACAAAAGCTTCGACTCTGGCTCGCTTCAGGTATTCGGGT
>Ga0075116_10001240_pt1 | contig 11711 bp, 12 predicted proteins | sample AntAceMetag02UKC_FD_69786 | JGI IMG/M metagenome (GOLD analysis project Ga0075116, IMG submission 69786) | Saline lake microbial communities from Ace Lake, Antarctica- Antarctic Ace Lake Metagenome 02UKC | ecosystem: Environmental > Aquatic > Non-marine Saline and Alkaline > Saline | place...
CAATGCTTATCGTGCCAAGCGCAACGGTCGCCCCCGATACCGTAATACCAAGGCGGCACGACCTGTCCGGCTGGCGATCGAGGCTCATTGACGCGGCAATCAGCGTATTGTCGAGTAAAAGCGGCGTTTCGCGCTTGATGTTCATGACAGCGTTCAAGATGTCGAAGAGCTCATCGATTGCCGGGGTGTCGGTACTTGCCGACACATCAACGTAAAAATAGTAAATCTCAATCGAATAACCCGCCGTAAAGCCGCTTATCGGCTCGATAGACTGGAGATCATCACCCTCGTTATACTCTGTGCCCTTACGCATAAGCACACCGTTAACGAATACGAGCGTCGAATTATCGAGAAAAGCGTACGTTGTCGCGTAGCTTGCGCTTCCGTCTGCCGTAAATTGATCACGATACGTCTTGGTGTTCACGCTGTGACCGCCTCCATGCCTTTCTCTGCAGTCGCTCCCCTTGCTACGATCTTGTACAAGTCGCCATATTCTGCGGCCATGTACTCGGCCGAGAAGTGCTCCCGCACGAACTGCGGCGCGGTGCCCTTGATTTCATCCCTCACGGGCTGTTTTAACGCCTTCTTTACCCCATCCACGAGCCCCTGGATGGATTCTTCTGTAAGGATTGAGTAGCCGCCCGCCACCTCCATCGAAACGTCGTTCTTATAGGTCACCACGACCGAGCCGGCCAGCATCGCCTCGACATATACGAGGCCAAAGCCCTCCGTGGGTGATGGATACAGAAAAACGTCCATGACCTGCATGTAATTCGTCACATCAGGGCGATGCCCGGCCCATATAACGCCTTCGACCGGGAGCGAGGCCGCCATGAGCTTAAGCTTTCCGAGATACCCTTTGTCGTTGACCGATTCGCCGCCGACTACGAGCGGCACAAAGTCAAGACCGCCGCGCTGGAGGTAATAGCAAGCCAAGAGCCACTCTTCGAGGCATTTGTCAGGAGCTATGCGCCCGGCACGGCCAATAACGAGCTTTCCCTCGGGGATGCCGAGCTCTCTTTTTACCTCAGAAGGATCCTTTGTCGGCTCAGATGCCTCAACGTCTATGCCGTTCAATATCGCGAAGCAGTCATTCATGCGTGCCACGGCCTCGGTTACGCCAACTCTCTGGCAGATCACACGTCCCGGCATTGGTGACCTGATAGGCGAATGGATAGTCTCAATAACGGGAAGTTGGTCGCCAAGCGACATTGCCATGTGGCTCACCCCGCCGCCTGAATGTATGTGCAAAACATCGGCCGCGAATTCCACCGCATCTTCAAGCGGTGAAATTATAACGCTCGCACCAACCGTCTCAAGCTCTTTGCGAAACGGTCCGTCTTTATAAGCAATGACCGTGTGTTCGTTCTCAGAGTCAAATTTCACGATGTTTCTGATGACGCGCTCGACACCGCCGTACTCAAGCTGATTCAATTCATGGACGATCTTCATCGCTTCTCTCCTATGGCCTCGAAGGCCTTAATATAACCACACCGAATCCAGCCCATCCATGGACCGGCAGCTCAAGCTTCTCACCTTCCGGTGGGTTAAAATTCTGCCAAAAGCTCTTCATCTCCTCATTCAAAAATATGTCGTCAAAAAACACGATGCCGTTTTGCGCCATGCGTTTGATGTAGAGATCGTACTCGCCCAGACATCGCTTACCGTTGTGCTCAGTGTCTATGAACAGAATATCTATGGGCGCTGGAACCTTATACTCAACGAGGCTATCTTGCGTTAGATACGTCACGTTTGGCCGCCTGTAATCTTCCCGCAACTGGTTCGTATGGTTAATGGTGACCACTTTCCCTTGCAGATATCCTTCGGCGAGGCAGGCGGCAGATATGCCGGTATGCGTCCCGAGCTCAACACACAGTTTTGGCTTCATTGTCTGGACCAGCCGATAGAGAAAACGGTAATAATGAGCGGGGACCCCGGGCGACCTTACAGACGCGTCTTCCTGGGTAGTTATAACCCTCTCAAGCGCGTCCGTATCCGCTTTGACATTCGACGTAACCACAAGCTCTTGAAGCTCTTCTCTGGTCATTGGACAACCTTTTCGTAGCATGTTGATGTCATCTTGACGCGCTCAACCTTATCCGGATACTTTGAGCTGTAAATAAGCGCATCTGCCTTGCTGGCGTTTCGCTGGTCGCAATGCTCACAGATAAGCCCTGTATGGTCTCCGGTCTGATGCGCGTGGAGGATCCGGGCATATGATTCCGAGGAAAATATTTCCGAAAGCGTCTGTTTGTTCAGGTCTCCGTAGGTGAGCTTTCCATCCCAGTCAAAGCAGCACGCGTTAATCGTTCCATCTACCTGTATCTGTAATGGTCCGTGTTCAATACGGCCGCATGTCCTTACCCTCTCGCCCTGCACTGCCCTGTTGTTGAGCTGATTGACCCAGTTATGCGCGGTCCAAGCCTCGATGAGATCGGCTTTCCCTTCCCACATGGCGATCCAGTCTTCGACCGGGCCTTCATTGATCCCCTTCATGATGACCAGCGTCATCAATATTTTCGTCCTGTCTTTTATCGTGAAAATGTCGTCAAGCTGTGACTTGACCTTGTAGAATTTGCTGGACTCTACCCCATGAAGTCGCGAATACCCCTCAGGCGTTATGCCGTGGAAGCTGACACGCACCGAGCGCAGGCCGGCATCCTGAAGTCGGGCGAAAAGGTCCGGCGTGAGCAGGTCTCCGTTTGTCACAAGAATCGGCTCAAGGCCAAGCGTGTCAACGTGCCGTACGATATCGACAATGTCCGGGTTCGATAGCGGCGCACCCATCCCCGCGAAACTGACTGTCTTTATCCAGTCGCATTCATCCAGTATTTTGTCGAGTAAACGCCTGAACGTCGCAAGGTCCATCATCCCCCGCGGCCGCGTGAGCTTATTTTTGACGCAGATCGCGCAGTCGTAATGACAGCGATTGGTTATTTCGAACCGTGCCTCAGGATTTCTGGGTATCATAAACGTGTCCATCCATCCTCGGATTGATAAACGGGCTTAGCGAATAGATGTTGCACCCATAAGCCTCGACGAGACGCTTCTTCAGCTTGATAGAATCTTCATTAATGAGATCAAACCATTCGTTGTGACACTCATTTAGCGCCGATTCCGTTTTATGAAACGCCTTGATGTGATCCGCATAATCCTTGAGATGCGTTTCACCATCTATGTATCCGCAATCATGGCCGCAAATGACAATGTTCTTCGTGCCCATAAACGCGGCCAGATGCACGCAACTGGTTATCGTTGAGTAGCTCACAAAAATGTCGTCGTCATTGCCAACGGCCGCCAGATTTTCTTCGAGATGCTTTTCCCTGTCCCCGAATTTGCCATACTTATGCGTAAAAACGTAGTCAGCGCCCGGGTACTTATTCAACCCCTTGTCGATATCGCCGCAATCATGCGCTGATATTATTGTGTTACACCCGGCATCGATAGCGGCCTGGATAAATTGTTCATGCTTGAGGACGACATGCGTAACGGGAAAATACTTCCAGATGGAATTTGCCCCGATGGTAATCTTTCCCTCAAAGAAGGAAGGATCAACAAATTCCATGGATTTACCGGCCCCCAGGACGTAGATATCCTTGCCGGGGTAACGATTCTTAAGATCCGTGTGCGGCTTGCGCTTTATGGTTGCCGATTCAGTCACGATATACCCGCCGGTTATACATCCTCGTCGCGCAACGCTTTATTGCGATTGATTTCATCCTCGTTGAAGCTCGTCAAATACTGCTCGATCTGCGCGTCAGACGGTGCGTTGCCCTCATCAGCGGCCATTTCACGGTACATCGCTGCTGTCTCGCGGCACTCTTTGGCTATTGATCGAAGGTCCTCGGAGTAGTTGCCCGCCGATTTCTTCTTCGCCAAAAGCGATCTTGACGCGGCGATCCGAACGAGAGCCACTGCTGCCGTAAGATACAAATTGTTAGATGTGAGCGACAAAAAAGTGTTGATTTCCTCATCCGTCAAGACAGCGACTGAGGATCCTCCGTTATCGCCTATAAGGTCCCTGATCTTCGCTATATTCGTGCCTGTAGTGTAGGTGTACGACATATCTTCTCTCCCCGCGTGGGGGCGGCAGTAAGGGGGGAACCAAAGCCACCGCCCCCGCGAGTTTTTCGGCCTTTAGCCGTTACCTCTTACGATGCCCTGGTACAGACCGAGCTTCATGCCCCAGTCGTGACGGGCCTTGTAAGTGATGTCGTCGAACTCGTAGCCATACGGGTCTTCGACTCCACCGGCCAAACTGACCATTTCGGCCTTCTTCATCAGAAGGTCAGGGTCTTCCTTGCCATCAAGAAAACCGATCTCAATGACGGGGAAGTCCTGCGGATCAGCCACAACAGCCCAGAAAGTCGAGCTGATGGCATCATCCAGGAGAGGCTCCTCGATAACGATGAGGTTCTTCAGAACATTCAACTCCCCACCGCCACTCGTCCCGGCGTTGATCGTTGCTGAGTGGATCAGCTGCTTGGCGATCAGGCCAAGGGTTGTACCCGTCAAGAGATACTTCGGCGTAACACCGATGATCTCATTTGACGAAGCATCCTTCATGCTCTTCATCTTCTGGCAAGCAGCCGCAACAGCAACCGCACCGGCAGCGGTATTGGCCAGAGCCGTCGCCGCGATGAAGTTGGCGTGCGCCGTCGCAAAGAGCGCGTTTCCGTCGTAGGTGTTCTGCCCCTTCAAGAGCGCGAGGGCGTTCTTCACCATCTTCCGGACGAAAGACCGACCGATCTTCTGCGGGAACTGCTTGATACCGTCCTTGTCGTCGTTGATGATCGCTTTGCGGCCTACCGCAAAGGTCGATCCCCACGTCTCAGCCTGGAGCTGATATCTGTAGTCCCTGAACGACACACTCTTATAGTTGCCGTTCTCCTCAACCCCCGAGGGGTCTGCCGCTTCGGACAGAATGACCCGATCATGGGTCTTGAAGTCCGAGAGGTTGCCCTTCTTGCAGTACATAGCCCACGGCGAAGGGAAGCCCTTGTAGGCTTGCAAGAGGTCTTTGTGCATCGAATTCCCTAGAAGATACGGGAAATCGCTCGTTGATGCCGATTCCTTCAGATCGGCATAAATCTTGAGCATACTTTTTCTCATGATACTTGTCCTTTCGTTTTTTTTAGACTACCGCTTGCTTACGACTGCTCTTGTCCGTACGGCTTGCCCTGGGGAAGCAGCAACCCGTCGAATGCCCCGTTTGTCGAGCTGACAGCGGTCATGACCTTAACCGCCGGATAGTCATCATTCGCCGCGCCGATGGAAAGCGCGCTGGCCGTCGTATCCCAGTACAGAATCGTACCGACAGGCGGCTGATATGAGCCATACCCCGCGAACGTCATGCCCCACACGCCCTCAAGGGCGAAGGCAACGGACTGTCCAGCAACCCGGTTCGTCAACGGAACGCCGACAAACCCTGTCACCCTGGCGAGTACACCAGACGCAACCGGCGCCGCGGGGGACAGCGTGACTCTCCTGCCTGAATATTTATAGTTTTGTGCCACTGTGATATCCTCCTATTGGTTTTCCCTCGACTTTACGAGGGCGGGATTACTTCGTCTCGTCCTTCTTGTGACCGAACGCGTCATCCATGTCGGCCTGCGCCGATTCCTTGATGTCGCCGGTCTTCCCTGCTCCGAGCTCGATCTTGCCGTTACCGCTTAACTTCGCGGCATATGTAAGCTCACTATCCAGCCTCTTCGTGACGGCTTCCTTCAGGTCGCCTTCGACGAGGTTTGAGCCGAACGCTTCGCGGACGCGATCTTTCACCGCATCCGGCGCTTTCGATTCTCTGATCTGCGCCTCAACAACGTCTTTCTGCTTCGCCAGCTTTGCATCGCTGTCGATCTTCGCGATCTTCGTGTTCGCCTCTTTAAGGTCCGCGCCCAACTTCGTGATCTCGGCGTCTTTCGAGGCAACTGCCTCATTGACGATCGATTCGACGAGGTCTTTGCGCGTCTCTTTGAGGTCCACGAGAGTTGTGTTCATCAGCAGTTTTTCCACAGGTTCCTCCTTGTTTGTGGTCTGTGACTCCAATAACTGAGATACCCTCCCACGCGCTCCGGCTTCTGTCACCCAGTCAACACTGACCGGGCCGTTTTTCCGATGCGAGGCAATGGCCTCAACTATTTCCATCTCTTTGCCGTTTATTCTCCCCCTTGAAATCTTCCCTCCGGCGCATATCGAAAGCCCGACATTCGCCCGGAATACCGGGTCTTTGATCCTCTCTTTGAGCCATGATTCATGTATCGATACAACGCCGATAGCTTTACCATTTTCATATATCGATTCAACGATCGTTGAGGCCCAGTCTTTGAGATTTCGCTCAGGACGCTCCCGCTCTTCGGACTTGGTCGGATGGTTGATATACATCTTCCACCCCTCAAATATCGATGCCGCTTCGCGGATGGTTGAGTCGGGATAATGCCTGCGCTTCGCCTCGTTTGTCCCGGCTTCTATCAGCACGACCTCGACCTCGCCCTTCTTCTCGTCGTACTTTGCCTCTTTGAGGCTGATATGCTCGATCTCAACGTCGCCATCCTGCGCAATACCCTTACGGAGCGTGATACCGGATTCCTTGATGACGAAGTTATCCTCAACCTCTACCGGCGCACCAAACGATACGATCCTATCTTTCACCGAGAATATGATCTGCCACGTCTTGCCACCCGCATCGCATATCACGCGGTCGGTGAAGACGTAGCGGATCCACGGGTATGATCCGATAGCCGGAAGCGCCGCCAACTTCAGCGCGTTTGAAATGTCGTCTTTTAACCGCTCAAGACTCCCTGCCGGAGCCGCTTCCACAATGGTCTTCATGTCATGCCTCCTGGGTTTCGAGTATCTGTATCGCGTGACGGCAATTGCCGTTACACTCAAAGCTTCCCGGTTCCGGGATATCATCTATCGGCCATGGATTGCCAGCCATAGCACCCTTACATCCATCACACGTAGAGTCGTCGTCAGCTCCGGCAAAATTCGCCGTAAGCCCGGTCCCCTTCCCAGCTTCTTTGACCGCTGCCTCCTCAACACTCCACATCGCCCCCGCGTACGACCCGATGCGTGATTCAAACGTCGCAACCTTCTTGCTTACTGCCTCGAAAAATTCCTCTTCGGTTCCATATGTCGCCCGAAGCGCGTCAGATATCCCGCTGCGCACATCAGGGATGAGTGATTTGTCGACATACTTTGAATTCCACTCAAGCTTCTTCGCAAGGAGCGACTTCCCTTTACGCGCGGCCTCGAATAACGTCTCTTTAATCTTGTGCGTCTTAATGTATGACTGGAGGTACTTTTTCCCGATGTCGATCGCGATCGGGAAATACGTTTCAGCGGCCTTTTTCATTCCATCAGAGAAATCGCCAAGAGATTCCGCAAGATCATCGATGTTTCCGACAAGCGAGTCTTTTTCGCCTTTAGCCTTAGCGGACTTCATTACTGATTCGCGGAATTCGCTGTAAACTGCGGCAAGCGCCTTCTTGTAGCCGTTCATACGCTGGAGGAGATAGCTGCTCTTCTTGACATGGTGGAGAGCTTTATCTTTCGACGGTACTTCGATCGCCTCTTTGATTGGCTTCGACGGCTCTTCCTTTGCAGACGCGGAAGATTTACCCGCCATCGCCACCCCGCATTTTGGACATTTCTTTTCGTTGCAGGGCTCTCCCTTGCTATGGGTTACTTCATGTCCGCACTTGGGACACACACAAGTTGATGCCCCACCATCGCCCTGTCTGCTTCCTCCAACGCCTTTTCCCTCACCTCTTCCGGCTTCCGCTATCTCATCCTTGTCGCCAACTTGTCCTGGCTGAGGCTTTTGCTGTTTAGCGGCTTTCTTTTCCGCCGCTTCCGTCTCGATAGTGATCTTCTGTATCTCGTCATCGATGTTATTCTGCCCGGAGGCAAGCAGGAATATGCGCGCCGCTGTCTCCTGCGAACACATGCCGTTTGAAACAGCGATTTGCAGGGATTCGGCAAGCGGCTTCAGCTCCTTCTCGATGATTGGCGGGAAGTCATGGTCGATCGTGTCGTCAAAATCCCGCCTGTACTCCATGCGTCCGGTAAGATCGTTATATTCGCCGGATCCCGGGAGCACGCGGAGGTCAATTTTCTTGTTGATCTGATACTGGAGGATCCCTGCATAAATGCCCGACCATACCTGCTGGTGATAGAGGAACTTCTTGATCATGGGGAGTTCCATGCTGGTTGCCGTGGCAAGGTTCCCAGTCGAAGGATCCCCGAAGTAATGTTCGAAAAGCCCAGAGGCCGAGCAGACCATGAGTTTCATCTGCCGCATACCTTCTTTGCCAATCGACGCGCCGCCTGTCGGTGTATCAACCGGCGTGAGGTCAAGGTTTTGGTTCTCGACCTGCGTGCTGCCGGCCGATGGCCCGACGTTCGAAAGGTCGGTCTTTGAGTGGTAGAGCGTCTTTAGGCTCGCGACCTGGGCAGGCGTGCCTTTGATCTTCTTCTTCCAGGCGATAGTGGAGAGCGACCTGATAAGCGTGGCAAGGTCCCCCGCCATGTCCTTGTTTGCTTTTATCCAGTCAAGCCCCCGGTAGAGCTCAGGGATACCGAATTTGTCATTGATGTCGCAATTGATCTTGACGTGATAAATGGCGACGTCTTTATTGAGCTTCGTCTCCGGGACGCCATAGTCTTCCGGGTTAAAATTATCCATGTCGGGATAATAAATAACCCCCGTTGTCGCGATGTCGTAGCTATCCGACTTGTAGTTGTACTTGGTCGGATTGTTTCGTACCTTGTAGAAAAGCGTCCTCATGCGATCGCTCGGTTCGCGGATAATGTCAGCTATCTCATCGGTGTTTATGATTCGCACCCGGACGTTCCCCGCGTCGTCGCTAAAAAGAGCAAAGAAGAGGTTTCCCTCAATTTGGAGCTTGTTGCAGAGCATCTGCTGAGCCATAAAAGAGGTGAGCGCGATCTTGTTATCACGGTCATTCCAGAATCCGGTTATGACCTCTTGCAGATTCTTGTCCTTGGCCTTCGGCGCGCCCACACCTTCGCCAAAAACGAAATAGGTGGTAAGATTCACCCAATGCCCGGCAAGCGGATTCGTGTTGTAGTAAAGCCTTGAGCGCTGGATCACCTTCCTAAAAGCTTCGCCCGACAGGTTAAGGCCTTCCTGCGGCGAGCCACTGTTGACACTCACCCATCCGATATCCTCAAGGGCGCGCTGCTGCTTTGTTATCGTCTCGCGGATATCGTTTAGCTCCCGGCTACTTACAAGGCGTAAACCGAACATCAGATGTCTCCTCCGATTGATACTCTCTCAAGCCCCATTTCTTCAGCGGTGATGATTGCTTCCGGCTCTGAGTTCTGCTGCGTTGCCTGAATGGTTGCCGCACGCGCGGCCTCACGCGCAAACCATGACGCCATCACAAAATCAGACGCCACTCCTATCGGGTGATCCATGAGCTCACTGCGCCACTTGCAGAATCCGCATTTACAGTCAGGCTCATGCGGCTCGCGTCCCATAAGCACGTCCCACGAGCCGTTTGCGAATTCAACCTCCATGCCGGGAAGCCCAACGGCGGGATCGGCTTTCTGCTTGCCCGTCGTAAAGGCTGCGATGGGCATTGATGCCTCGCCCTTCTCAAGAGCCCACTGGATAATGGCTTCCTGCGCGGCGTTATTCTCGACGCATATGATCTGATGCCGATGTGCCCTATACGCTTCGATGAGTTGCAAAACAGTCTGTGTTGGGCCCCATTTCCCAAAGCGTATGTCGATTGGGTAACGCTTTCCCTGGGGCGACTGCGCGAGCGTGAAGATGACCACCATCTGCCCAAACGGATCACACCCGGCATAGCGCGGCCAGTCCGGGCGCACGATATCATTAATGCCTGCGCCGTACTTAAAGATGCGAAGCGCTGAAGGAAACGTCTTGTCCTCATCAGAGAGCGCGTCCTGCCGATAGCCACGATTGAACGCCCGCTCGCCGATGTCCTTACGCTTTGCTATGAGGCGGTCCTTGTTCCACTTCGCTTCCCAGAGCGGGATGGTAAATTTACCCTTGAACGCCGACTCGCACTCAAGGTAGGAAAAATCTTTCGATACCCTGATAACCAATGACGCATACCCCGAGTTTTTCAAGAGCTCACTGGTAAGGTCGTCGTTATGCCAAATAGTCGCGATGTAGACGACAAAGCCTTCCGGCGCCAAGCGACTCATCCAGACGTTATAGAAACACTGCTTGACCTGGGGGCGCATGGCTGGATTGAGGATGGCGTTACGAAGATCAACTGGATCGTCTACGATGAGGAAGTCACAACGACTTCCGGTGCCTGATGTGGTAATACCCCATGCTTCGATCGATCCGTCTTTCGAGCGGCTGGTCCGGTCAACAATGAGCTTGTGTTTCGACCACTCTTCTTTGTTCGTTGATTTAACGTGCGGATGGACAGCGTGATAATCCTCGTCCTGCTCTATATACTTTTCGATAGCGGCCACACGGGCCTTCGCGTTGTCGTCGGAATTCGAGACGATGAAGACGCGGTTGTTCGTGTTCTCGCCGATGAATTGGAGTGCCCGGGCAATAGCGACCTGTTCGGTCTTTCCGTGGCCCCACGGCGCAAGAATGACACAGTTCTTCTTCTGCCGGCGGCACTCGTCGATGTGCTCATTGATGGCTACATGGATAGCAGACTGCTTCACGCGTTCGCCTTTTTCATCTTTGATGACAATCTCGCAAAAGTCATCAGCATGACGACGAGCAAGAATAACCTTTGCCTGTCTATTTGCTGTCTGTTCCCGGCTCGGTCTGTCTAACAATTCTGCGGAGTTCATCGCTCGTTAAATCCTCACCATGGTTCGCGGTATTTTTAACACTGTTCTGGATTACGTTATTGATGATGGCGTTTGAATGTTTCCACCGGCCCGGCCGGCGATTCGTAAGGTAGAAGATGTAATCGGTAGGGCTGCCAAGGCCAGCTTCGAGCTTCTTGTAGAACGCGTCCTCGACCTTATCCGTGCGCTTATCATCACCGCGATTCATGCACAATCGTATGTAGCGGTCTATCCGGCTGCCCTTGGGCTGCCTCCACTTGCTCACGGTGGCGCGGCTTAACGTGCTGAATTCAGGCTTGCTTGCGCGGACCTTCTCTATCGCGCATCCCAATGAATCACCGTCATCCAACATGCGGCTCTTTATTCCGGTTAATATCTCGCGCTTTTCTTTTTTGCTGTACATCTGGCGGTCTCCTACAGCAAAAAAGAGGACACCCCCTTTGCAAAGGTGTCCTCTTTAATTTGCTGGTCATGCGTCTCGGTTCATGAGGCCGAGAGTTCTTCTTCTACTTCAAGTCTACTGTTTTTCTTTCCTTCAACAATAGAGAAATTTTTTCGCGCAAAGCATTTGGCTCGACATTCACAGGGAGGCAGATATCCTCAAAGGATTCGCTATGCAAAAACTCCTTCGCGCACTCAACCCTGAAACGAGACATTGACCGGAGATCACAAACGGTAAGCCTTATCATCCGGCAGGCAAAGTCTTCAATGCCCTTACAATGCGCTTTTCTCGCTACGTGTCCTGGCATCGCTTACCTCTCATCACACCGACAAGCGCCATCTGCGCCACGATCTTCTTTCTGCGCTTGGCAAGACGATTTTCACTGGCTCTGACCTGTTGAAACTCTGCGCTGAGTCTCCGGTGCTTTCTGTCAAGATTGCCGCGGAACTTC
>Ga0075116_10001242_pt1 | contig 11702 bp, 9 predicted proteins | sample AntAceMetag02UKC_FD_69786 | JGI IMG/M metagenome (GOLD analysis project Ga0075116, IMG submission 69786) | Saline lake microbial communities from Ace Lake, Antarctica- Antarctic Ace Lake Metagenome 02UKC | ecosystem: Environmental > Aquatic > Non-marine Saline and Alkaline > Saline | place...
AGCTAAACAGGCAGCTCAAGAATGCTTAAGAAGTAGCAGTGATTTTGGACTTGATTTTGTTGCAGTATGAGTTACAATTTACCATTGCTACGCAACTTATTGATTTTGCTTTGCGAGTATTGAAAAACATGATAAAATAATAAAATTATGAATAAACTACTTGTGTTAACGCTACTAATATCGGTCTTTTTTGTTCCGTTATCATCATTTGCAGCACCATGTTACGGTACAAAGATGCCTGTAAAGGGGGAGTTCTTTTCTGGGCTTGAATACTACGGAATACTAGAAAGAGAGCTTGAACCGGATCAGGGTAAGGTGCGCAGCAATCAGAGCTTTTTTCTTATATCTTATGGTATATTCGATTGGCTAAGCCTTGATCTTAAGGTGGGTGCGGGTGATATTAAACGTTACGACGCTCCTAAGGATAATGTCTATTATAGTGCAAAGTTTGATGGGGGGTATGGCTTTCGAGTTAAGTTGTATGAAAAGGAAAGAATAAAATTTGTTGGAGGTTTTCAACACATTAGCGTACATCCTTTCACAGTACACCTTAATAATAAGAAATATAAATCTGTTCTTGACGATTGGCAGCTTTCACTCATAGGCTCATATGATTTTTCACGCATTACGCCTTATGTAGGCACACGTTTATCCCGTACAGATTATATAAACTGGATAGACAATACCAGGAAGCGTCATATGTCTGATACGGGAAAGTGCGTAGGCCTTATTGCCGGTGCTGATATACCTGTTACGGAAAAGATGTGGCTCAATGTAGAGGCAAGCTTTTTTGATTCAGAGGCAGTGGTGATTAGTTTAAACGCCAGTTTTTAAACCCATATTAATTTGTAGTGTAATCCCCATGCTTTATCCTATTTTCTCTTGACAAAGATAGCCCATGTTTGTACTATACTATATACGTTAATACATAGTATATACTATATAGACTTGATACTAAATAAGGAGGGGCGTATGAAAAAGATAGGTATTATACTTGCCGCAGTTGTTGTTATATTTGTATTGTTATCAGGTATGAAGAACATGATAGTTAAGGTCGGCGTTGAAAAGGGCGCTAAGGTAGTTACAGGACTTAAGTTAAATATCGGTAGTCTCAATATCGGTTTTATTAAGACTCTCGTAGGGATTAAGGATATCCGCCTTTATAATCCAAAGGGCTTTGAGGATAAGGTTATGGTTGATATCCCTGAGGTATATGTAGATTATGATCTTCCCGCCATAATTAAGGGCGATGTGCATTTATATGATGTAAAGTTGCATCTGAAGGAGTGCTTTATAGTAAAGAATAAGAATGGCCAGCTTAATCTCGATTCATTAAAGACTATCCAAGATTTAGCAGGGAAGAAATCCTCAACGAAAAAAACAAAAGAGGCTAAAGGGGATTTCCAGATAGACCAGTTGGAACTTAAGATAGGCAGGGTTGTGTATAAGGATTATTCAAAAGGCGGTAAGCCATATGTATTGCAATTTAATGTAGATATTGACGAAAAATATAATAACATTACAGACCCTAACGCGCTGGTAAGCCTTATTGTCATGAAGGTAGTTATGAATACCACTATTGGAAAACTTATCAAGCTTGATATGACAGGATTGCAGGATACTGTGGGCAATACCTTGGCATCAGCACAGCATATTGCTACTCAGACAGCTAATAAGGTGGTAGGCAATGCAGGAAAGACCCTAACAGATACGGCAGGTAGCATAACAGATAAGTTAAAGCTCCCATTCGGAGGCAAATAATTTGGACGCGTTAAGCAACATAGGTGTCCTACTTGGAACTTCGTGGGCATCAGGCGTCAATCTCTATCTAACTGTCGCCGGTCTAGGCATAGCAGATAGACTCGGCATGGTTAGCCTGCCCGGTAATATGGACGTAGTATCTCACCCTTTAATTATAGCTGTAGCTGTTCTTATGGCCGCGGTGGAGTTTTTTGCCGATAAGATACCGGTTGTTGATTCAGCATGGGATAGTGTGCATACCTTCATAAGGCCGGCTGGCGGCGCCTTACTCGGATTTATGGCAATGGCGGATATGGGACCTGTAGCGCAGATTCCTGTTGCGCTGTTAACAGGGGCCGTTGCCGCGGATTCGCACCTTACAAAAGCTACAACGCGTGTCGCGATAAATACGTCTCCTGAGCCTATTACTAATTCAGTTGCCAGCCTTACAGAAGATGGGCTCGTGCTTACTATGTTATATCTTGTAATAAAACACCCTGTTATAGCGACTGTCTGCGTAATATGCTTTATAATATTTTCAATATGGTTCTTAAAGGTTATGTTTAAGTTCGTTAAAAAGGCGTTTAAATTTTTAACCGGTAAAAAGGAGGAGAAGCAGGAATGAACAGAATAAGATTATTTTTATCGTGTAAGTTGTCATTTGTTTCTATTTTTATGTCTCAGGTTATAGCCTTTGCAAAAGAAGAGGCTCAAGCAACTGCACCCGCCATCTTATCGCCACAGGCGATGTTCGCTACTGAGATAAACACCGCGAAAAATCTCATGGACCTTATTACAGAGTTTTTTGTAAAGTATAGCTTCCAGGCCTTGGGCGGTTTAATAATTCTTATACTAGGTATTGTAATCGCAAAGTTTGTATCCAAGTTTCTCAATGGGTTTCTAGCAAAACACAATGTTGATGTTACGGTCAGTAAATTTGCGTGCAGTATCGTAAAGATCATAATTATAATGCTATCAGGACTTATCGCCCTTGGCAAATTCGGTATTACGATAGCCCCATTCATAGCGGGCATAAGTGTTATCGGTTTCGGCGCAACCTTTGCGTTGCAAGGGCCTTTGTCAAATTATGCCTCAGGGATTACATTAATATTCACAAAGCCTTTTAAGGTTGGAGATATAATTGAGGTCTCAGGTGCCGTAGGCGAGGTTCAGGATATTACTCTTGCCAGGACAGAGCTAAAGACAATAGGAGGCACTCTGGTAGTCATACCCAATAAACAGATAGTTGGCGAAATAATACATAATTATTCAGAGTTTAAGAAGCTTGATATCACAGTAGGCGTAGGTTATGAGTCGAATACAGATAAAGCTATAAGTATCGTACAGGATATTGTAACAAAGGATAGCCGTGCCGCGCAGTCTCCCACGCCCATAGTGGGCATATCAGAGTTTGCTGATTCTAGCATTAATATTCACGCCAGGCTCCGCTGCAAGCAAGCAGACTATTGGGCGCTGCTTTTTAGTATTAACAAGAAGATAAATGAGCAGTTTAAAACAGTAGGCATAGTAATACCGTTTCCGCAGAGAGACGTACATCTTTATGAAGAGAAGTAGCGAAATACCTGCTAGAACATAATTTATCTATAAAAACACTAATGTACCGAAAAAATAAAGTAATAGTTGACAAAATTATGCAGATGTATTATACTGCATAGGATTCAATTCTTTTGTACTTAACCTGGTTTTTTATAAACCGAAACTTTTTAGGAGGTTTTAAAAATGTTTAAAAAAGCTTTATGTGGAGCTATTCTTTTTGTATCTGTTTTATCTTTGGTTGTTGTAAGTAGCTCGGTAGCGAAGAATATTCCTGCAGATAGATCAAAAGCAAAATACTTTTATGTATTTGGCGCTGAAGGAGACCCACTTTTGGGCGCGGAAGATAATGAATTCACACTATTTATAGATGTCCCAAAAAGGGAGATTGCAGATCTTACTATTCAGGTATATGATCCGGATACAGGAAGCCATAAAGATTTCAGAACAGACTCGACTAATCTTTGGGATACGGTTACAGAGTTCTCTATATATGGGGATGACCTGATAGCTAGCAGGGAGTTTGGATCCGGAGAGTATAACAGAGCGTTTTATATGTTTGGCCCTTATAGCAAGACTCAAGGCCAGGAGATGGAAAACGCTTATCGTTTTAAGGTAGTTGTAAAGGGCTTAAGTGGCGATGACGCTAATCTCTTTAGATTTAGAATTTTACCTGATAGCGCAGAATGTTTTAGTGAGGATATAACAATAAGGTTATTGCATCATGAAGGCGATAAGATGTATTTTTATCCACAGGTTTCGGCTAATACAGAATATATTATACTTGAAAATTATGACTTAGACGCGAAAGGCGGTACAAGTGAGATCTTCGCCGGAAGAGACATACTCTTCGGAGAGTCTAAAAAAGAATATAATGTTGTAGATTCTCCGACAGGTGAGTGGAGAAAAACAGAGGTCCCTGTAAACGCTATGACAGGCGGAAGGCTTAAGTACGTTATAACAAAAGGCACCCAAAAGTACGCGCATGCGGGCATAAAGGTCTATGATGATAAGGGCAACATACTTCCTATATATTTCACAAAAGGTGACGCGCCGATACCTGTTATCAAGGGTAAGCCGATGCCGGCTGTTGTCAAGGCAGTCCTAAAGCCTGTAAAAGATATTACATGTAATAAATTCACATTTGACGCGACAGATTCCTATGACGTAGATAACCAGAAATTATCATTTAACTGGTCTCTCGGAGATGGCGGAACAAGTACAGAGCCTGTTGTTACTCATCTCTATGAAGATGGCGGAACTTATACCGTTACGCTGACAGTCACGGATAATTCAGGCCTGGATTGCGATACAGCGACGACTACTCAGACTATCAAGGTAAACACGCCTCCAAAAGCGGCATTTAGTTATCCTGAAAGTTTATGCGTTGGCGATGAGATAGTATTTGACGCTAGCGAGACCCAGGATGATTCATCAAGTGATCTAAGCTATTACTGGGATTTAGGTGATGGTGTCAAGGTTGAAGGTGTACGCGTGGCTAAGATATATGAAAAAGGAGGCCTTTATAAGATAAGTCTCACTGTTGATGATAATGAGGATTCAACATGTAGTACAGATACTATTCAGCAGAAGATACGTGTAAATACTACGCCTGTAGCTGATGCCGGAGGCGATGTTGATATCTGCCTGGAGGATTACCAGGAGTCTTACAAGGTTACTTTTGACGGCTCAGGTTCGTATGACGCTGATAAAGATAAGCTTACCTATTCATGGGATCTAGGTGACGGAACGCACAAGGAAGGTAAGAGAGTTACGCATATATATGATAAGCCCGGAACATACAAGGCTACGCTCACCGTAGATGACGGTTCAGGTTCAGCCTGTAGCGTGTCCGTGGATTCTGTAAGTGTAGATCTAAATAAGACGCCATCACCATCAATACACACAAGAGATTCCAAGATATGCGTTGGTGACGATGTTGTATTTGATGGATCAGAATCCATAACAGAAGATGGTGAGTCCCTAAGCTATATATGGGATTTTGGAGACGGCACAACGGGCCAGGGGGTAAAGACAACACACGCCTACCAAAAAGGCGGAAGATATTATCCAAGGCTTACTGTAAATGATAATAGAAATACGAGGTGTTCTGAGGCGGTTGCAACCGTTATTGCAGATGTAAATACAGCGCCTATCGCTAGCATCGATGCTCCGCGTATTATATGCATAGGAAAATCTATAACTATTGATGGTTCTGATTCCAATGACCCTGATGGTGATTCTTTGCAATACTTTTGGGATCTTGGAGATGGATCAACGCAGTTTGGTAGTTCAAGTGTGCGCCATACTTATAAAAAAGGCGGTTTTTACACAGTCAAACTTACAGTTGATGACGGTCGTGAATATGCATGCTCAACATCAGTTGATACAGTAAACATAAGGGTTAATACCCCTCCGGTAGCTAATGCCGGATTAAGTCTTGCTTGCTGTGTTGACACGATATCAAGGTTCGATGGTTCTAATTCATATGATCCGGATGGGGATATCTTAACATACGAATGGGATTTTGGCGATGGTACCGGCGATAAAGGTGCAAGTGTCTCTCATGTCTATACCACACCCGGCAGATACAGAATAGTTCTTACGGTAGATGATGGCTCCGGTACAGAGTGCAGCAGTGACGTATCTTCTTTTAACGCTACTGTAAATGCGAAACCTGTTCCTATTATCAGGGTCAGATAATTATTATATGAATATATGAAGTATGTAGTGTCAATAATTGCGATACTGCTTTGCGCATCAGTTGTATTTGCACAAACAGGGCCTGAACTAAAAGTCGTTCCTAAAGAATTGGATTTTGGTAGAGTAAGACAGGGTGAGTCAAAAACCAAGGTCTTTTCTATAAGAAACGTTGGTTTTGAAGATCTTATCATCGATAAGATACATACCTGTTGCGGTTATAGCGTAAAAGATATATCGTCCTGGCAGCTTGCGCCCGGTGAAAAGGCATCTTTGGAGGTTGTGTGTAACGCTTCTCGTAAGATGGTGGGTGCTGATAAGAAATACATTACTATCCTTTCAAATGATACATCAAATCCCCAATTAAAGATCCCCACTAAAGCATTAATCATAGAACGTGACCCAAATAAACCTTTTGTGAAAAAGAAGCGCGCTGCTCCTGTCGCTGTTGTATCATCTATACCTCATATGGATGCGGATGAAGTTAATGATCGTATCTTAAAAGGGCATCAGGTGATAATGTTTGATGTGAGAGAGAAGAGCGAGTACGGCCATAAATATATCCCCAATTCTATACGTTTTGCCAGAAGTAAACTTGCCGACAATGAAGAGGAGCTCAAAGACCTAATAAGAAATATCAGTAAACGCACTTTAATAGTTGTATGTTGTGGAAGCGGGACGAGATCAAGCTATGTAACCTCTAAACTTAGAAAATTAGGGTATAAGGCATATAATCTGGATGGCGGCATATCTGCCTGGTCGAATAAAGGTTACCCTATTATTATGGGTCCAAAGCTTTTGCCGTCTGAAGAGGGGATAGCGATAGACCTTGAAGAGGTGTATGAGCATTATTACAAATTGTTTAACAAGGAAACTCAGTGGGTAGATGTTCGACCCAGAGAAGCGTACAAACAGGGTCATATAAAAGGTGCTGTAAATGTTCCTCTTTCTGAGATAGAGAGAAGCGTTAAATCGATACCAAGGTCTCAGAATCTTGTATTATACTGCGATGGTTTTGGTTGCAAGTCAAGTTCCGCTGCTGCTAGCATACTCATAAAGAGCGGTTTTAAAAAAGGATTAGTAAGGGTCTTTCCTGGTGGGTTTAGCCAATGGAAGGAAGCAGGTTATCCAATAGAAGGGTCCAAAGTAACCCGTTGACAAGAAAGGCTTGTATCAAAGAAGAAAGACGATAGATATCTTATTGACACAGGTTTATAATTACTGTAATATAATAAGTAGCTTTATAGTAGAATAATAAAGCTTGTCATGTAAGTCAAACCTAAAAAAGGATCTACTGGATGAGAGTAAATACAATAATCGTATTGTTAATCGCACTCATCCTTGCCATGCCCCAACAAGCATTTTCCCTTAGGCCTACCAATGTTGCAGTCTCAGAAGAGAATAAATCCTGGTTGGAATTCTGGGATAACCATGTCGATACAGGTTTACCAGAACAACGAATTTATGATATATCTTTTAGTAACATTATTCTTGAGAACATACCCGAAAGTTCAAGGATTCTTACAATAGGAGAAGGAGCAAGTATAATGGATGTAGGTGGCATTCTGTTTATGGACCAATTGTCAAAAAAGTGCAGAAGTGCGTTAGCCACAGACTTTTCAGCGGAAAAGGTAGAATTATTAAAAAGTCAGCGCGAAAAGTACCGCTTAGAGGAGGTATTGGATGTGAGGCAATTGGACATCAGCAGAGATTTTGATTTACCGGGGAAATTCGATGCTGTTATTTCACACCTTAGCCTTGGTATGTATTCAAGTGATGAAGAGTTCCTAGAGATATTAGGAAGGATAAAGAATGTTATTAATGAAAACAAACAGAGCCGGCTTATATTGCAGGTCAGAACAACAGATGATTATTTGTATGGCAGGGGAAAGCGGATAGGCCCTGATACTTTTGTGAAACCACATCCTAGAACAGGCCAGGATTATATAAGACATTTTTGGACAGAAAAAAGCATGAGAGAGATTTTGCACCAAGCTGGATTTGAAGTAGAAAAAATGACCTCTTATAAAAGGCGAATTTATACTACCTTTGATAAGTTTTCGTTATTAACCGTTGTCGCGAAGCTTTCATCTCTTTCTCATCAGGTAAAATTTTCTTCAGGAGGTAAAGCAATAGGAGCGATAATGCCCCCTTTGGAACCAACCATGGTAGGGGCAAAACCAGTATTACCAGTAAAATCTATTTCAATACAAAGCGCGATCAAGCGCTCTGCTTAAAAATCCAAGAGCTATCTATTCAGTTAGCAAAGCTTTACGCACCTTACAAGCGATATCCTTGTCGCATAAAACCTCTACAATAGATAAAGAAAATTCCATAGCTGTAGCCGGACCTTTGCTTGTTATGATATTCCCATCTATTACTACATTATCTTCTTTATAAGTTGTGCTGCTTGAGAAATCCCCACGCATACCGGGAAAACATGTAGCGGATTTATTATTAAGTATGCCTGTAGAAGAGAGCACTAACGCCGGAGAAGCGCATATAGCGGCAATGACCTTTCCTTGCGCGTGCATTTTAGTTAGCAACTCTTTTACTATATCAGAGCCTGCGAGATTTTCAGCACCCGGCATTCCACCCGGAAGGACACATGCGTCATATTCTGATGCCAGGTCGGATTCTTCCAGTAGCTTATCCGCGCTAATAGTTATCTCACGAGAGCCCTTGACTAGATCGGTACCAAGACCGCAGATAATGACTTTAATGCCCGCTCTTCGTAGTGTATTGATTATTGTTACTGCCTCAATCTCTTCAAATCCATCTGCTAGTATAATAATCGCTTTTTTCTTCATGATAAACCCCTTATCTTTTACATATAATATACTATATTTTGCATATATTCAATAGCCTAATAAGATAAGGTATGAGAGATATTCTTATCCACTCTTCTTATCTGGATCAGAAAGTTTCGCAAGCAATATTGCCTGCACCTTCTGCCTTCGCTGCGCAGGTATTTTTGCCACCTATTTATAATCTTTGGCAAAAAAAGCCAATGCGCCGCTACAGGCAAAGGTACCGGCAATATTCTTATTGAAACAGACGGATGGTCCTAACAACCACAAAAAAGTAAAGCAATAACGTGCTCAGGGGCGCACCCTTTAGGAGAGTCCCGCTTGTTTTCACTAGTTCACTATTAGCTTGTGTAGTGGTCTTGAACAAAACCTTTTTGTTGCGAATGGCATGGTTTTTCCGTATTGTTTAACTATATGAATGAGCAACAAAGTGGAGAGAGCAAACTTCGCTGGAGTTTGCGAACGTTTTTGTGAAGACCACTACGCAAGCATAGGGGCATGCATTATAACAAAGTGGAGTGAGCAAGTCTCGCTGGGGCTTGCGAACGTTTCTGCGGAAACCGCTTTGAAGCCTGCGCTGCGAAGGCGAGATGTAAGCAGTTAGGAGTAATATTTTGCCAAATGAAATCGTAAATATCGTCTTGACATATAAGCATAAATAGTATAATATATTTACACTTATACATAAATAAGAATGCTCGTCCTTCTTTTGGTGGTAGAGTGACCAGTCGAAGGATTTTTTATTTATAAACATGTGATAGTATAAGATAGTAAGCAGGAGGGCTTAGGTTGAAGGTAATTATATTAATTATCTTTCTAATGTTTTTAATAGTACCTGTGTGTTTTTCTGATATTGATACGGATTTCAGCACAAGTTATGTATGCACAGATTTAGAGGGCAATCCAAGGTGGGGCGCTAAGGCTATTATCAAACACCTAAAAGATGACCCTGACGATATATTCATATTGATAGAAGACGGCATGGGCTATTACAGCGGTTTTGAAGATGAGGTATCGTGGGCATCTGTATTACGGTTTAAAAGCACTAAAGATATTATAAGGCCTATCAAGGCAGAGAAGCGAGTTTTTAATAAGGCTAGAGAATTGCTTGTTATCGAAACGCAGGAATTTGATTATACCGATAAAAAGATATTATGTACAAGACAGGATAAGGTTAAAAATCATGAAACAACGAGAGAGTTTAATTTTTCCTCTGACCCGATAAACAGGTTAGCGCTCTCTCTTTATGTGCAGAAACTACTAAGCAACGGTATAATGGAAAAAAGAGTGGATCTACTGACCGCTGATCCGAGTCTTGTTTCGGTGGATATTAAGGTAATCAATGAAGAGGTCATTGATATACACAATAAAGAGTTGCTAACTTTTAAGTTATGCCTTGATCCTAACCTCGGGCTTTTGAGTATATTTAAGGTTTTTTTGCCAAAGGCATATACCTGGCATCTGGCACAAGGCGGCTTCGCGTGGTTAAAGTATAAGGGCCCGGAGAGCAGCCCGACATCTATAAAAGTATTAATTGAAACCAAAGGTTGAGATTATGATACAAGCGATAATACCTGACCGGTTCAAAAAAGAGTATAAGCAAGAGCTTGCAAGGCTTTTTCATCAAAGGATAAACCTTTTCTGCTATGTAGCGATATGCATCTTTTTATTGGAGGTCCTGCTGGGGTCTATATTTTTTAAGCATCTGTTAGGCGCTAAAGACATGCCCGGTATTATCGGTGGAATCGCGTTCGCTATTATATCGCTTGTAACGGGTAATATAACAAAAAAACTATGGTATCAGAAGGCAAGAGCATTGATATTTAGTTTTCTTCTGATATCGATCGCGATATTAGCTGTGACGGCGCACCCTGAAATAATGTCTTTCATGGGCGTAGGGCTTGTACTTATCGCGCTATTTATGACTATATTGCTTCTGCCATGGAGCCTTATAGAGGCGGTTATTATAGGTGCGTTTACGCTAGTTAGTTTTCTTATGGTCTACATCTCTTCTAACGTACTTCCCAGTGCTGAGATATTAGGCATAAACGCAATCTTGCTTTTTGTAGCTGTCTTTGTTGCTGTTGTGGCTGAGGCAAGTGAGGATATATCCAGAAGAAAGATATTCGCAGCGGGAAAAGAGATAGACGAAAAGAGCGCTTTAATGGCGAAGGAACTAGAGCTCGCTAAAAAGATACATAAGAGCATAATACCTCATTCAGTCAACCATAAGCTCGCTGACATAGCTGTGATGTATAAACCTATGTTCTATATGGGTGGGGATTACGCGAAGTTTCATTTTATAAATAACGATAAATTATTATTCATAGTAGCGGATGTTACCGGTCACGGCGTATGTTCAGCGCTATTAGTAAACAGGGTCCACGCTGAAATAGAACGGCTTGCAAGAGGAGATGACCTATCGCCGGGGGCTATCCTTAAAGAACTAGATGAATTTATAAATAAAGACTTTGGAAAGATGGGCTTTTTCTTAACAGCCTTTTGCGGGCTTTTGGATTTTTCAAATAACAAACTAATATATTCAAACTACGGCCACCCGCCACAGATACTATTGCAGTCTAAGGAAAATTCTATCGTGCTTATGCAGCCACAGACTTTTTTAATGGGCATAGGCATGGACGCAAGCAGTATACACAACAACGATATAGCGTTTGCCCCCGGAGACAGGCTTATCCTCTTTACAGACGGGATAATTGAGGCAAGAGACTCCTCAAAGCAGGAGTTTGGCAGTAAGCGACTAGAGGATTTTGTGCAGGATAATAATATCCTGGATGTAGAGACATTCAATGAAACACTTATGAAAGAACTTGATGATTTCCAATCAGGGGTACAAGACGACGATGTCTTTCTTCTTACAATACAAACAAAGGAGCAATA
>Ga0075116_10001243_pt1 | contig 11699 bp, 18 predicted proteins | sample AntAceMetag02UKC_FD_69786 | JGI IMG/M metagenome (GOLD analysis project Ga0075116, IMG submission 69786) | Saline lake microbial communities from Ace Lake, Antarctica- Antarctic Ace Lake Metagenome 02UKC | ecosystem: Environmental > Aquatic > Non-marine Saline and Alkaline > Saline | place...
GATTTATCATTTCAAAGAATTCATCAGAGGTAAAAGGGAAATTACAGTTTCCAACAGGGTCTACTCCAATCTTATTCTTTGCGTTAACTCTGTTAAAGTTTGTTCTGTTTTGAACTCCTATCTCAAGATAATCTCGGTATCCATGAGAAAACACGAACCAATTAAGTAAGTCTGTTCTATTCATTTTTGTAGCCTTATTCGGCTATTTTTTCTATGTTAATGTTTTCAAAATATTCTCCCGGAATCATAATTGAAGTTCCAGCTATGTCAAAAGATGTCCACTCTTCTCTACTATTATGTAATCTATTTATGATATTTATAAGAAGATCTATTTCTTTAGTTTTAGCTTTTATTATCAATTTCATTTAATAACCTCATGATTTCTTCTGGGTGTTTGCCTTCATACTTTTTCTTATACTCTTCAAGTATTTCCCACTCTTCCACGTAGTCTGCTTTGTCTCCGCGTTCTTTGTACATCTTAAGGCGGGCCTTAGCTTCTTCCATCTTAAAGTTCTTGTAATGAAGTATGTAAGTATCAGGCAATAAAAATCTATCTCCGAAGTATGCTGAATCAGAAATTATAAAGCGTCCCCAGATGTCGTTGATAATAAAAGGACTTTTATCATAAGCATACCACTTGTTATATCTAAAGATTCTCTCGTGCCACTCACCAAGATGTAGCGTAGTGTTTTGGTTATAAGCTATTGGAGCACTCTCTTTTCTCTGAACGTGAGGCGCACACATCTCATTATCTAAGAATATATAACTGTTGGTAAGAATATGTTTCAAGTCTTTCTTACGATCAAAGATTATATCCAGATAATTTAGATCCTCGTCAGTTATGAATTCATCAACGTCTGACATGATAACTACATCTAAGTCTTGCGGTAAGTTCTTATAAGCTTGGTCTCTGAGTATTCTTTGTTCTTCTACTCTACCAAGCGCTAACCACTTAATCTTATTACCGTATCCGGCTAAGATTTCTGTAGTTGCATCAGCACTTAATCCATTAGGATCAGTGGGGCCTTTGTAATCAGGATGACAGCCTTCTGCTACACTAACGGCCATCCCATGTCTAAGAGCCCAATCAATCTTTGCTTCTATAAGTTGCTCTTCGTTAATACAACCAAAGAATACTCCCCACTTAAGCTTCATCTTTTATCTCCTTTCTTGTTCTAGACAACCATTCAATACTTCCATCAGCCATTAAGAAGGTTATATCAATCTTCTCTCGTTCAAGAAATCTTTCTTCTATTTTATAATCAATCATTCGTTAAACACATCCCTACATTCTTGACAATAATAACGGTATGGTTGTTGCCAGTCTGTATATATAATACCTTTATCAGAACCACAAGCATAACATACCACAGGTTGTTTTTTAAAGACAATTTCCTTTCTCATATTCTCTACTCTTTTGAGATAACCACCGTCTTTGTTTCTCTCGTACCATGCCCATTCTTCAGAGAAGTCAGAACCACCGGGCCCATAATCATCATCCATAACCATTTGAGCACCAGCTCTAAACCAATACAAAGCTTCTTCTTTATTCAAGTTCGAATGCCTCCTTGATTTGTTGTAGTGAGTGGTCTAGGCTGAACTTCTTACCAATCTTAACAGCGTTCTGTGTTAAGAATGTAGACCTGTTCTGAAATGCTTTACGCATTGCTTTCTTGAGTCCTTCCTTGTCGGGCTTCCAACAAGTAAACCACGGCTTAATCAAATGTGGAATCTCGTTATATACATCTCCTACAGGAACTTCGTCCACGGGAACCAACATAGCATTATTATTATTCGCGTAATCTTTTATTCCGGTGCTATCTGGTGCTATGGTTATTAGTCCGCACGCCATTGCCTCTATGATAGGATGTCCAAATCCTTCACCCCAGGTTGCCGTGACAAAAGCATCACACGCTCTATACAGTGGTGCCATGTGTGGAACCTCATGAGGCATCAGAAATACGTTGTGTCCTTTAGCCATCTCACCTATATACTTTTCAGGGTTCCGGAATTTACTCCAAGTTCTTAAAATTAGACAAACATCTTCGGTTGGTTTAAACTCTTCGCAGAAAGCTTGTATTAAGAGATAAGGATCTTTTCTCATTATCCATTCAAACACAGAAAGAAATTTAAATCCGAACTTCTCAATCTCTGGATTGAACTTCAGTGTAGCCCCGGTTGGTTTAAACTGTGGATCTACTGGATAATGTATAGTATGTATGGGAGCCTTAGTAAATTCCTCGAACACACCCTTACAGAAATTACTTTCTGTTAACACTAACTTAGCTCGTCTCAGTGGACTGATACTACCGTAGGTAGGCTCATCAAACTCTGTCACTGTGTAAAATCCATCAGCATCGGGTTTAACTGTGGGTATCTGATGTAAGAGTTGAAACCTACCGGCAGGATCCTTCATCTGAAGGTTAGGATATTGTGCTACTCCTTGGTTATTTAAATCCTGAATTCTTACGTCGAGACCGGCTCTATCCATGAGGCCAATCAAAGCCCGAGACAGTATAGTATATCCGGTGTTCCCGTTTAAGAATCCAATAAAGTTTATTTTATCAATCATTTTATCACCAATGTAAAACATATCTTTCTCTTCTGGTCAATACCTCAAGTAAGTGAGCTAACCAATATCCTTCTAAATCATCTTGTTCTAATGCTTGTTTTTTACAAAATTCAAGACTTCCTTTATCCGCATTTTGATCTGCCATAACAATATGAAGAGAACCCCAAGCGGGATTTTCTTCATAATATTTATCAAATACTTCTTCAAAGAAATCAGCAAACCTTTTCATTCTTTTATCAAACATTTTTACACACTATTATATGTTCTTTAACGTAGAAACACTCTGGGGTATCTACAATTTCATCAAAATGTGGCTTCAAAAATTCTCTCCATTCTGGTATTGTCTTGGGGTTTATATGTGTAATGTCTCCTTTATAATTCTTATGATCACAAGGTGTTATTTCGAATATAAACAATTTAGATAATTTAGTTAATTTGCTAAGTATCAAGCGAAGTTCTTCATCATGTATATGTTCAAATACATCAAGAGAATAAATTAAATCAAAGGGGATATTCGGAATTTCATTAAATAATCTACCCTTGGCGTATCTGAATGGATGTTCTCTGGCCCACTTACTTGGTTCATATCCATAAGTATCAACATCCATTTTTATTAATGTGTCGATTGTCTTTCCTATACCACATCCAAAATCTAATACAATTCCCAAATTAATGTGACCGTATTCATAAATCCATGACATGGGCAAGAAGATGTCTCTATATGATATACTTCTTAAACCCTTGCGTTCCCAATATTCTTTATTATACATTTTTGAATCCCGTTATGGGGATTTGAACCCCAATTCATAACCATATTATTCAGTTCTCTCGCATGCGCATGCTATGTCATAAGACAACCAGATTAAACTATAACGGGTTTTGTGTGCCTATAAGGCATCCCACTCAGTCCAGTCTTTGAACCGGTGCTCTATAATTCTTTTACCCCACATGAGGACTACTTCAGAACTTGCCATCATAGGGTTGATATTCTGGCGTTGGTATTGTTCGTATATCAATTCATCCATACGCTCTTTGTTCTTATCTTCGCGAACAGTCTTGTTGTGAAACAAAACAGCAGCGGCACTTCTACCACGTAAATATTGAGGCATATGAAATACTGAATGACACACACCATTGAATTGAGCATATCTACAATTATAAATTCTATCCTGAGTGCTAATATCAATTGTCTTCTGTTCTTTCATCATGTTCAAAGTATTAACTATTGTGTTATAATCATATTTCTTTTCAATCCAATCGTTGATAGCATCCATCTCAAAGAAGTCGGCCCGTAAAGCCGGAAGAGCATAACTTAAGTCGAACATCTTTTCAATGTCTGGGTGAATCCAAACTGGATACTCATCAGAGTCAATATAAAATATCTTATACGTATTAGCAATAGAAGCCACGAGGTTGTGCGCCCAGGGTATTCCCATCCGGAATATCTGTTTATCAGAGACATGGATGTATTCATCCGCGAGAGCTTTATACCTTTTGGTCATCTCGGGGTCGTGTGAATTATCTCCAATAACAACTTCGGATTCACAAGGACACAACTTTTTGAAAGCCTCAACAAGAGGTTCCAGTGCTACATCACCAGCAAACAAACACAAGCTAATCATTCTTTAAACCCCTGTTGTAATGCTACTGGTATGTTATAAGTTTCTATAAGTTTAGCCCATTTAGAAGCAACGGCAACACAGCTACAATTCTTACGTGCCCACATAACTCCGTTCTCTCCCATGGCTTTACGCCTGTTCTTGTCTCTCAAGAGTGATTCTATCTTGTCGGCGAACTTCTTAACGTCAGGATTAGAACGGTGAACACCTTTATCAAGTATAGGTTGTCCATTTGGTAGAGTCGGCCACACAACTTCACTTGGAAGACCTCTCTCATTATCTCCGGCAAACTCACGAGTAGTGCAGATGTCAGATGCTACAAACGGCGTACCACATGCCATAGCTTCAACAATTGGCATTCCAAATCCCTCGCCTGCATGAGGCGCAATATATATGTCAGCCATGTTATAAATAAGTCTTAGTTGTTCTTGTGGAACTCCTTGATCCCATTGAAAATCTGTAGTAATTACGTATTGGTTTAAACCAAAGGCGTCTATTACTTTATCGAGGGGAACCTCTGAAGCAGGATCATGTAAACTTGTGTGTAAAAATAGTCTTATGTTCTTATTACCTCTATCTAAAAGTTCTTTCAAGATAGATAACATATATATCATACGCTTACGCCAATTAGGTCGTCCAACAAATAAGAGAACTTGTAAGTCGTCGCTATACCACTGATTCATTTGTTTAAATACTTTTCTTTGGGGGTCGTCTTCAGCTAAAGGATAGAAAACATCTGTGTCTACTATGTTGTAGATGTGGTCTTGACATTCAACACCGTGTTCATTCAACCAATCTTGCCCGAACTTTGAAATAGCAATACGGGCATCAACATTTGAGAATCCTTCCATAGCTCGTCCAGCCTGCATAGGATCATGGTTATCCCAAGGAATCCATCCTAACCACAATAATTGTGTAGGTATCATAGGCTTCACGTTCATATAATGTTGCACATCAAAGTTCGTCCAGATCATATCTGGTTGAACTTGTTTGATTACATTTGGTAGATTTTTTGGATTACGTTGTCCTTGATTGTGAGCCGGATATTTAACATACATTATCTCCCCTTTATCATTTCTAACTTTGATAGGATTCCCTATCGGATACTGGAGTGAAAGGTAATGAATCTCGTATTGTTTCCACAACTTTTCTATCAAATATCTTGAAAGAATTCCATAAGAAAGGATTGTATCTGGATCATCACTTACCATTAAAAGCTTAAGTTTTCTAACTTCCATCTTGAACAACCTCCTTTATCATTTCTATTAACTTGTCTTTCATACTGATATGGAAAGATACACAATATAATTTAAACTTAGTATGAAGTTCTTCGTCAATATTAATAAGTAAATTAGTCATTAATATATATATTAATGTTTGTTTATTTAAAGCTTTTGTTATTAATCTTTTTTCGTAGGTTCTCTTTTACCAAATTCTACTAACCCACCTTTATATCTGATACCAATACCATAAGTTAACAATGTTTTTCTTACATCATCCTTAATTCTAGGTAGTGATACATTTTTTTCAAGAGCATTTATTGTTAAATGTCTAGCCAAATCCTTTCTTCTCATAACAACATAATCAATGCCCGTCTCGTCAAATCTTAAGTTTAACTGATGAGAAAATATTGCAGCTATAGAAGAAGCCGTGGCACCATGCCTCAGCTCGCTCATCTTTATAGATTCAGTCCTTCCGCTTCCTAATTTATCCATCCAACTTATAGATTTTTCTTCTCGTTTCTCCTTTCTGATATAAAACACCTCTTTCTAATAATGGATTTAACAACTTTAATTTAAATTTTGTTGAGCTCCATTTAAGTTTTGTTTCTTTCTGCCACTCTTTCCATAGCTCGTGATATGTCTGACCACCAGCTAATTGTATAGTGGTTTTTTCTAAATCTTCTACACCACCCTCTTCTAAAATACTATAGAGTTCATTGTAACTATACAACTCAGCGTCCGGAAATAATTCAATTACTTTTCCTTCTACGTGAGAATGTCGTGGTGCCGGGAATATAAAAACTTCTACCTTTTCTCGTACACGTTTAGTTTCTTTAACAACAGTGATGCCTTGCCTTATTCTACCAACACCTTGAATCATTTCCTCGTCAGTAAAAACTTTACGCCAAACCTCTTTATCCCAATCGCTTAACTTAGCAAAACAATCTATTTGAAATTCCGGAATATTAGATTGAGACGCAATAATTACAGTATCAGCAACTTTATAAAAGTCATTCCGCGAACGTAGAAAATAATAGTAGCCATAAATTAAATTGTTGGCGTCTGTTTCTTTTCTAATGTGAGGAACGAGTGAGCTATTACATATAATCAAGACCTTGTTCTTTTTCTTAGAAGATATGAGGTCTATCATTTTACACAATCTCTTACCAGTGCTGCGTATGTCAAAGGTTTTAGGCTCAAGCCACGAGCTAAGTGGATACTCTCCGTTAGTTAATTGGTACATGTCTTTGTTAACATAAGGTCTGTCAAACACAGAAGCCTTTACACCTACCAATGTTTCCCATATATCTATATTGGCAGTGCCGTCAAGAGCTATAATCTTAAAAGGTAAATTTTGAAGAGCATCATTTACAAAACACATAAGATAATAATGTTTGTGAGTATAACCACTGGCTTCCTTCTTTACTATCATATCCTTAATTTTATCAGGAGTTGAGTAATGTTGAATCTTACCAAACCAACCTATGTAATCTGGTGGAACGTCTATTACGTCTATTGTCTTATCTACTATTGCTTCTAACAATTGAACCTGATAAGCATCATAAAGGTCAGTGAAGTTAATTACGTTTAACAGTTTGTAAACATACTTATGATCAAGAGGTTCGTCATCTGAAAAGTTAAGTATGAGAAAGTCTAACAAATTAACAAATGGTTTAGTATTAGGATCTTCGAGTTTAATCTTTTTAATAATTCCCTTAAGCTTCAAAAGTTTCGTGGCATCTGTCTTCTTGTTAATAAAGAAAACCCCTATTGGGTTCTCATCAATGATAAGGAAGTCAAACTCCTGTCCCATTGTGATACCATTACCGCTTTTCAGATGAACAAAATTTCTTAAGAAGTCTGTTAAATGATGATGAACTCCTGCCCAATTCTTTGGGTGTTCTCTGAGTTCTTCTTTAGCTTCATAATAAGGGCAGCCATCATCTTTCTTTGGGCATTTATGCTCACATATAGGAGAAATATCTATATGTTTTTCTGCTAACCTTCTCCATGATTTCATAACACAGAGTTTGGCCCGGCTTTTAAGATGTATATAATCATACCGATCGAATACAGACATTTCTAAATTCTCATGCACGATATGATGAAAAGGAGCTACGTAAATCCACTTTAAGTCTTTGAATTGATTTAATGTTTTTAATGTTGTTGTTGTTTTACCGGCTCCCGTGGGGAGCTTAAGCACCAGAAATTTGTTATTAGAATAGATAAAGGCTGTAACACGAGCGCTTATTTCTCTAAAAATTTCTTTAGTCATTTTTAAGTAAGTATAGTTTTCATACCAAGCACTATCTTACCAGGTCGTTTTCCACCTTTAATACCTTTAACGGCATTACTTTTTAATCCATCGGAGTCTATAATATCCCGGAATATATTGTCGAGTGTCTTCATTTCCTTTAACCAATTAGCAGCGGTTTTCTTACCCACGCCGGGAAAGGACATTAGAACTCGTTGGTTATCTCTAATGCTTTTAGGTAGTTTAGTTCTTCTTTCTCTTAATACTTTTTCTTCTCCTAAGTGTTGATCAAGCGATTGTAATTTAAGAGCAAAATCTTTTAAATCCGTATACTCTCTTATCTGTACTTCGAGATTTTCTACTTGACCAAACTTCGAGTATATCCATGGCCTGCTATGAAAGTCTCTTTTCACTTTTCGCTCTTTTACAGCGAGGGGAAATGAATCTGAAGGAACAAAAAGGTATCTGTTATCACTCCAATCACAATACATTTCAGCTGGCTGGACATCTATTCTTCCATCAACTATACTAGCCCAGAAGTCTGTATCTTTTTTTTCAACCACAAATGTCTTCTTGGTATTAGAATAATCACCAGAAGGCAGTGGTTCTATAACATAGGAAACGCCGGCAGCATGAAAGGCTTTGATTACTTTAGGCAATGCTGCCTCTTTAGCTTCTATTACTATCATTTTTGTGGTTATACATCATAACCAAAACATCTTGCACAAACTATTTTATACTTACTACTATCACTGATATTGTCCTCAATTGTACCAATCCACTTAAAATATAAAACTGGTAGTTCACTACCACAATCACATAAATTAACTTTAAACTTCATTTTTGTGTTCTCAGTTTGAGAACTGAACGTTTACCGAAACATCACTTAATATACGTTCTTGTATTGCTTTAGGATTTTCTAAACATTCTTTACAGTATACTTCTGTTTTATTATAAATTTGTTTTATACCTTCTGTTGTTTTAGCAGTTATGTTATATGTTACTTGTGCTAAGCAATCTACACAAATATCTTTCTTGCATCTTACACAACTTGAAAGAAAACTTTTATCTTTGTCTTCTGCTTTACATACATCACAATACCAAAACTCTCTTGTTATCTTACCCATCTTATATATAATCTCCTGTATTCTTTACTTCTCTCTTTGAGAGAACGTTGTTACCAATACTATACATATAAAGTTTAAAAAAGGTTTTGTATTCCATATTTAAAAGTTCTGTTACGCTCGTGCTACCATTTAAGTTACTATAAAGTTGTAGTATCATAAACATAGGATCTTCTTTTACCTTGTCCTGTCTCTTGTTTTCCATATGATATATATTCCGAATGATCTGGGCCACTTCTTCATATGTAAGAAAATACTTTTCTAAAACAGGTAGTATTTCATCCCAATTATCTTTAGTAATTCCATGAGGAACAAATACTCTTTCTTCTTTGCGCATTATCTCCATCTTATCCAACGCGTGTATTCCAAACTTCGAGTATTTGTACCAGAAGTCAAAGTCGTGCGGTGGTATTCCATTGAAGGATTCTATTATCTGTTTGAATCCTTTAACGGTTAATTCTGCCTGGGATATCCAGTTTATTTCTTGGTTCGTTGTATCTACAGTCATTTTCACAATATCCTATTTGTTTTATTTTATCACAGGAGTATTTCCAGTGTCCCCGTGATGATCTTAATATCGAGTCTACTTGAAGTCGAGTATAGGTAGGATCATAATCATACTGGTTCTTAAAACACTCACAAATTACATGCGTTGGAGCGTCGTAATAAACAAGCTCGTGCACTAATGCCATACGCATCCTATGCCCGTGAGTATTATAACACTGAGTAGAACCATCCATCACACTTTTAAAACATGGTCGTATGTAAGGAAAGTAATACCAGAATTCTACCATGCTTCCTATCTCTTCTTTATCATAAATCTCTACCTCTTCCCGAGCACAAAACCCGGGAGACACTTCTTTAATGTCAGGCCCCTCATAAGCTTCAGCAATTGGAATAACATCAAGAGGAACAATATCATTTAAGTTATTTGGATGATAAACTTCAGTGATTCTATCCTTACCTTTATTCTTACCAAACGGAATTCTTACACCATTCCCGCATTTCTGCTCAAGGTGTTCTGTCGAGTATTGCTTAGGATAGAATTCCGGTAAGTCTGAATCGTTAGTAAGCTCTTTGTAAAGTTTATTTATCTCTGGTTTAACAGTTTCAATATATTTTCCAACATTCTCGAGTGTAGTATAAGGCTTTAAAAATATCCAGATGTGAAATCCACCACCAGAATTTTCATAAAGTATATTTTTCCTTTCACATTTGAGTAAATCGAGGTTAGATGCTACGTTACTACAGAAAATATGTTGTAACATTTTTAGTTTTTCATCTACACCTTTCTTGTACTTCTTCTCGACAGATTTCAACCGCGCCTTCCAAGCATCCGGAAATTCTTTTTTTATCTTATCCCGGAGTTCTTTAGGAACCCGTTGGTGAGCGTCGACGTCCATACAAATCCACTTACAGTAGTCAACATTATCTACAGTGTAGATAGTATAACTACCTATGGCTATTTCATGGTCAATGTGTTCTTTTAAAAGATGTGGAGTAATAGGCGAGTATCGCCTAATCCAACGAGTGTCATCCCACTCTATATGGTTCTCTTTATTACCAACAAAGATATCATAAAGCTTGAGTAGTTTCTTCCTCATCTTCAAGACCAAGTATTTTTCTTTCTTCGGAATCAAGGCAATCTTGTATCAAACCACACTCGCGGCACTTAAAGTAGTTAGGTTCTTTATTATATCCTTCCTTTCTATAAAGTTTACCACGTAAACCATTTATGGCTCTGAATACAGCACCCATAGAAACTCGAGTTGATTTCTTTTTAGCTACAAAGGGCCCTTCATCACTACCTAAGAATATAATACCAATACGGTAATCGTCAGTGAACTTGTACGGCTTGCCATCAGGTTTGTAAAAGTATGGTTTAATCGCGGAAGCCTTGAATTCAAAATCTTTAGCAAAGCATTTAGGCTCTGTTAAATAAGCCACTATGTCTGGATGGAGAGTATAACCCCTGTTTAATAAATCTAATAAGAGATAAAAATGTAATTCAAAACTTTTATCAGTTGGTAGAGTCCAACGATATTCTTCAACCACTTCTTTAGCACAGTCTTTTACCATCTTGGCAACGTGTCCTGTCTTATAATCGAGTATCTCAATTAAGTCTTTATTCTTTCTATAAGCCGCGTTTTTCCTATCCAGTGTACCATACAACATGGTGTTAGGATCTTCTATGTATTTCTCTACCGAGGTAGGAACAAAATACCTGAGAACTTTCGGCATATTTCCATTAAACTTTTCGTTTAATGATATCCAGTGTTCAGCTTCTATTAAAGCTAAATTCCGGAGTATAATTTTATAAGGTTTATAATTCCTAGCAGATTGTGGTAAATATTCATTGAGAGACTTCAGCATGTATTGATAAATAACTGTGTCTACAATATACTCTTCATAATTGATTGGAAGTTTAACTAATTCTTTTATGTATAAACCTATCTTTCTTTCTTCATCTCGTTTAAACCACAAGGCGGCCACAGCATGCATATTAGTTCCTGTTCTGGCTTTCTTAGAAGAAACAGAGTCTTCACCTAATAAATATCTTCGGTAAAAACTCCATTCACAAAACCTGTGTGACAACACAGCACTTTTGCTCATCCAGGGAAGCGGACGCCACGTGTAAATATCTTCTTCTATCATTTTTGTTTACCCATACAAATTGATAAAAAGTGGGTAAAAAAGTGTATTTGTATAGGTAATTTATTTCCAATCACTTAAAGTCAATTGATGCTCGTCTGACTCCGGTATGGCCACTGAGTCCGTAAACTTCTGGAACTCTTCTATCGGGACTGACATACGCTTCTCAATAATTTCCATGTAGTCTTCATTCTTTTCTATCAGGATAGGACTACAGTTCTCAATCCTCATGGCTATACCACTACTACCACTACC
>Ga0075116_10001246_pt1 | contig 11687 bp, 15 predicted proteins | sample AntAceMetag02UKC_FD_69786 | JGI IMG/M metagenome (GOLD analysis project Ga0075116, IMG submission 69786) | Saline lake microbial communities from Ace Lake, Antarctica- Antarctic Ace Lake Metagenome 02UKC | ecosystem: Environmental > Aquatic > Non-marine Saline and Alkaline > Saline | place...
ACCGAAGCTGTCCAGCACTACATTACTTCTTCTCAACCCTGGGTTTGTTAGTTTTAACATTTTTTATATATTGATACCTCGCCCTTTAGGGCGGGGTTGTTCATTTTTTTATCATTAATTAAAACAAAACCACTTTCTAATTGTGTTAATTTTTTATAAATTTTTTTTTGATCAATCTTTTGACTTTCATATCTTAAAATTGATTGCAAACAAGCTGGGACACACCATTCGCTTTTTCTTTGAAGACTTAAATCATATTGTTTCATTTCAAACCAGTGCTTCCAAATCCACCTTCACCACGAGAACTGCTGGATAAATTGTCAACTATTTCCAATTCTGCTGTTTCAATTTTATTAAAAACTGCTTGTGCTATTTTGTCTCCTGGTTGGATATGAAAATCTTCCTTTCCATGATTAATAAGAATAACTGCTAATTCTCCCCTATATCCAGAATCAATTGTGCCAGGAGAATTGGGCAATGTAATACCTCTCTTTAACGCCAAGCCACTTCTTGGTCTTATTTGTAATTCATAACCCTTAGGAATTTCTAATTTTAATCCAGTAGATACTAAAATTATTTCTCCTGGTTTAATTACATATTCTTCAATAGAAAACAAATCCATCCCTGCATCACCTTCATTAGCATATTTGGGAATAATAGCATTAGGATGAATTTTTTTTATTTTTATTTTTAGCATTTTAAATTATTTTTATTCTCCACACCCTTTAGGATCTATCCAACCACATTTTGGACACACAAGATTACAATGACCTTTTTGTTCCATGGGACTACCACACACACCACAAAAACTTTCTGTTCCCTCTAAATTATTTTCTTCTAAATTATTTTCTATAAACTTTACAGAAGTTTGTTCTTTAATTACTTGTTCTTGTTTTTCTAATTTTTCTCCTGGAAATTCTTTCTCCATAAAAGTAAATATATAATCCACAATTGACTTAGCTTCATGAATGTCTTTGTCCCCTTCAAATACTAAACCCCTAGGTTCAAATGTTTGATTTTTAAATTTGTCAACAAGTTTTTTTAGAGGAACACCATATTGTAAATTAAAACTAATAGATGTAGCAAAAGAATCAGTCAATCCACCAATAGTACTTCCTTCTTTACTCATATCTACAAATATTTCGCCAGGAGTTCCATCTTCATATAGGCCAATATGTAAATACCCCTCGTGACCCGCAATATCAAATTTATGAATCTTTCCATTCCTTGTTATAGGAAGTTTTCTTCTTACTGGCACAGCAAGTTTTTCAAGTCCTTCTTTCTTTGAAAAACTCATAGGTTGATATTTTTTAGAATTATCTCTATATAGAGCAACTGATTTAAGACCCATTTTCCAAGCATCTTCATGCACTTTTTCTATTTCTTCTATTGGAGTTTCCTCAGGAAGATTCACTGTTTTAGAAATTCCACCTGAAATAAAAGGTTGTACAGAAGCCATCATTTTCAGATGACCCTGGTATGCAATAGTTCTCGTACTTTCTTTAGGTTTGTTTGAACAGTCAAATATTGGAAGATGTTCTTCTTTTATATGAGGTGCGCCTTCTATTGTTTCTTTTTTATTTATATAATCTTTTATTTCTTCTATTTGTTTTTCATCATATCCTAACTTGGGCAATACTTTCTCTACAGTACTATTTACTAATCTCAATGTTCCTCCATCAGAAAGAAGTTTTGTCTGAACTAATCCTATTTCTGGCTCAACCCCTTTAGTATCACAATCCATGAAAAATCCTATTGTTCCTGTAGGAGCTAAAACAGTTGCTTGTGCATTTCTAAATCCATATTTTTCACCTCTTTCGATAACATTATCCCAAGTTTTTTTTGCTTCATCTAAAATTTTCTCAAGACCTTTTGGTAATTTGTTTCTGTCTATTTCAGTTAAAGCATCCTTGTGCATTTTAATAACATTTAACATTGGTTTTTTATTTTTTTCAAATTCCTTAAATGTTCCAAATTTTTCAGCCATTTCAGTTGATGTTTCATAAACTTTTCCTGTTTGCAATGCTGTTATTGCTCCAGCAGTTGCTCTTGCTTCATCGGAATCATAAGGTAATCCTAATGACATAACTAAAGAACCAAGATTAGCATAACCCATTCCTAATGGTCTAAATTTATGAGAATTTGCTGCAATTTTTTTAGTAGGGTAACTAGAATTGTCCACGAAAAGATCTTGTGCAATAGTAGTTATTCTTACTGCCTTTTCAAAAGATTCAATATCAAAAGTTTCATCATCATTAATAAATTTCATTAAATTTAATGATGCAAGATTACAAGAACTATCATCAATAAATGAAAATTCACTACAAGGATTAGTTGAGTTCTGTCTCTCTGAATTTGGACATGTATGCCATTTATTTATTATATCATCATACTGCATTCCTGGATCTCCGCAAAAATGGGACGCTTCTGAAATTTTCCTTAGAATATTTCTTGCTTCATATTTTGGCATTTTATCAGCAAGTTCTTTATTATGTACTGGAACTGTCTGCCACTCTTCATCATTCTCAACAGCTTCCATAAAATTATCACTAACTCTAACTGAAATATTTGTGTTTTGATAATTAACAGCTTCTTGAGCAAGTTTTTTATTAACACCTGCATCAAGGAGAATATGTAATAGTTTTTCTTGTTCCATCTTAGAGTTTATAAATTCCATAATATCAGGATGTACATCATTCAATATATCCATCTTAGCAGCTCTTCTTGTTTTTCCACCTGACTTAACAATTCCTGCAACTTTATCATAAAAAGCCCAATAAGCAAGAGGTCCTGAAGGTTGTCCCCCTCCAGATAATTTCTCTTTAGAAGATCTCAAAGTTGAAAGATTAGTGCCAGTTCCAGAGCCATATTTGAATAAAAGAGCTTCATTTTTTGCAAGTTCCATAATAGATTCCATTGTGTCCTCGACACTTTGAATAAAACAAGCAGATGTTTGGGGATATTCTCTTTCTTTTCCTAGGGGCATTTTACAAACCCTTTTATTTTTAATTATATAAGATTCTTTGGATTCTTTTTTTATGGGTTTTGTAATTTTATGAACTCCTACATTAAACCACACAGGAGAGTTAGGAGACATTCTTTGATCCATTGTCAAATAAGCAAATTCATCTGCAAAAATTCTTGCCTGTTCTTGCGAAGAAAAATAATTATCTTTAACTGCCCAATCATAGATGGTATCACTTACTCTTCCAACTAATTGCTTAATAGAAGATTCTCTTTCAGAAGTTTCATGTTCACCAAAAAAATATTTTGAAGCCGTGATTTTTCTTGCTAAGGGACTCCAAGTTTTAGGAAATTCAACACCTTTTTGCACAAATAATAACTTATTATTATCATCAATTATATCTACATCACATTTTTCCATTTCAAAAGAATCATAAACACTTTTTTCAAGTCCTTTGGTAAAATATCTTTCAACACTTAAATTATTATTTTCAACCATTTTACTATTTTTATTAGAATATACCTTAATCAATTTTTTTGGTTTTAAATATTTCTATACAAAAAACTATACTTAGCACTTTCCATCTAAGTCCATCATAAGAATATAAAAATTAGATTTCTTCCCAAAAGAAGCTAATATTTCTCTATCAGTTTCAATCTCTTTTCTTTTTTTATATCTTCTATCTAAGAATGTCTTAGTTATACCAGTATCTTTAGAAAATTCAAGGATTTTTGTTTGCAATCTTAATTTGTGATCTATGCAATGTCTTATAATCATGTCTGCAACTAATGCAGGATCATCTTTAATATCCAATGGATGTCTTCCAGAATAGCCGCAAGGTTTTTCTAATGCAGTAATTGTTATTTGATCTAATTTATAATTGATCTCCTTTACAAATTTTCTCTCTCTTCTTCCCCTAATTTTTAATAATGGTTTTTTTGCAAGATAACTCTCAATAATTTGTGGTATAAGTTTTTGGAATCTATCTATTCTTCTATGTGGAAAGATTCTACTAGCTAAAATCTCAAGTCCATCCCTATTTTTCATATAAATAACATAAAAACAAACTTATTAAAAATTGTTATAAGGGGGTATAGGGATATTTCTCTAAATTCTCATTAATTCACATTTTTTGCAAATATTTTTTCTTGAAGGTTCTCCACAAATTTCGCAATATTGCATTTTATAATCCTTGGTTTTTGCCATTTTATTCTGAAATTGTTCAAAATTCCTAATTATATTTTGCTTATCTTTTTTAGACAAAGTGTTTAGGAATCTCATAACTTGAACTCTGTAAGAATCTTCTCTATAGGGACATTTACCCTCAACAAAAGGCAGTTTTCGTGCCTTTGCATATTTTTTTATGTCTTCTTCAAAAACATAGAATAAAGGTTTTATTCTTGGAATAAATTTTTTATCTGAAATATTTTTTGTTATTGGACCAGAATTTGTGCTTAATTTTGGACTTCCTTTAAGCACATTCATCAAAAAAGTTTGTACTTCATCATCCAGATTATGTCCTGTCACAATTTTTTTTGCTTTTAATTTCCTTGCTTCTTTATTTAAAATCCATTTTTTAAAAACACCACAAATCGCACAATTGTTTAATCTACGTTTTTTACCAACGGTTTTCCAGAAATATTTAATCGTCCTGCCCATTTCTTTTTTCATATCATAGATGTGTAATCTTATTTGAAGTTCCTCGCACAATTTTTTAACCTCTCTTAAACAATTTTCACTATATTCTCCAATTTTCAAATCAATATAAATTCCCTCAATATTATACCCAAACTTTTTTAATAAATAAGCAACAACAGCAGAATCCTTGCCTCCTGAAACAGCGACGAGGATTTTATCTTTCTTAGAAAGTTTAATTTGTTTAAGAGTTTGTTTAATTTGTTTTTTAATCATTTTTCCTATAATCCTTAATAGCCATCTTCAAAGCATCACTCGCAAGATTTGAACAATGCATTTTTATCAGAGGCAAACCTTTCAATGATTTTACAACATCATCCCGAGTTATTTTTTTAGCTTGCTCTAATGTCTTTCCTTTTGCAAGTTGTGTAATCATAGAAGAAGTCGCAATCGCCGCAGCACATCCAAAAGTCTTGAACTTAATATCTTTGATTTTGTTCTCTTTAACTTTAATATAAACCCACATAATATCCCCGCAAATAGGATTCCCAACTTTACCAACCCCATCAGGATTTTCCATTTCCCCAATATTCTTAGGATAAAAAAAATTTTGCATTACTTTTTTTGAATATGTTTGGTTCATTTATTCAACTCCTCAACCAATTCTTCAATCTCTTTCTTACTTATTCCATGTGCAAGACAACCTTGCTCTAAAGTTTCTTGTTGTGACATAGGACAACTAAGACAATACATTCCTGCTTCAAACAAAATCTCCGCCTTCTCAGGATTCTTCTGCAAAATTTCAGACATTATTGTATTTTTTGTTATTTTCATTTTAAAGGACTTATCCTCCTTAACTTCTCCACGATTTCTTTTAATTCTTTTAACACATAATCTATTTCTTTTTCTGTTGTGTATTTGCTCAAACTTAATCTTATTGAGCTATTTGCTTCTAAAGGTGTCAAGCCAATTGCAAGCAAAACATGGCTCGGCTCCAGAGATTTTGAAGAACACGCAGAACCAGTTGAACCAAAAATCCCCTTTGCATTCAAAAAACTCCCAATCGCTTCCCCCTCAATATTATTAAATGAAACATTCACATTATTACAAAGCCGGTTCTCCCGAGGCCCATTTAATTTCACATTCTCAATTTCCAAAAGCCCGTCAATTAATTTATTTCTTAATTCAGTCATTTTCTTAACATCTCTGTTTCTTGTAATCTTAACTGCTTTTGCAAAACCAACAATTCCAGGAACATTTTCAGTAGAACTTCTTAAATTAAATTCGTGCCCGCCCCCATGAAGCAACGGAACAATCTTCACACCTTCATTAATGTACAACGCCGCAATACCCTTTGGCCCGTGAATCTTATGAGAGTTTAATGTGGCAAAATCAAGATTCTGTTTCTTAACATCTATTGGAATTTTTGTATGACTTTGGCAAGCGTCAGTATGAAATAAAACATTTTTTTCCTCGCAAATTTTTCCAATTGCTTCCAAATTTTGAATTACACCGACTTCATTATTCCCATGAATAACAGAAACAACGATTGTCTTGTCTTTTATTGCCTCTTCCAAATCTTCAAGTTTCACAAACCCTTCCTCGTTAACATCCAAATAAGTAACTTCTGCTCCTTGAGTTTCAAGCCACTTACAAGAATTTAAAACACAATCGTGTTCAATTTTTGTTGTGATGATATGGTTTTTCTTAGGATAATTTTTGAAAAACAAACCCTTCAAAACAAAGTTGTTTGCTTCTGTCCCGCTCCCAGTAAAAATAATTTCCTTATACTTAGCACCAATTGATTTAGCAATTGTAACCCTTGATTCTTCAATTGCTCTCCTCGCTTCTTCCCCAATCAAATGTGTTGAAGAAGCATTCCCATATTTTTCTGTAAAATAAGGCAACATAGCTTTCACAACTTTTTCATCAACTTTTGTCGTAGCCGCATTGTCTAAATATATTTTCTTTTTCATCTTCCACACTCCCGCGTACAATTTTTGCAATCACAAAAACTCTTTACATGTTTATCAATTAACTTTAACATAGGCACAATTGTTTTTTTATTCAAAAAATAAATTCTTTCTTTTCCTTTTTGCTTTACTTTAACAATTCTACAACTCTTTAAATTACTCAAAGCATGTGAAATTTTGCTCTGTTCAACTTTAAGTTCTTTTGAAATTTCAGTAACATTTTTTTCTTTATCTTCCAAAGAAGTTATAATTTTTATTCTAAGAGGATTAGCCAAGTTATTAAAAAATATATGATATGTTAAATTATTCATATGAAAGAAAATTCATATAACTATTTAAATCTTCCTCTTTCTTATTGTTTGCCAACCTTCCCAGCTAATTATCAAAGCAAAAACAATTAATGCCAAGGCAAAAATGCTTAGTACCCAATTACCCTCTAGAATAAAACCTGTCTTGCTAAACAAACTGTAAAATAAAGCAGAGATTGTTGTCAGCATCATAAAGATTGTAGGAATAATTAAGAATCTTATGCTTTTTTTCTTTTGCACAAAATACGCACTGATTGTTATCAACCCAATGGCAACAATTAACTGATTAGATGTCCCAAAAATTCTCCATAAATCTGAGTAAGCATTTGTTACAGCAAGGACATAAGCAGGAACAATCGCGATAATCACGGCAATTAGTTTATTCTGGCAAATTTTATGTTTGATGTTTTCTGTAATTAGCATCCTGCTAATTCTGCTTGAAGTGTCAAGTGAAGTAAGAATAAATTGGTTTACTAAAAATGCCCCAATCAAACTGGCTAAACTAAAAGATAAAAAAGGTATGCCGATTTTTGAGATAATGTTTCCGAACCCGTTGCCAAATGCAATCACCCATCCCTGCTCAAGCGAACCTAAAAAGTTAAGATGACCTGTATCCCAGTTTAAACTTGCAACAAACAACACAACTAAAAGTGCCAAAATACCTTCGGCAATCATTCCCCCATAAGCAACAAATCTCCCATGTTTTTCTTTTGCTAATTGTTTAGAAGTTGTGCCAGAGGCAACTAATGAATGAAAACCTGAAGCTGCACCACATGCTACTGTGATAAAAAGTATGGGCCACAATGGCAAGTTGCCTGAAATATAAATGGGGGCTTTAATCAAAGGACGAACAATTAAAAGAGAAACAAATCCAAGCAGTAAAAATAAGATTAACTGAATTGATGAGAGATAATCACGAGGCTGTAAAAACATCCAGACAGGAATCAGCGAAGCAACACCACCATAAATAATAAAAATTGTTATCCATAAAAATTTAGAAACTTCTGCTGAAAAAGGAAGGGAGATTGGAAAAAGATAGCCAATATACATAAAAAAGAAAGCAAAAGCAAGCGCAACAAAACTTGAAATCCATGGGTTTGTCTTAAACTTGTAAACTGCTATGCCTAAAATAAACGCAATAACGCTGATTGCCAAAATAGGAATAACCAACATGGGCTGGGCAATAATGCTGTCTGCAGCAGAAACAGAAAATACTGCGATAATTAACGTAAGGGCTATCCAAATCATCAAAGCAAAAATCTTCCCTGCTTTACTGCTCAAAGACTTTTCAGTAATCTTAGAAATCCCTTCTGCTTTATTCCTTACAGAAATCATCAAAGATAAATAATCATGAACAGCTCCAATAAAAACAGAACCAATAATAATCCACAATGCAGTAATTGCCCAACCAAAATAACTTACAGCCAGAATCGGTCCAATAATCGGACCTGCTCCTGCAATCGACGCGAAATGATGCCCAAAAAGAAAAAACTTGTTCGAAGGATAATAATCAATTTTCCCTTTGTTCAAAACCGCAGGCGTCTTCTTATTAGTTGGTTTAATCTTTTTCTCAATATATCTACCATAAAGAAAATAATTTCCAATAAGAAACAAAATACCTACAATTGCAATTAATGCTGCGTTTACCATCTTTTTTATGGGCACGGAGGGAATCGAACCCTCTTCCTCTGCTCTGGAGGCAGATATACTACCAGTGTACTACGCACCCTTAATTATACAAGAAATATTTAATTTTTAAATCTGTCCTTATCTCTCATCCTAACTTTTTTATCTCTTTTATTTCTTCATTAGAAATAGAACACCCTTCATGCAAAAACAAAGTTTATGTTTTTTGTCTACAAAAAATATCTACAAAGTTAATCTATCTTTGTGTAGAAAAATTTCAAAGAAATTTTTCGAGTCTGTTCTATTTTATCTTCTTCATCTCATTTATTTCCTGATTTGAAATAGAACAGCCTTTAAACTTAACAGCCCAAAGCAAAGCATCTAACAATTGCCCATTCCCAATTTTAACAAGTTTTTTCTTGTATGCAATATAAACTAATTCAGCAGAACGGATTATCTTGAAATTTTTAAAAATTTCAAAGTTAGTTTTTTCAGAAGTTATTTTTATATGCATCTTTCTTTCTAAGAAACTTTCAAGATTCTTTGGATTTTCAACTAACATCCGAGTTGTTCTTTCATCAACAGCAACCACATTCAAGATCTTTTTTTTAGAAAGAATCTCACTCAAAGCAAGACAAGAAATTTCCCCAGCACTAACCAACTTAATGTCCTTGCCTTTTCCTTCAAAAAAACTATTAGCTATATCTAAAACTTCTTGTGTCCTTTTTTGAATTCCTTCCTCGTTTGAAAGTTCAAGAATTCCTTTGTCCAAAAGATTTTTCACCATTAACGCCTCTAATTTAAACCTAGTTATTGTCATAGGTTTATCAATAACTTCTTTTTTTACATCTGGTGTAATCAAAAAACTTCCATTGAAAACTTTTTTTAATTCTTCTAATATGCCCAAAAGCCCATTCATAGCAAGACTTATCAAAGGGCCTGAGTCAAAGATTATTGCTTTTTGCATCATCCAAAACTCCCTCTTGTTCGACTACGCTTGGACAGACGAATGAAAATTTTCATTTAAAAATTTCCTCAATTAATTTAATTCTTTCTCTAGCACCCAAAGTTTTACTTTCAGGAACATCTGAAATTCCAGTCTGCCCTGCATAATTTGCAAGTTCCCAAATGCTAATTCCTAAAAGTTTCGCAGTGTTCTCCATTGAAACACCATGCCCATAAATCTTCGACGCTTTGTTAATGCTCGCCTTCCTAAAAACATCTTGAATATACTTTTTCATTCCAGGAGAAATTTTCCCAATTTCTGTACGCAGTTGTTTTAAATTTTGCTTCAGCAAGTCCCCATGGTTCTTAATACTTATAATAACTTTATTAATATTTTTAATTACGATGTTTAAATTTTTAGCATATCCTCTTTCCAAAATCTTCCCTAAAGAATAAACAATCACCGCAACAGCAATGTTGTCTGAATCCTGTGTCCGCGACGCTGTATTATTCGTCTGATCACTCAATTGCTTAAGTTTCAAAGTATCTTTCTCTTTAAGCGCAATCTTTGTTTCTTCAAGAATCTTAATAATGTTTTCACCATCTTTCATAAAAACCAAAGAAGATTATTCTTTATTAAAGTTTGGGATAGTCTTTTACGATTGCTTAAGTATAGTTAACCTAAAGAAAAAAGATTATTTAAACCTCGATATTCTTTATTTTATATGAAACAGATATTGCTCGACACAAATTTTATCCTAACTTGTATAAAACAAAAAATTGATTTTTTTGAAGAATTGGTCGGAGAAGAAATCTTAATCCCTAAACAAGTAATTAATGAAATCAAAAACCTAAAAAATCCAAATTCTAAACTAGCTCTAAAACTTTTAGAAAAAAGTAAATTTAAAAAAATCAACATTGGAAAAGGACATGTTGACAGACTAATTATCAAATTTGCAAAAGAAAATCCAAAAACAATTATAGCTACTTTAGACAGAGAAATAAAAAACAAAACAAAAAACCAAAAATTAATAATTAGAGGGAAAAAAAAGTTGGGAGTTGTTTAGTCCCTAAGGAAATCTTTAAAAACCAATTTCTATTCTAATTTTTATAAAATGTTTTATCTAGTTGAAGTTGAAGATTATATAAGAGTAGAGCCAAAATTATTTGGTTTACCTACTCAAGAGGCTGTCGAAAATCAGCTTCAAGAAACTTACGCAGATTATTACGACAAAGAATTAGGGAAAGCAGTAGCAGTTATCGGTGTTTTAAGTGTTGGAGAAGGTGTAATTATCCCTGGTGATGGTGCAGCATATTATAATTCAAAATTTAAAATGCTTATCTGGAAACCAGAATTGCAAGAAATCGTCTACGGAACAATTTCAGAAATCACAAATTTCGGAGCATTCATTGATATAGGAGTAATGAGGGGAATGATTCACATTAGTCAAACAATGGATGATTATGTAAGTTTTAGTAAATCAAATTCATTGCTTGGAAAAGCAACAAAAAGAAATTTAAAACAAGGTGATTTGTGCATAGCAAGAATCGTAGCGATTAGCCATAAAGGAGAGGGCCCAAAAATAGGACTTACTATGAGACAACCTGGTTTAGGAAAGTTAGAGTGGATTAAAGAAGACCAAATTAAAAAAGAAAAAGCTACTGCAAAAGCCATAAAAACAGAAGAAAAAGCAGTTAAAGGAAAGAAAAAAAATGAAAAGTCAAATAATTAAATTAGTGGAAATTTTCCATAAGCGATTTTCATCGGAGGCTCTTAGAGAAATCGTTTCACGGAATAAGAAGGGAAAATCCAAAAAAACCACAAGGTTGTTTTGAATGGTAAAACAAAAAGCATGTAAAATCTGTAAAAAAATCTATGAAGGAGAAAAATGCACAAGATGTGGATCTAAAGAATCAACAGAAGGATTCAAAGGCAGGATTGTTGTCGTAAATCCTGAAAAATCAGAAATAGCACAAAAATTAAATATTAAAGATAAAGGAAACTTTGCAATTAAAGTGAGATAATTCTATGGAAGTAATTAATTCATTAAGTGATACAAGTGAAAAAGAAAATAAACTATTCAATAGAAAAGAAGTTCAAATAAATATTAAATCAGAAATTACACCAAGTCATAAAGAGGCGAAAAAATTAATTTCTGAAAAATTCTCAACTAAACCAGAGAACATTAGAATAAAAAAAATATCAGGAAAATTTGGAACAAAAGTTTTTACAAT
>Ga0075116_10001247_pt1 | contig 11675 bp, 13 predicted proteins | sample AntAceMetag02UKC_FD_69786 | JGI IMG/M metagenome (GOLD analysis project Ga0075116, IMG submission 69786) | Saline lake microbial communities from Ace Lake, Antarctica- Antarctic Ace Lake Metagenome 02UKC | ecosystem: Environmental > Aquatic > Non-marine Saline and Alkaline > Saline | place...
CGAGAAACCAGTTTCAGTAATAAGCGGACTACCAACAGAGGTCATCCACCACTTCATCAACAAGGGCCACTCTAACAACCTACGATACGATGATAATAACGGAGTTCCCTTAACTTCCAAAGAACATACACAGCACCACAGATCAGGTGATCCAGCCATTGTTATAGCCATTAAAGAACATTACGGGGATGAGTGGTTTGAAGACTTGCAAAAGAGACGTAGGATAATTAGGAAGTTCAACAAGGGTTATCTGAAAGAAGTGATTGAAAGTTTGGTATCATAGGTTAATGACAAAAGGAATAACTAAGCTACGAGCAGACGACAAACTAGAGTTTACGATCGATGAGATAGAGATGGGAAATTTTGAGTCAGAGAAGTCAATTGAGGATTACTTTTATAAAAACATAAATGCTTTTATGGAAACCGTCTTTGACGAGAAAGTAATTAATGCAGAAAGACAAAAGTATATAGTCAGTGGATATATACAAATATCAAATACACAGATATTACCGAAGAGGGGACCAAGAGTTGATTTGTATGTTGAGTGTGAGAGTGGGAACAACTATCTATTGGAAATAAAGAATCCAAGATCTAGCGGGACAGAGGCAATAAAAGCAATTGGTCAGATTATGTACTACTCGACCTTATTTCCAAAAGCAAACAAATTAGCGATTGTTTCTAGTGTGTACGATGAAGGGTTTATGCAGGTTATAAAGAAGTTTGATTTAGATATTGATTTCGTACTTATAGGAAAAGGGAAAACCTATTTGTTAAAAAGATGAAGAAAGAACCAAACGACAGGCAGATAAGACTGGCTAAATACATGGCGGAAAATGTCGGAATATCAATGGGTCAAGCGATGAAAAACTTAGGTTACAGTGAAAACTATGCTAATAGTCCTGACAAAATAAAGAAGACTAAGGGGTGGAAGGCACTAATGAGAAAGTATCTACCTAATAGAAAGTTGGTAAAAGTGGTTGATGAAGGTCTTAGTGCTAATAGGGTTATCTCGGCCATGAAAACAGACAAACAAGCAACAGGAGCAACAGCAGACTTTATTGAAGTACCAGACCATGCGGTTAGGCATAGGTTTGTAGAAACAGCCTTGAAGATGAAAGGTAAACTGATAGAGAGGCAAGATGTTACTAGTGGAAATAAGAAACTTGAAGGATTGGTTATAATAAAGCATGCCGAAGATTGATACAAGCAAATGGAAGCAAGTAGACCTGAGTGCGTGGCAGTCTAAAGTTTGGGATGATGAACATAGATATCAAGTAATTAATTGCGGACGAAGAGCGGGAAAGAGTTATCTAGTCGCACTCAAGATGTACACCATTGCCATCGAGAAGCAGGTAGACATTTGGTATGTAGCCCCAACCTATAAACAAGCAAAGGCAATTATGTGGATGATGTTGGGGGATTTGGTCCCCTCGGACACGGTAAAGAAACGTAACGAGACAGAGCTAACTATTTATTTTAAGAACGGATCACGAATCTTATTAAAGGGTGCTGACAATCCAGACTCCCTAAGAGGAGTAAAAATAGACTTTTGTGTGTTTGATGAGGTAGCGTTCATCGATAAGTGGGAGAGTGTCTGGCAGGTAATCAGACCTACACTAGCAGACAGTAAGGCTAATGTTATGTTTATCAGTACCCCCAATGGATTCAATCACTTCAAGATAATGGCCGAGAATAGAGATCTTGTAGGGAAACCAGTATTTACAGATGGCGATCACAGTTATCACCATTTCACCTCATACGACAATCCTTATATCCCTAAAGAAGAAATTGATGCGGCCAAACTAGAAATGGACCCTGACTCGTTTGCTCAAGAGTGGCTGGGTGAGTTTAGAAAACTTAAAGGACTGATCTACAAAGAGTTTGACAGGAAGATTCACATGGTTAAGATCCCAGACTTCAATTCAATACAGGGGCCGGGGTGGACTTTTTCAAGAGCTATGGACTTCGGTTTTGGACATAAGACGGCTTTGGTTTACTTCGCTATTAGAAATGACCAGCAGGCTATTTACGGGTACGACGGCCTCTATAAAGAAGGAATGACCGAGAGCCAAATAGCAGAGGTAGTTAAAACCAAGGATGCGGGCAAGGTGATTACTAACCCAGTAGCAGATTCAGCTCAACCTATGTCAATTCAACAACTACAAGAGTTTGGTGTTAGCTTTCAACCAGTAGAGAAGGGGCCGGACAGCGTAAAGCATGGAATAGCTAGAGTGGCAGAGTTACTCAAGGTCAGAGCGGACACAGGCAAACCCACATTGATGTTTAACAAGGATTTAGAGTGGATAGCTCACGAGTTTGAGAGATACAGATGGATGGAGAACAAGAGTGCTGATTCCGGGACGATAAAGGAAGTTCCGAATAAGGTACAGGATGATGCGATGGATGCTATTCGTTATTTTGCCATGTCTTACAAGAAACAACAAAGCATACCAGAGTATAATAAGAACAAATGGTCGATATAGCTTCATTTGCCTCCATAAGTCTGACAAAACAAATGTATGAGAGATAATAAAGGAAAATTTATTAAAGGAACAGTGCCGTGGAATAAGGGGAAAAGTGTCTGGTATAAGGGTCAAAAACTTACAGAAGACCACAAAAGGAAAATAGGGATTTCGAATAAAGGGAAAAAACACGGGAAAGGATTTCAGACAGAGAAGTCGAAAGAAAAGATTAGAAAATCACTCACCGGACACAAAGTTTCCAAATTGACGAGAGAGAGAATCTCTAGAGGCTTGATGAAAGTTGGAATTAAAGAGTGGAAGGGGTTTAAAAGCAACAAGAGAGAAAAATACAATCATTCGGTAGAATATAAATTATGGAGAGAGGCCATATTTAAAAGAGACAACTATACTTGTGTTTGGTGCGGGAAGAAAAATACTTATTTAGAAGCAGACCACATACAGAGATGGGTTGACTGTCCAGAACTAAGGTTGGCAATAGACAATGGCCGTACCCTATGCAAGAAGTGTCACAAAATAAGACATTTCGAGAGGAAAGAAGAATGATAAGGGCGAGCTTTGTGTCCCTATCTTTAAATATGCAAAAATATGGGTGGAGCAAGTGGGGTGGGCCTAGAAAGGGAATAGTCAAAGAGTCGTTAGATACTTGGTACTGTCAGGTGTGCGCAGAACAACAAACAATAGGCCTACCAGCTTACATGGTCCATATAGGAGATAGAGATTATATTCGTTTGTGTTCAAAGTGTTGGTCAAAGGTACAGGATGGTTGGGAGTTAAGTAGGATCAAGATTTCAATCAGACATGGGATGTGGGTTGATAACCTAGACGATAATTAGCTAAATTAAGATATGAAGATAAAAGCTGACATCATCCAAGAGGTAAAAGACCACTATAACTCCGGCACAGAAGATATGGAGAAGCGGTTAAGTCGTAAGAATGGATGGAATGACGTAACAGATGGTTATTGGGGCAAACTACCAGCAGACTGGCCTTATACATCACGTGTTGTTGATCCAAGAATAAGAACATCACTAAACGAGAAGAACGGACGGCTACTTAATTCCAAGTTAAGAGGCAGATTAGTACCCAGAGAGGGTGGAGATGTATTAGGAGCAAGAATAAACAATTCAGTATTAGACTTCCAATGGGAGAACGCCATGTATGGTGGAACAATGCTTTCAAAGTGGTCAGACATGGACATGGATACTAGACTATACAATTCTAAGTTTGCTGGATGCCCTTGGAAAGAGATAAAGGAAGGCAAGGTAACAACTTTTGAAGGAAATGAATTTGAGCCACAAGACATTAGAGACTGTTTTATTGACCCTACCTGTCACAACATAAGAGATGCTAAGTGGTTTCAGCTAAGAACATGGGAAAAGGTTGAGGATTTGGAAGAAGACAGAAAACTATACCCCGGACTATCTAAATTGATTGGTTCTATTAAAAGCGATGAGGATTATCAAAATGACAGAAGGGATAACGCCTACCAAAGCAGAGTATTGGGCAACAAGGGACTAGAGGACAGGACAGGAAGCGATGATTCTTTCCCAGTAGTAGAGATAGTAACTGAGTATCGTGTGGACAGGTGGATAACTTTCTCTCCTAAGCACGATATTATCCTAAGAGACATAGACAACCCTTATAAACATGGCAAGATTCCCTTCGTACAACTCAAGTATTACCCCTTAAATGATGATCCATTAGGTGAGAATGAAGTTGAACCGGTACTTTCACTATGGCGTGCAATTCAAGCTACCCTTTGTGGATATCTAGACAACATGAACACCCACATCAGGCCTCCTTTGAAGATCCTGAATGGTTCAGCACGAATAGAAACTATTGTTTACGGCCCAGAAGCACAATGGATGGTAGACAGAATGGATGCAGTCGAAGAAATGAAAGGTAATGGTGAAGCACTACGATACTTCCAGACTACTTTTTCTTCATTAGTGGCGGCATTTAACTCAGCAATGGGTGATCTAAGCCAAGGTGTAAGCCAAATAGACCCATTCAACCCTGATAAGACAGCCACAGAGATCAAGGCTACAACCAAACAACAGAATATAAGAGATCAGTCCAACCAGAACAAACTGGCTGAATGTATTGAGGACATGATGAGTATGTGGATAAGTAACAACAAACAGTTCCTGTTCAGTGATCCTAGTAAGAAAGAAGTATTGATGAAGATATTGGGAAGCGAGGCTTTTGAATACTTCCAGAGAGCAGGACTAGACGAACTAGAGGTTGATCCAGAAGCCATGCAACTTATAGGTGAGACAATTCAACTACAAGACGGTAATGTGAGTGATGACGACATTATGGCCATGTATGAGTCAGGCAAAGTACCCAAGTTCCCAGTAGTAACAGAAGATGGTATCAAACCTAAGATGACAGTCAACGACATGGGTGATGGGGCAGAACTTATAGTTACCCCTGATGATATGGAAGGTATCTATGATTACATATCAGATGTTAAGTCAATGGCGGCAGGAGCTAGTGAAGAAATGAGAGAAGGCCAAGACAGGGCTTTTGAGATGCTACTAAACCCTCAAGTCGGACAAATGCTACAATTAGAAGGATACAGACCAAAGATTAAAGAATTACTGGTTAGTATCTTAGAAAACAATGGCAGTAAAGATTCAGAAAAATACTTCGAACAACTACCAGAGCAACTCCCAGAAGAAGGCCCTGGATCAACTCCAGGCAATATACCGGGTGGTGCAGGGGGCGGACTACAAGGCGGCGGTTCTGCCGTACCTCAAGCTCCTCTTAATCAAGGAATGGCCAGACCCCAGCAAGTACAATAGAGAAGAATTTTACGACGTTTACTGTGCTGTTAGAGCAGAGGTAGAAGTGGCCAAGAAGATACTGACTTACCTACAACCAACTGAGATTGACGCAAGAATTAAGAATATCCAAAAAGGGTTAGCACAATCAGGTAAGAACTATGAAATCTAAACTCCCTCCTTTACCAGATGAGGCATTTGATGGTGAGAAGTATGTGACGGAACTAAAGAATAACAAGTGTGACCATAAAGAAGCTGTACTAAAAGGAAATATTATTTATTGCAAAACGTGTGGTGCTGAGTGGCAAGGGCCGGGCATTGGAGCGTTATGGCAAGCTATGAAGGAAAATGACAAAACTAACTGATATCCAAATAGCCAAGAAGCTAGTCAAAGAACAAACAGAAGCACGTACTAACAACTTCCAAGAGTTTAAGGAACACCAAGACTTTAGAAAGAAGAAGAAAGACGATACTTTGGCACGACTGAAGAAGAACAAATACATTTAATGTGATACAATGGTTTAATGATACGAACCAACATAAGTTTGACCAAAGAGTTATACGATTGGGTACGAAAGGAAGCGTTTAAGCTCAGGATTTCTATTGCTAAGTACATTAGAAATTTAATTGAGGAGAAGAAAAATGGCTGACGCTAAACTTGCGGTCAATATCCTGCCACCAAATATTAAAAGGGTACAAGTTAAAATTGTGGGACAAAGACCGTTGATAATGAATAGGTGGCCAGAGAAAGCCAGAAAAGAGATGCTTGATAAGCACATGGGGAAAGCTATAGCTAAGAAGAAACAACCTAAAAGACCTAAAAAGATATTTGAGGCAAGTTTACACGTCTTTAAGAAGGGTGAGTTCACTTATCTCGGAGATAAGATTGGTAGAGGGGAGGTGTTGTTTACTGGCAAATTAGGAATACCAGCTCATGCTATTAAGTCTGCCATTGTATCTGCTACTAGAAACACTGGAGCAAAGATAGCCACCTTATTAAAGGGTGCTGTATTTATTCGAGGATCAACAAACGACCTAATTCCTATCGAATATGAAACTCTTAGATTAAGAGAAGATATGGTTAGATTATCTGGAATAGGTAGAAACCCAGACATAAGGTTTAGAGGAGAGATTAGTGGATGGAGTGCTGATATCCCAATAGAGTTTAATGGTGATGTTCTAACACTAGAGCAAGTTGTAAACCTCTTAGCCATAGCAGGGTTTTCGGTTGGATTGCTTGAAATGCGACCAGACAAAACAGGGTTCGACTACGGTACATTCGTGGTTCAAAAGCCAAAAGGAGATAAATGAAAAAGAAAGACCTATACAGAGAAGAGTTAGAAAAAATCAGAGTCAGAGATGGAATGATCCGTCCCGAGGTTGTTGTTGAAGACGCTCGGGCTAAGGACCACCCAATGCACAGTGCCTTTGAGTGGGACAACAAGAAATGTGGTGAGTATTGGCGTGTTCATCAAGCAAGAATGTTAATCAATACCATTATGGTTGAAGTAATGGATGTTGGTATGTCTGCCTATGAGGTAGTAATTCCAGTAGAAGATAAAGGAAGAAAAGGCTATTACTCAGTCGAACAGATCATGTCTGATGACGAGCTTCGTAAACAGGTTCTTAGAAACGCCCTAAAACTGATAAAGTACTGGCGTGGCAAATATATGCAGTACAAAGAACTTGAGGGAATAATAAATGAAAAGAAACTTCAAGAAGTAGAAGATACGGTAAAATAAGGCAGATAAGGTGAGGCTTGTTTAGTCTTGGTGAGGCATGGTCCGATACGGTAAGGCAGATTAGGTAAGGTCAGATCAGGACTGGTCCGGGTGGTGAGGTCTGGCAGATGCGATATGTTCAGGAGCGGTGTGAGTACGGTCCGCTAAGGCAGATAAGGTTTGTTAAGGCAAGTTGCGATAAGGTCAGGTGAGGCAGTTATGGTTCCCCCTCTTCGGAGGGGGATTTTTGATTGATTTGAAAACCTCCCCTCAATTTGCGTACTCTTAAATTAGGTACAGTCTGACGCTCCGACGATAAACTGAGCGAAATAAAATTTAGTACCAGTAAAGGAGGTTTTATGCCAGTAGAACCAACAGAGCGAAAAGAAGAGAAGGAAACTCAATCGGGTACGCTCACCGAAAACAAACCAGCAGACGTAGAAGAACAATCCGAGGTGGATGAGGGATCGCAACCTAAAGAAACCAACGAAAGGACTGAAACGAGAATAAAGGATCTCTTGAAAGAGAGAAACGAACTCAAAGCTAAATTGGAGGGAAAACAAACCGAAAATAAGCAATCTGTGTTAGACAGTCTCCGACCTCAAGCAGTCGTGCCATCGGTAGCTCCGAAAGCACCCCAGCAAGAAGTTAAGCCCGACGATTTCGTCGATGCTGAAGGATACGTCGATACAGCTCGTTTAAAAGAAACTTTGCAGACAGCGAAAGCAGAAGCTGAACAGGCTAAGATTGCCGCACAGCAGGCTAATCAAAGAGTCGCTAGATACACCGAGACTGAGGATATGCGGAGAGTCCATACGGACTACCCCACCCTCAACCCCGATTCTAAAGACTTTGATCCTGCATTTTTTGATCTCGTTAGAGATCGTGTTATATCGCAGATGACCAAAGGAGGCCAAGATGTTCATCTAGCCGCCCAAGAGATATCTGAAATATATAAATCTGAAACCCAGAAAGCAGACGCAGAAGTAGAAGCAAAGGTTCAAGCAACGACCACAGCTAAAGAGCAGATAAACGCCTCTGGCTCATCCGCCCCAAAGCGGGGTTCTTCGCAAGAAGATCTCGTTAAAGGCACCATGCAAGGAGACAGACAATCCTTGTTTGACAGGATGCAAAACAGTGGTTATTAGGTTATTAATTTAGAAGAAATATATTATGGCAAGTACAACCGTAGGTTTGATGACCGATGGTGATGCGTCACGTAGAGAGTCACTTCTTTCAATTTTGAGAGATGTTTCCCCTTCGTATGACAATTACCTAACGTCCAATCTAGGAAGAGCTCCTGATGCTACAAACACTCTACACGAGTGGGTAGTTCACAACGTGGCACGCCCAACCAGTAATTCAATTACTGAAGAAGGTTACCCCGCTGACTACAGCACCCTGACTCAACCGACCAGATCAAACAACATTACTGCTATCATGACTTCTTCAGTTCGTGTTTCTGGAACCCAGAGAGCAATAGACCATGCGACCCACGAAGACCCATTTGTCTTTCACAAGACTGAAGCCCTTAAACGGCTCAAATCCAAAATGGAGTATTCAACGATCAATGGTGCAGTTGCATCCGGTGCTTCAGGTACAGCAAGAGGAATGAGAGGACTTGTTGGTTGTATATCAACTAACATGAGTGCTCAATCTTCTGGAACTTCCTTTACTGAGACAGCCCTAAACGACATCATGAATCTTTCATGGACCGCCGTTGGGTCAGACTATGTGGCAGACGTTTTACTCTGTCCTATGGTTATCAAGAGAAGAATTTCCGACTTTACCACAAATACCAGAAACGTCGAAGCTATCAAGAAAAGACTCACAGCCGAAGTCCAAGTGTATGACAGTCAAGTTGGTCAATCCATCATGATTCTCCCTCACAAAGACGTAAACGCTGCTGCAGGATCTTTATCTGTATTCGCAATTCGTGAAGAATTGTTCAAATACTCATTCTTGAGTGGCAGAGAGCCCATGTGGCAAGAACTGGCGAAAGATGGTGATAGGGATAACGGACAATACCTAACCGAACTTACTCTCGTATCGTACGCAGAGAAAGCTTCAGTTTGGCAGTCCAGCTTCCAACACGTTCTTTAAAGTCATTTTAAAGTAAGGTTTGAAAAACGACTTAATAAACAAACGGCCCCAACTTCGGTTGGGGTCTAGTCGTGTTAGAATAGGCCATGAGGAGCCTCTCCCAATATCGCCCTAAAATAAAGGAAGATTATCTAGTAGAAGGTTTGGACAGTATTTACATGAAGTTTGGTAGACCCCCATGGGATATCAATTCTCTAATAAGTTGGAATATGTTAGGTCAGATTATTCAAGTGTGGATGAAGATGTACCCAGAAGAATTTAAGGATTGGTGGCATGATGTTGAGTTGGAATTGGCAATAGAAAGACCCCTAAGAGAAAGCACTAAAAAAGGATTTAAGAAGTCTATTGGTTTCCCCCCTCGTTTGTTTACAATGATTAAGCTCTATTTCCCTGAGATAAAGGTACAGAACAGAAAGTTTATTAAGAAGTGTATTAAGAGATTCCCTATGTTACATAATTCTAACTTCACATGAAACTAACCCTCTGCATGATAGTCAAAGACGACTCCGAGCTGGAGATGTTGAGGAATTGTCTGACTTCAGTAGCCCCCTATGTCGACAGTGTTTGTCTGACAGCTACGGGTAAAAAGGTGAAGAAACTGCAAGCATTGTGTAAGAGAAACGGCTATGATTATTCCTATTTTAAATGGATTGGTGACTTTGGTGCGGCTAGAAACTTCAACTTCAAACAAGCACCCAAGGGTACAGACTATATTCTATGGCTTGATTGTGATGACATATTCGTAGGTGGTAAAGAACTAAGAAAGGTAGCCACTGAAGCTAAGGAAAGAGGTAAGGATGTAGTGTTCTTCACTTATTGGTATGGTTGCACCTTTAAAGGTAAGCCAACCCTAAAGAATATGGTCAGTGTGGATATGAGACACCTTAGAGAGCGTTTAATAAGACCGGGAACTTGTATTTGGAAGAATAGACTACATGAAACCCCAGTACCCCTAGATGGAAGAACCAACTCCAACACTAATTACTCCTACAGTCCTGAAGAAGAAAGACATATAGCTGTCATGCATACAGAGGATGGTTCACGACTAGCAGGGAAACAAGAAAGGAATCGTGAGTTACTAGAAGCCCAACTGGCAGAAGAAGAAAAACGTAAACAAGGAGCCGACCCAAGAACATTACTTTACTTGATGAAGATTTATGCCGAGCAGGATGATAGAAAGAACTGGCTAAAAGCTATCAAGATGGGAGAGGAGTATATAAAGAAGTCAGGATGGGATGAGGAGATTGGAGTGTGTTGGGAGCAAATGGCTATCTGTTATGGAAGATTAGAGGATTACAGGAAAGCGGTTTCATGTTTCCATTCAGCTATTCAAGCATGGCCCCACCAACCACTATTCTATATTCGACTAGCTTCAGCCTACTATAACCTTAAAAGATTCCTAGAAGCTAAACATTGGTTAGAGGTGGGGATGAGTATTGATATAAATGATTTTAGTGGCAACATGATTAATTTCAAAGCCATGAAAGTAATAGCAATGGACTTGAAAACTAAACTTGCCTACAATGTAGCCAAGAACCCTGATGAAGCTGTTAAGTCAGCCGAGATGTTATTGAAAGAAGATCCGAGCGAACAACACAAAGACAATCTACTTTTCCTATATGACATGAAGGACTTTAATGACAACTGTAAACGATTGGACAACTTCTTGAAATACTTAGATGATATTGGCTCAAGTGAGAACATCGCCAAGGTCATTGAAGCCCTACCAGATAAACTATCAGAACAACCATTTGTTATCAGTCATATCAAAAGACAGATTAAGCCTAGAAAGTGGAAGAAGAACGAAATATGCTACTTTGCTAACTTCGGAGCTAAACACTTTGAGAAATGGTCGGAAGAGTCTACAAAAACAGGAATTGGCGGGTCGGAAACTGCTGTTATTAAACTTGCAAAAGAATGGTCTAACCGTGGTTATAAAACGACGGTTTATGGTGATCCTGTCAAAAAGCACGTTGATGAGCACGGCACAACATGGTTGCCTTGGTACTATTTTAATCCAAAGGATAAATTTAACATATTCATCCAGTGGAGAAACCCATATCTGGCTGGTCAAATTAAATGTAAAAAATTCTTGATTGATTTGCATGACATTGTTTCGGCAATAGATTATTCCAAAGAACTCCTTGGCCACATTGACAAAATAATGGTTAAATCAAAATATCATCGTGAGTTGTTGGGTGGTATTGATGACAATAAAATTGAGATAGTTAGTAATGGGATAGATGTTGACAATAAAGGGACTCAATGATAAAATTAATTCAATGTACAATTTTAATTGTGACTTCTGCGATAAGAAATTTGAGAGTAAGGCTAATAGCAAAAGAGGGCATCACTTCTGTTGTCTCTCTTGCTATCACAAGTGGCTTAAATATGGTAATGGCGGAAGTAAGAAGACTTGGTTCAAACATGGCCATGACGGCTATTTTAAAGGGAAAAAGTTTACAGAGGAGCATAAAAGAAGGATATCGGCATCACATAGTAGAAAATCAAACCCAACAGGAGAAAACGCACAGAACTGGCACGGTGGAAAAATTATCAGAAGTGGCTACATTAGCATTTAC
>Ga0075116_10001248_pt1 | contig 11671 bp, 10 predicted proteins | sample AntAceMetag02UKC_FD_69786 | JGI IMG/M metagenome (GOLD analysis project Ga0075116, IMG submission 69786) | Saline lake microbial communities from Ace Lake, Antarctica- Antarctic Ace Lake Metagenome 02UKC | ecosystem: Environmental > Aquatic > Non-marine Saline and Alkaline > Saline | place...
CAGTGTCGTAAATCCTATAAAAGAAATTATAAACCAAGTGACCAGTGAAACAACAAGCAGCGCAATTGTTGTTAGTGATGCAGCTAAAGACTCTAGCTACGCTGCGCTAGGTAGTCTATTATCAAGCAATCAAGATGTACAAACAGTTCCTATCCAGTCTAGCTTTGCAGAGACTAACAGCGCGAATGTAGTAGGACTTGTTAATCAGCTAAGGAAGAATCAGGCGCCTATAATTGTTGCCTCACCGGGGTACAATGTTGATTATAGAGACTATATTACTTATCAACCACTCCTCGACATGATTGAATCCGGGAGGATAACAATTGAGGAAGTAGCACCTGATTCACAAGCTGCCAAGGATTTTGCAGATCTATTTGAGGAGAATGGTCCTGCTGTAGGTGTTGGGAATAGAGTTGAACAGATAAGGCTTAGCATTGAACAAGGCAAAGGCCTGAACTAAGAATCTTGCATTAACCTGGTTGACCTAGCCAGGTTAGAACTTGCAATTCTAACCCCGTCCGCCTTATAGGCGGACGGGGTTTTATTTTAGGTGAGGTGGCTATTGACAGCCACCTTTTTTTATTATATACTCTATTAGCTATATAGCTGATAGATAATAGTCTGCCCCTGTAGGGCAGGTTTAAACCTGCCCTACAGGGGCAGACTGCAGGAGAATAGCTTATGTTGGCTGATAAGTATGGAAAGTTTAATGGATTTGGGGGCAAGTTTGTGCCTGAGACGCTCATGGTCGCGCTTGAGGAGCTGGAAAAAGAGTATAAGAAGGCTCTGAAGGACGTTAAATTCAAGCGAGAACTAGGTGATTTACTATTAACCTATGCAGGCAGGCCCACGCCTTTATATTTTGCCAGGAACTTATCCAAGAAATTAGGCGTAAAACTCTACTTAAAAAGAGAAGACCTTTTACATACAGGCGCACATAAGATCAATAATACATTAGGCCAGGTTCTCTTAGCTGTAAAAATGGGTAAAAAGCGCATTATTGCTGAGACAGGCGCGGGGCAACATGGTGTAGCAACTGCAACTGCTGCAGCTGTATTTGGGCTTCCGTGTGACGTGTATATGGGTATTGAAGACATGGGGCGCCAGGCGCTCAATGTCTTCAAGATGAAGTTATTGGGCGCAAAGGTCATACCTGTTTATTCAGGCAGCAAGACACTTAAAGACGCTACAAATGAAGCAATAAGAGACTGGGTTACGAATGTCAGGACTACTCACTATGTATTAGGCTCTGTAGTAGGTCCGCATCCATATCCTGCAATGGTGCGTGATTTTCAGGTAGTGATTGGCAAGGAAACAAAAAGACAGATCCTTAAATATGAAAAGCGGCTCCCAGATTACATGGTTGCATGCGTGGGCGGCGGCAGCAACTCAATAGGATTTTTCCACGCATTTTTTAAGACAAAAGTCAAGTTCATAGGAGTCGAGGCAGGCGGACTGGGTCTATCAACTGGAAAGCATGGCGCAGCATTGTGTAAAGGAAAGCCCGGCGTGTTACACGGGAGCAAGAGCTATTTACTTCAGGACAAAGACGGCCAGATAAAAATAGCGCATTCTATATCTGCAGGCTTAGACTATCCTGGCGTAGGCCCAGAGCATTCGTATTATAAAGACATAGGCCGCGCTAAATATGTCTCAGTAACTGACAAACAAGGCCTGGAAGGATTTAAGATCTTGTGCGAGACAGAGGGCATCATCCCAGCGCTCGAACCAAGCCATGCAATATATTATGCTGTGAAGCGACTCGCACCTAAGGTAGGTAGAAACAAGATCATAGCCATCTGCCTCTCAGGCAGAGGGGATAAGGATATAGATATAGTGAAAGGTCTAATTTAACCTTTATCATGAACCGCATCGACAAGAAATTCAAAGAACTTAAGAAACTTCGCAAAAAGGCGTTTGTGGCCTTTATAATGGCAGGCGACCCGTCTATTGCTATTACCAGGAAGCTTGTATTTGAGCTGGAAAAACAGGGCGCTGATATTATTGAGCTAGGCGTTGCGTTTTCTGACCCGCTTGCTGATGGTCCGACTATACAAAGAGCTAGCGAAAGAGCACTTAAACGCAAGGCCAACCTGGATTCAGCTTGTAACCTGGTTAGAAATGTCAGATTAAAGACCCAGATCCCCATTGCATTTTTAACCTATTACAATATTTTATATCATTACGGCCTTGAGAGGTTTGTAGAAAAGGCAAAGTCCTCAGGCGTGGATGGCGTGATTGTACCAGATCTGCCTCCTGAAGAATCTGGAGAGCTTCGCAGGATTGCAAGGAAAAAAGGATTTTCACTAATACATCTCTTGGCGCCCACAAGCTCCAGGCAGAGGATAAAGATGATCTCAAACGCCTCGACAGGTTTTATATACTACGTGTCTTTAACCGGCACAACCGGCGCCAGAAAAGAGCTTCCAAAAGACCTATCCGCTAGCTTAAGGCTGATAAAGAGATCGACGAACAAGCCTGTTTGCGTGGGGTTTGGTATTTCAAGGCCAGACCAGGTAAAGGCAATTTCAAGATTAGCAGATGGTGTTATTGTGGGAAGTGCAATTATTAAGACAATAGAAAAAAATATCGGCAGACAAAAATTAGTAGAAAACGTTGGAAAATTTGTCAGGAGGCTTACATGTATGCTGTGATAATGGCTGGCGGCAAAGGCGAGAGATTATGGCCGAAGAGTGCAAGGGGCAAGTCAAAGCATGTGCTTTCATTCGGTACAAGAAATGTAATGATTCAGGAGACAATAAAAAGATTAAAAAAGCACCTGCCTTTAAAAAATATACTACTTATTACAACAAAAAAACAATACACTACTCTGCGACCTTATATTTCCAGCCTGGAGAGAAAAAATATAATACTGGAACCAGAGGGCAAGGATACAGCCGCCGCAATATGCCTGGCAGCGCTTACCCTGGAGAGAAGACATGGCAATGTCACAATGGCTGTATTGCCAGCTGACCATATAATAAAAGATTCAAAGGCATTTTTCAAGAATCTATCTTCAGCCAAAAAAATAGCTAATTCTCAGGCCTGTCTTGTGACTATTGGCGTGAAACCAAAGTATGCCTCGATAGGATATGGCTATATAGAGCTAGGCAGAGAGGCCTCAGGCTCTTACCCGGTCAAGAGGTTTACTGAAAAACCAAAAAAGAGAAAGGCTGAGAGCTTTTATAAACAAAAGGCCTATCTATGGAACAGCGGTATATTTGTCTGGAGCACTGCTTCTATTTTGACTGTTTTGAAGTGGCACTTGCCGAATTTATATTATGGCCTAAAAGATGTTGTAAGACTGGAAGGCAAAAAAGGCTATTCAGTAAAATTGTCCAGCGAATATTCAAGGCTCAAGCCTCTTTCTATTGATTATGGTGTAATAGAGCCGACTGCAAAGAACAAGACGCACAAGATATTCTGCGTAAAAGCAGGATTTGACTGGGTAGACATAGGCTCATGGTCAAGCGTGGAAGAGATCTATGATAAAGATGACTGCCGGAACATCGTGCTTTCCAATGCCAGGCTCATAGACGTAAAGAATTCGACTATAATAGGCGAAAGAGGTCATAAAATAGGGGTCATAGGGCTTAAGGACCTGATAATCATACAGACAAAGTCAGGGACCTTAGTCTGCAATAAAAACCGCGCCCAGGAAGTAAAAGAACTAGTAAGAAAATTTTAACCTAACTTTACACTCCCGCCTAAGGCGGGTGTAAAATTACGAGGTGCATGAAGAGGATATTAGCGATTGATTTTGGCGAAAAGCGATTAGGCCTTGCAGTAAGCGGGCCTTTGAATATTACAGCTCAGGGACTCGAGACAGTTAAAAGAAAAGACAGCCTCAAAGCCATTAAATCCTTGATCAGTCAATACGTCATCTCAAAGATCGTCGTTGGATTGCCCCTCAATATGAATGGAACAAAGGGCGCCAGGGCAGTGGCAACCGAAGAATTTGTAGAGTCTTTAAAAAAAGACACAGGCATTGATATAGAGTTGATCGATGAAAGGCTTACTTCAGCGCAGGGCGAGCGCATGCTTCTGGAAGCAGATGTTTCCCGCAGCAAGCGAAAATCCAGCATTGACAAAATAGCAGCCCAACTCATACTCCAGACATACCTGGACTCAAGATTCACCACCCCCGGACCCGGGTCGGGTCGACCCGGGTCCGGGGGTGGTGAATAAAAGATATGCACAAAAAAATAGAACTTGATAATGGCGTTCGCGTTATACTTAACAACATGCCGCACATGGAATCAGCGACTGTAGGTGTGTGGATAGCAACTGGCTCGAGAAATGAGGAAGAACGCATATCAGGCATCTCTCACTTCCTGGAGCACATGGTCTTTAAAGGCACGCCTGCGAGAAGCACCCAGAAGATCAAGGACGAGATCGAGGGCCGGGGAGGGTCGCTGAATGGCTTTACATCCGAGGAGCTGACCTGCTATCTGGCAAAGGTAAGCGCCCGGCACGTAAATATTGCGCTGGATGTGCTTTCTGACATGGCATTGCATGCAAAGGTAGCCAAAGCAGACCTTGAACGCGAGCGCAATGTCATCATAGAAGAAATAAAGATGTATCGTGACCTCCCGAATCACCAGGTAATAGATATACTAAGCGAGCTCATGTGGCCAGATCATGCGCTTGGAAGGTCTGTTGCTGGAACTATAGGATCCGTCAGCGATATCACTCAGAAAGACCTGTTGGATTACAAAAAAATGAGTTATACTCCAAAAAACATCGTCGTTGTATTGTGCGGGAAATTAAAAGAGGCTGATATTCTGAAAAAGATAAATACTATATTCAGCCATGCCCCGAAAGGCGGCTCTATACCCATCACCAGGTTCGACCATGAGCAAGTCCGGCCTCAGGCAAATATTTTCTTTAAAGACTCAGAACAGACTCGCATATCCATAGGGGTGCATGCATTTGGCAGGATGCATAAAGACCGATACGGCCTGACCCTTATGCACATCATTCTTGGCGCGAATATGTCGTCGAGGTTATTTGAAAACATAAGAGAGAAAAAGGGTCTGGCTTACGAGATAGGGTCTGACGTAAAGAGATACCTGGAAACAGGCGGCTTTGTAGTCCATGCAGGCACAAGCCGCTCACAGGCAAGAGAGGTCGTTTCTCTGATACTAAAAGAGCTGAAGAAGGTCAAGGATGCGCCTGTGTCTTTGAATGAGCTTAAAAAAGCAAAGGAATATTTCAAGGTCCAGCTTTTATTGGTCCTGGAAGACACGATGGACCACATGTTATGGCTTGGAGAAAGGGTTGTTTTATCAGGCAAACTTCCTGATAAAAAAGCCGTCATAAAAAAAATTGATTCTGTGACCCGCGATGATCTGCAGCGCATAGCCAGGTCAATATTCAAGACAAACGGTTTGAACCTTGCTGTTGTCGGACCCATAAAAGACAAAGAGGCAAGCCAGTTAAAAAAAGAGCTGGCGTTATAAGAGGATAAAAATATGAAAAAACCCATATTAGTGGCGCCGAGTATACTGTCAGCTGATTTTTCTAAATTAGCAGACGAGATCAAAAAAGTCGAAGATTCAGGGGCTGACATGATACACATCGATGTCATGGATGGTTGCTTTGTCCCGAATATCACAATAGGCCCGCTGATTGTAAAGGCTGTGCGTAAATGCACCCAGCTTCCGCTGGATGTGCACCTTATGATCGAGGCGCCGCGCAGGTTCGTGAAAGAGTTTGTAGATGCCGGCGCTGATATCATCACAGTGCATGCAGAACCCCATAGTATAGCGACAAGCAACAAGGGACAGGTGACAGGCAAAGGGATGTCTAAATCTACTGATAAAGTGGATGAAAAAGAACTAAAGCAAGTCCTTTCCGAGATAAAATCTCTTGGTAAAAAGGCAGGGGTTTCATTGAATCCAGATTCTCCATTTTGCATAAAAGGCGTTCTGGGCGACATCGATATGATATTGATCATGTCAGTGCACCCTGGATTCGGCGGGCAGAGTTTCATCAGTCAGGTTTTACCAAAGATAAAACAAGCAAGAAAGGCGTTCTCCGGAGACATTGAAGTCGATGGCGGGGTAAATGATGAAAATGTCAGAACAGTGATAGATGCAGGTGCAAATATCATCGTAGCAGGGTCATATTTTTTCAGCGCAAAAGACCCTGTAGATGCTGTTAAAAGACTTAGAGGCTAGAAAGGATCATAGATATGGGAATAAAGTTCGGCACCGATGGCTGGAGAGCAATAATATCAAAGGATTTTACTTTTAAAAACGTGCAAATAGTATCGCAGGCTATTGCAGACCATTTTAAAAAAGGATCTACCCTTGCTGTAGGTTATGACTGGAGGTTTCTGTCGGAGAAATATGCTGAGCTTGTAACAGAAGTGCTTGCTGCCAATGGCATCAAGGTGCTTCTTTCAGATAAGGCAATTCCAACGCCTTTGGTCAGCCTGCTGATTAAAAACAGAAAGCTCGATGGCGGCATCGTGATAACAGCCAGTCACAATCCATCAGACTACAATGGGATAAAGATAAAGGCTCACTACGCAAGCTCCGCGGACCTGGCTATAACCAGATCTGTAGAGGCCCTTCTTGAAAAAAATAAGGTGAAGATATTGCCATTAAAAGACGCTATTAAATCCGGCGCTGTCCAGATAGTCGACCTAAGGGCTGATTATATGAAATTTGTAAGATCCTATATAAACCTTGATCTTTTGAAAAAGTCAAAGCTTAATGTCCTGATCGACTGTATGCATGGTGTTGGCGATGGATATATAAAAGAAGTCCTGAAGGATACCGGCGTTAAAATTACTGAGATGAGGACAGGGCGGGACCCTTTGTTCGGGGGCGTAAGTCCAGAGCCTATACCTAAAAACCTCGGGCCTGTGTTTGAAGAGATGAAAAACGGAAAATTTGACATTGCGATCGTAAATGACGGCGATGCTGACAGGATCGCGGCTGTAATGCCAAAGGGCGAGTATATCTCCGCAGGCCAGATAATGGCGCTTTTGCTCCTGCATTTTATAGAAGATAAAAAGTGGACAGGGTCTGTTGTAAAAACAGTCACTAATACCACTCTGATAGAGCTCATTGCCAGGAAATATAAGCTGAAATTGCACGAGACCCCGGTAGGTTTTAAATACATATGTAAGCTCATGCTGGAAGAAGACGTGCTTATAGGCGGCGAGGAATCAGGCGGGATCGGCGTCAAGGGCTACATACCCGAGAGAGACGGGATGCTTCTCGGCATGCTCCTGATAGAGATGATGGCGTACAGAAAAAAAGGCATACTCCAGATCATGTCTGATATCGAGACAGAATATGGCAGGTTTTGCTACACAAGGATAGACATGGAATTAGCCGACGATAAAAAGAAAAAACTCATGGAATCCCTGAAAAAAGACCCTCTAAAAAAAGTCCTCGATAAGCCGGTTGTGGAGATGAAATCATATGACGGTTTTAAGTTTATACTCGAAGACGGCAGCTGGCTGACCATGAGGCTCTCCGGGACTGAGCCTATTCTCCGAGTGTATGCTGAGACATCCAGCAAAGACCTCTCGCAAAAATATATAGAATTCGGGAAAAAAATAGCGCTGAGTATCATCTAGCCCTTACCCTAACCCTCTCCCCATGCAGTAGGCCAGGTTTAAACCTGGCCTACTGCATGGGGAGAGGGAAAAGTAGGATATGAACATACAAAACATCAGGAATTTTTGCATAATCGCTCACATAGACCATGGTAAGTCCACGCTTGCCGATAGATTGCTTCAGTTTACTCATACTGTGGATGCAAGGCAATTCAGGGAGCAGGTCCTGGACGACATGGACCTGGAAAGAGAGCGCGGCATAACCATAAAGGCAAGCGCTGTCAGGATATCTTACAAGGCAAAGGACGGCAACATCTATGAGTTAAACCTGATAGACACGCCTGGCCATGTTGATTTTAGCTATGAGGTCTCGAAATCACTGTCTGCGTGCGAGGGAGCAATATTACTGGTGGATGCAGCGCAGGGCGTAGAGGCGCAGACAGTGGCGAACCTCCAGCAGGCCCTTGAAAAAAAATTAAAGATAATACCGGTTATAAATAAGATCGACCTTCAGAGCGCTGAGCCTGAAAGAGTGGCTCAAGAGATCAAAGCTATATTAAAGATCGATGAAGACAATGTGATAATGGCGAGCGCAAAAGAAGGCACAGGCACTGAAGAAATCTTAGAAAGGATAATACAGGATGTGCCTCATCCTCAGGGGGATGAAAAAGAGCCCTTGCAGGCGCTGATCTTTGATTCTAAGTATGATGTCTATAAAGGTGTGATAGTTTATGCGAGGGTGGTCAATGGCTGCATAAAAAAAGGCATGCATGTATTAATGATGTCTTCTCATAAGAAATACGAAGTGCAGGAAGTTGGCATATTCAGGCCAAAGATGGAGCCAGTGGATGTGCTTATGCCAGGCGAGGTCGGCTACATCACCTGCCAGATAAAAGAGGCAAAAGAGGTTAGTAATGGCGACACAGTTACTGGTGCCAAACAGTCAGCCAAAAAACCGTTACTAGGATATAAAAAAGTAAAGCCCATGGTTTTTTCAGGCATCTATCCAGTCAATGCCAAGGATTTTGACTCATTAAAAAAGGCCGTGGATAAATTAAAATTAAGCGACGCCTCGTTTATATATGACGCAGAGAGTTCGCAGTCGCTTGGATTTGGTTTTAGGTGCGGGTTTTTAGGCCTTCTTCATATGGAGGTAGTGCAGGAAAGACTGGAAAGAGAATATGATCTCGATCTGGTCCTGACCACCCCGAGCGTTGTATATAGAGTCAGGGATAACAAAGGAAACGAGATCGAGATCGAAAATCCCGGAAAGCTTCCAGACCCGCAGAATATCGTCGAGATACTTGAGCCATATACCACGACCTATATCATGATACCTCAGGACGCGCTGAGCAATGTGATCGAATTCTGCAAGACAAAAAGAGGCAAGTATGAATCAACGAATTATATATCGCAGGACAAGATAGAGCTTATATTTGAGATGCCATTATCTGAGATCATAGTAGATTTTTATGATAAGATAAAATCAATGACAAAGGGCTATGGCTCGCTGGATTATGAAATAAAGGAATACAGAGCGAGTGATCTTATAAAACTGGATATACTGATAAATGGGCAGGTGTGCGAGGCAATGTCGTCTATAGTACATCGGGAAAAAGCAGACTTTAAGGGCAGGCAGCTTGCAACAAAGCTAAAGGAATTGATACCGCGCCAGCTCTTTGAGGTGATCGTGCAGGCGGCGATAGGAAGCAAGATACTTGCCAGGACAAGGGTGTCGCCTCTTTCAAAGCATGTGACAAGCAAATGCTACGGCGGAGACATCACAAGGAAGCGCAAGCTCTGGGCAAAGCAGAAGGAAGGCAAAAAGAGATTGAAGCAGTTCGGGAGAGTTCAGATCCCGCAGGAAGCGTTTTTAGCAGTGCTGAAGATATAATACTGTGTCATTGCGAGGCCCCGATAAATCAGAGCCTCGCAATGACAGAAGAACGGAGAATTCATGAATGACAAGATGCGTTACTGGATGAAGGAATGGGTCGAGCCGATAATTATCGCTGTAATACTGGCGCTGATTATAAGGACCTGGGTGGTGCAGGCATTTAAGATCCCCACTGGGTCTATGAGACCAACTCTTATGGAGGGCGACAGGATCCTTGTAAGCAAATTTATATACAAATTCAAGGAGCCGCAAAGAGGAGATGTGATCGTGTTTCGTTCACCTGAAGATCAGAAAAAGGATTTCATAAAAAGACTGATCGGCCTGCCGAATGAAACAGTAGAGATAGCAAACGGTACGATTCTTATAGACGATAAGGCAGTCGAGCCTGAGTCAGTTATAAGAGAAAGGTATTATTACAACAGGGGCGACCATGGCGTAAAAGGCGCGCCAGTGACAGTGCCTGAAGACGGGTATTATGTGCTTGGCGATAACAGTATTTCCAGCCGCGACAGCAGGTATTGGGGTTTTTTCCCAAGAAAATATCTACTGGGCAAGGCATTTCTGATATACTGGCCGCCGACTAGGATACGGATGATAAAATAGCATTAGGCGTGTTTTGGTTGAGTAGCAGGTAGTGAGTGAAAGCACACATTACTAATTACTATTCGCGCTATTGATTGTAGAATAAAGCAAGATATACTTAAACCAGGAGGTGTAAGATGAAGAGGTACGGGATAGTAATAATCCTTTTATTGGTAATAGCAATAGCAGGCTGCACAGGTACTCAGAAAGGCGCTGGCCTTGGGACCCTGATAGGTGCTGGCGCAGGCGCAATTATAGGTCACCAGTCAGGCAACACTGCTGAAGGCGCTCTAATAGGTGGAGTAGCAGGAGCAGCAGGCGGCGCATTGATCGGCGATGCCATGGATACGAAGTTCTGTCCTGAGTGCGGCGAACAGTTTGGCTCAGGCGTCCAGTATTGCCCCACATGCGGCACTGAGTTAAAGGTAATACAGAAATAGAAGATCCTTCAAACTCGCAATGTACAAACCCACAATGCAATTAAATTGCATTGTGGGTTTGTTTTTTTTATCCCTTGACCCTGTTTTCCCGACATGTTACAATTTAATCTACTATGACTGAATATAAGATCACATTTCTACCAGAGAAGAACTCTATTAAGGTCGACAAGGGCACAGACCTTTTGACTGCATCTATTAAAGCAGGTATTCATATATATAATAGCTGCGGGGGGGAAGGTGTGTGCGGCAGGTGCAAGGTCATTGTAAAGAAAGGCGAGTTTGTTACTGAGCACAGCGGCAGGATCTCAGAAAAAGAGCGAAAAGAGGGCTATGTCCTGGCGTGCAGGACCACCCCGGAATCTGACCTCGAGGTTTTAGTCCCGGAAGAGTCCAGGCTTGGCGATATAGAGATCCTCACAGATGAGGCCAGGTCAAAGCGGCTGGCAGGACTTTACACGCCTGCTGAAAAAATACAAGAGCAGCCCTCCAAAAAACAAGCGAAGATATTCAAACACGGCCCACTTTCCACTAAATTATTCTTAAACCTTCCCAGGCCGACCATGGACGACAATTGCGCTGATACTGACAGATTGTTCAGAGAGATAAGAAAGGGCAGGGATATTCATATAATGCAGATGGGTCTGGCTAACATAAAAAAATTGCCCAGGCTTTTAAGAGAAAGCGACTGGCAGGTCACTGTGACCCTGGGCAGCAGAAACCGCACCACAGAAGTCGTCTTGATAGAGCCCGGCGACACATCCAGTAAGAATTTTGGTATCGCGCTTGATATCGGGACTACTACGATCGTCGCATACCTGGTAGATCTAAGATCGCAAAAAGTCCTGGCTGCGAAGGCAAGTCACAACCCGCAGGTGGATTTTGGAGAAGATGTCATAACAAGGATCATGTACGCCCAGGAGCAGAACGGCTTAGAAAAACTTCACCACGCAGTGATCGACACGATCAACACGCTTATCTATAGCATGGCAAAAGAACAAAACCTCACGCTGGATGACATCACCGCAGTGACGTGCGCAGGAAATACTACGATGACGCATTTGCTTCTTAAAATAGAGCCGTCATACATAAGAAAAGAGCCTTATATCCCAGCTGCAAACTTTATGCCTGTAATAAGGGCTGCAGAGGTAGGTATAAAAGTCAATCCCCGCGGACTTC
>Ga0075116_10001251_pt1 | contig 11657 bp, 8 predicted proteins | sample AntAceMetag02UKC_FD_69786 | JGI IMG/M metagenome (GOLD analysis project Ga0075116, IMG submission 69786) | Saline lake microbial communities from Ace Lake, Antarctica- Antarctic Ace Lake Metagenome 02UKC | ecosystem: Environmental > Aquatic > Non-marine Saline and Alkaline > Saline | place...
ATTGAATCCAAAATTCTAATAATCCCTTTGGGAGTAGCTGGGACAATCCCTGTTTCATTATTAGCTACTAATCTTCCAATATTAGTCGGGTGAAAACCATCAACATCTTTACTAGGGTCAACTAGCTCAATAATTCTTTTTTCTTTTATGTGTTTGGGTAAGGGCAGCTGGATTAAAACCCCATGGATATTTTCATCATTATTTAGCTCATCAATTATCCGCTCTAATCGAGCTTGTTTTGTTGCTTCTTCTAGGACAATGGTTTTAACTTCAATCCCAATCTCTTGAGCAGCCTTTTCTTTAAACTCAATATAAACCTCTGAGCGTTCATCATGACCAACCAAAATAACTGCTAACTTAGGGGTGATTCTAAAATTATCTATTTTCTTTTTTAGCTTGGACTGGATATCATCTGCTAATCCCTTACCATTTATTATCTTACAAACATGCTCTGCCATTTTTATATTTTTAAATCTTGGTAAATAGGAAATTTTTTAGCTAAAATGATAACATCTTTTTTTACTTCTTCTGGAGTACGTCTTTTTTCCAAAACATCAAAAATATATTCAGCAATTATTTCCATTTCTGACTCTTTCATACCACGAGTAGTTAGCGCTGGGGTTCCTAAGCGAATCCCAGAAGGATCCATCGGCTTTCGAGGATCATCTGGAATCATATTTTTATTAATAGTAATTCCTGCTTTATCTAATTCAATTTGAGCTTCTTTGCCTGAAATGCCCTTGGGAGTAACATCAACTAATAATAAATGGTTATCAGTCCCCCCAAAACAAATCTTATAGCCAGCAGTGCTAAATTTTTTTTCTAACACTTTAGCATTTTTCATTATCTGTTTGGCATATTCTTTGTATTCTGGAGTTAAGGCTTCACCAAAAGCCACTGCTTTAGCCGCAATATTATTTTCATGAGGACCACCTTGGAACCCAGGAAAAACTGATTTATCAATCACCTCTGCCCATTTTTGTTTGCACATAATCATCCCACCTCGTGGGCCTCGTAATGTTTTGTGAGTCGTGGTCGTCACCACATCAAAAATAGGCACTGGGTTGTTCATTTCTCCAGCAGCTATTAACCCCGCAATATGAGCAATATCAGCCATGGTGATAGCTCCCACTTCGTCCGCTATTTTTTGGATTCTCTCATAATCAATTTCCCGAGAATAAGCTGAATAACCTGCTAAAATTATTTTTGGCTTGTGCTCCCGTGCCTTGGCTTCAATGTCAGTATAATCAATTTCACCTGCTGAATTTGTCTTGTAGCGCACAAAATTATAAATCTTAGCCATTGTCGTCACTGGATGACCATGAGTCAGATGTCCGCCATGAGACAGATCCATCCCCAAGACAGTATCCCCTTGCTCCAGCAAAGCAAAATAAACCGCAATATTTGCAGGAGCTCCTGACAAAGGCTGGACATTAACATGCTCAGCTCCAAAAAGTTGCTTTGCCCGCTCAATAGCTAAAATCTCGACATCATCAATATTCTCACAACCCCCATAATAACGCTTACCAGCGTAGCCTTCAGAATATTTGTTTGTTAAGATTGAGCCTAAAGTCCGAAGGACATCCACAGAAACAAAATTCTCCGAAGGAATCATTTCAAGTCCTTCTTGCTGCCTGGTTAATTCGTTTTTGATATAGTCGAATACTTGATCTTGCATATTAAAAAAATTAAAAAATTGTTAAATAGTTTTCTCTGCCAAATTGCAACATAATTACAACATTTTTTAATCTTTTTAAGATTGATTAGTTTTCTAAAGTATAGCAAGCTTTTAAAAAAAATAAAAATTTAAAGCTTTTTTAGGATATAACCCTGACCATTACTAAAAGACAAGCTGGAAGCCACTACTCCAAGCTGATTATTTACATCGAAAATTTGATATTGACCTCCCAAATCAAAATCAACTGTATTAGTAACTGAACCATCTGTTCTAACTACCACTAAATAATCTTGACCAGCTAATGAATACGGCCGGCTAAAAATCCCATTTCCTTGAAAAGTGGCAACAGTTGTAGCTTGACCAATATTACGACTAAAAATTTCAAACCAAATCGTACTAGCTAAGGATTGATAAGGATCCCAATCAGGCTTAATCGCCAAGACGTCATTACCATTTTTGTAAATATAATAAGCACTCAAATAATACATTATTTCAGCAGCTGTGGGATTAGCGCTGCCAGCTTGGTAAAAAGATTCTAAAACTGTAAAACCACTCTGAAGATTTACACTAGCTGACAAATCTATCATGGTTTGCAAACGGTCACTATCATCAAACCAACCCCAACTCGGATATTGCAAAGCATCTTCACACCACACGCCTAGGTTGGGAGCGGCAATATTTTTTAACGGCTCCACCCCACCATCCCATGAGCAATAAGAAGCTCCATTATAAATAATTTTGGCTGTTGTACTTGATAAATAAACTTTTTGAGAAACATATTCTAATAATTCTTCCACATGAGTATACCACCAATCATCAAAAGCTGGCTGGCTAGCCTCAATCTCATCATCTATTTCAGCTATTTTAGCACTTGAGCCAAAAGGATAATAATAACCATCGCCGAGTGGACTACCCAAATTGTCAAAACCAACTCCACCATACCCTTCAACTTGAATATCTTTGAGAGTACGCCAAGCAATATAGTCTTTAGCACAAGCTGACGCTATATTTATCAAATTACCATACTCATCCCAAACTAAAGTTTCCAATCTTTGACCTGCTACCTGGGGCAAAGCAACTTCACAGCCATGAGTGTGCCAGTTAGCAGTTAGCGTTCCTGAATTTTGAGCATGTAAAAAGCAACTCTCACCAGAACCATATTGATGGTAAACTTCCAAAAGCTGAGTTAACTCAGCTTGTTGATATTGATATGACTGATCACGCTCGCCATGAGCTGGAGATTGGCAACTCCCGGCTGATTCATAGGTGTTAAACAAATGTGCCAAACGCCACTTAAGCCAATTTCCCTCAGGCTGATTAGCTTGAAGACCTTGCCAAGCTGCTGTCATACCAGAGTCTCCCCAACCGATAATACCTAGGTCAATATTTTGAGCAAGCCAAGCATGGTCAGTGGCAAAAACATCTCCAGAATTCCCTCCCAAATTACCATAGTAATGAAAATGCACTATGCCCAATAATAAACTTTGGGTATCACTTTGTTCAGTCTGGACACAGCTTGAATATCTTGAGTTTGCTCGCAAAGCGAGGCGCAAAGAATATAAAGCTTGTTGACTGTCCTGATAAGCAGTCATTTCCTGATCAGTAGCCTGACGGCAAAATTCAGCTTGAAAAACTTCATTGATCTTCATCTCTCGCTCATAGCTCTGCGACAAAACTTGCTTGATCTTATAAAAAGGTGAACGAGACTGATAATAAAAATCTAACTCAGAAGCGATCGGACGCCGACCTAAAATATTCCAATAAGCATCCTCAATCGCCAACTTACGCTCTAATGAAGAATATAAACTTGCCATAATCCGCTGGGCCGGCGCCCTAAAACGAAATAAAGCTTCCAACTCATAATCCTGAGCATCCCGCTTGAGCGCCCGCTGATAAATCTGGTGAATAGCTAATTTTCTTTCCAAAGTATCGTTCAAAATCTCCTGCAAACGACTAGCTCCTGCGTAGTGACTTGACCAAAAATTTATTTCATCTGTGCGCGGGCTACGATTAAGTATTTCCTGATAAGCTGTGGTTACTTCTGTATTAACGGCAGCTAAACTAACTTTAGGCAGAAAACAAAATATCAAAAGCAAAGCAAAAACGGAAACTAAATATCTTTTCATATATTTTTTTTAATAGCTAATTTTTCAAGCCCAGTATAACATGCTTTTAAGTAAATAAAAAACCGGTGTTGTAAATACAACACCGGCATAAAACTAAACATTGATACCGGGAAGACGGTCGATAACTTGGCGATATTTATCCCTCAAATTTTCAACCTCCATCATCAAAAAGACCTTGAGATCTTGAGAAAACGAAACCCTTTTACCTAGCCCTGTATGAAAAAAGGGTTGAACTTCTTCACCTTGGATTGTAGCCTTGATAATAAATTTGCCACTCTCTTGCTCTTCAGCTCGTAAGACGAGGCGACCAAACTCGATCGCATCATCAAGATACTGTCTTGACGGAGAAACCGTCGAACGATACTTCAAGCATAACTTAACTTCGGAATTATATAGCCAGGCAGAGAATACTTCTGTCCATTTTATAGCTAGCTTATTGCCAAGCCCACAGGCCTTTTTGTAGACAACTGGCGGACAAAGGAAGCTTCCAGTTTCTATACTGAAATATCTCCAGCCGGATTTTTTGAGTTCATCAACAAACTCCTTAATAGCTACATCGAACTTCTCTAAATCTGGCTGGATTTTTTCTCGCATTTTCTTTTGCGCTAGACGTTTTATCCGTTGTCCTTCACGATCGCAATCAACCGCTTGAAACTCCTCTGCCTTCTTGACTTTTTTTTGCAACATCATTGCAATCAAGCCAAAGACAAAGAAAACCGAAAAAATAGCCAAAATAAAATCAATCAGAGTATAATTTTCCACTTGCTCTCTCCTTTTTATATCTTTAAATAAAGTTTTTTTGTCAAAAAGCTATATTACAAATTATAATAAAACATTAACTATGTCAAACTAATTTTTTACCATATATTCATCTTCAAGCTGATAGCCAAGTTTTCTATAATATTCCCTAACTCCCACGCCAGAGATAACTGCTATTTTATGATAGCCTTTTTGCTTAGCTATTTTCTCGGCTTCAAGCATGAGTCTTTTACCAAAGCCTGCGTGCTGAACTTTTTTATTTTTAGATTTAAGTGCCATGAGTTCACCATAAGTATGCAACTCACGAATTAGAGCAGCATTTTCTAAAACTGAATACCAGCTAACATTTTTTTGCAGACGTAATCGTAAAAATGCGTATAAAACTTTTTTATCTTTTGATTCATAACTTAAAAATATCTCTGTCCCACCACTAGCTTGATACTGTCTTTTAACTAGCTTAATATCTTTGAGAGTAACTTTTTTCCCTCGAGCCTCGCGACAACGAATACAACTGCACTGCGCACCTTGATTTTGTAAAAGTTGCCTTAGATTGGTTATCTTATTTCCACCCTCAATACTTTCTGCGGGGATATCACGAATCAAACGAGAGATCCTAACATATGGCGGTGTCGCTGCTTTAATCATAATTAATAATTTTTGTAAAACCTTGTCAGAATATGGCTTATGCTCGCCACTTTTATATAATTTATATAAATCAGAGTTTTTAGTAACTACGCAGGGATAAATTTTGACCTGATCTGGTTGCCAAGCTGAACTCTCAAACATTTTTTTATAGGCAGTCAAATCTTTGGCTGGAGTCGCCCCATACATATCAGGCATAAAATGCGCAGTGATTTTAAAGCCAGCTTGCTTTAAAAGCTTAATAGCTTCAATACTAGCTTTTAGACCATGGCCACGTCTATTTTTGATGAGAATGTTTTCATTAGTGGTCTGGATACCAAGTTCAACCCGAGTAGCCCCTAGCTTTCTCATCCTGATTATTTCTTCTTCATTAATATAGTCAGGTCGTGTTTCCAAAGTTATCCCGATCACTCTATTTTTTGCTTTTTCATTACGCTTTTTAGCTTGTTCTAAATTTTTAGCCTTATTCCCATTAAAACCATCAAAACAACGCTTGATAAAATCAGTTTGATATTTTTTACCCAAATAAGACCAAGTTCCGCCAATCACAATCAATTCACATTTATCAGTCACATGACCATTGACCTGCAAAGCTTTAAGTCGATTTGCCACTTGTTTATAAGGATCAAAATTATTAACAATCGCCCGCATTACCGCTGGCTCGTTTGAGAGATAACTTTTGGGCATATTAGCCTCTGTTGGACAAAAAAGACAGCTACCAGGACAATCCTCTGACTTGGTCAAAACAGAGATCACGGCCACACCTGACATAGTTCTAACCCCTCTTTTACGAAGCACTTTTTCTAAAGACAAATTTGGCTTAATTTTTCCAAGCTTCACTAATTGCTGATATTTCTTTAAAATAAGAGTATTGGTTGGTGTGGCAGCAATTTTCATTTTTTTGCAGGCTTGACGCTTGATCGCTAAAAGCTCCGCATCGCACTGAGGCCGCTTTTTCAAAGCTTGTTTAAGTATCTCCAAAATAAATTGATTTTGCTTAGTCATAAAATAACTATAACATATCTATGGATAAAAATTCCGCCTATCAATTGATAGAAAAAAATCGTAAAGCTTATAATAGTATTACCTACAAATTTGATCAAACCCGCCAAAAATATCCTTGGCAAGAATTTTTTGAGTTCAAAAAATATCTAAAATCAGGCAAAAAAATCCTTGACCTAGGTTGTGGAAATGGGAGACTACTTTCTGTCCTGACTGATCTTAGAGTAGACTATCTTGGAATTGACAATAGCCAAGGCTTGTTAGAAAAAGCCCGCGTTAACTTTCCAAAAAATAATTTTGAATTAGCTGATATTGTTAATTACCGAATTTCAAAAGATTCTTATGACTGCATTTTTTTATTAGCTGTACTTCATCATATCCCAACCTGGGAAATGCGCTACAGTTTGCTCCATAAAATTAATCATGGTCTTAAACCCAAGGGCTATTTAATGATGACAAATTGGAATTTACTCCTCCCCCCCTATAATCGCCTAAGAATTTTTGAAAATATTAAACGTTATGTTGGTAAATCTATTTTAGAAAGAAATGATCTATATATTCCTTTTACTACTTCTGATGGTAAAATTACCGTGGAACGTTATTTGCACTGCTTTACCAAAAAAGAGCTTCTTAATCTAGCCACCAAGACAGGCTTTAAGGTCATTGAACAAAGCTATGGCTTTAAAAACTTCAATCATTTTTCTATTTGGCAAAAATATTAAAAATATAAATTAATAATTTATTATGAAAAAATTAAAAACATGGCACAAACTACTAATCGCCTTTGGATTAGTAATTATTTTACCAGGAACAGTCTTGGCTGTTGACAAAGCTGTTAGCAAGGATATTTTTATCCCAGTAGATGAGACTATCACTAATAATTTTTTTGGGGCTGGTGACACTATCGAAATCAATGGCAATGTCGATGGTGACATAATCGTTGCTGGATCTATCATTACCATCAGAGGTGATGTCGGTGGAAATATTATCGCTGCCGGACAAACTATAAAAATATTTGGTCAAGTCAATGGTAATATCTTGGCTGCCGGGATGAATATTAATATTAGTGGCAACACCCTACAAAGTGTCTATGCTGCTGGTGAAAGTATTAATCTAAAAGGTGAGATTAACCAAAATGCTTACTTAGCTGGGACAAGTCTAACCACCGAAGATACTGCAAAAATAGGCCGAGGTGTCCACATGGCTGGAGCCATTATCGACCTCAGTGCTCCTATTGGGGCAGATGCTTGGTTGGGCAGCCCGAGTATAAGTGTTAACAATCAGATTGACGGCAATGTTACTGCCTATGCTGATGACGGCCAACTAAATATCGCTGAAAATGGTAAAATTTCCGGCGACTTACAATATCGCTCTAAGTCTGAGATATCACCAGCAGAAAAAAATCGCATTTTTGGTAAAGTAACCTTACTTGAAATCCCAACTAGTCATAAAAATTATATAAATTTACCTTTTCGTTATATTGGCTACGGGCTAGGACTAGGCTTAATCTTTAGCCTACTTAGTGCCCTAATAGTTGGCTTAGTAATCGGTGGCATATTTAAAAACTTTACTTTCAAAGTTGCTAAAAATCTTACAAAAAAAGTAGGACTTTCATTTGGCTGGGGAGCAATATTCTTTTTTGCTGGTCCAGCTGCTATCTTTTTTTGTATGATTACCCTAATCGGCATACCTCTTGGTCTACTCCTATTAACTATATACTTAGTGGCGATTTTCCTAACAACTATATATGCCGGGTTTACTTTGGGAATGCTCATCTTAACTAACTTCAAAAAAGATGCTGATTTTACTAAAAAATCATTTATAGGAGCCTTATTTTTGGGAATATTCATCTTTTTCATTATTACTAAGATTCCTTTCTTAGGCTGGTTAATCGGGATAGCTGGAACAATCTGGGCTCTAGGAGGTATTATCTTAAGTATCTCAAAAAAGTCAGAATAGTTTAAAAAATTAATTTTTTAATAAAATGGATCCAAAAATATTTAAAGCTTATGATGTAAGGGGAACTTTCCCAGATCAAATAGATGCTAATACTTATTACAGAACTGGCATAGCATATACTAAGCTATTAAATCCTAGAACTGTCGTGGTTGGAAAAGACGTTAGACCAAGCGGCGATGAATTTAAAAAAGAACTAATCAGAGGATTTGTAGAATCTGGTGTAGACGTAATAGACATAGGTGACATCTCAACTGACATACTATATTTTGCCGTGGGTCACTATGGCTATGACGGTGGGATAACGGTTTCAGCATCTCATAACCCCGCTGAGTATAACGGTATGAAACTAGTAAAAAAAGGCTCTGAACCAATTTTCGGAGAAAACGGATTGTTTGAGATAAGAGACATGGTCGCAGATAACATAGAAGCCCCAAAAGATGTCACCCCCGGAAAAGTAACTAAAAAAAATGTTTGGAATGAGTATGCTGACTTTGTTTTAAAATTTATTAACACAGAGAACATAAAACCTACAAAAATTGTATTAAATGCAAACTTCGGTTATGGAGGAAAAGTTTTTGAAAAAATAATCGAAAGAGGCAAGCTACCTGTTGAAATAATTCCCTTAAATTGCGAGCCTGACGGAAGTTTTCCAAAAGGTCGTCCTGATCCATTTGTCCCAGAAAATAGAGCTGAATTTTCTGAGCTAACAAAAAATAGTGAAGCAAATTTTGGTTTTGCACTTGATGCTGATGCTGATCGTTGTTTCTTTTGTGATGGAGGTGGTGAGTTTTTTGAACCATATTTCCCTACCACTATTTTGATAGAAAATTTATTAAAAAAATATCCAAAATCAGAAATTATATATGATGTTAGATATACTTGGGCTCTGATAGAGGCTACCGAAAAACACCATGGCAAACCACTCATCTCTAGAGTCGGGCATTCATACATAAAAGCTATGATGAGAAAAACTGGAGCAATATTTTGCGGAGAATCATCTGGTCATTATTACTACAAAGATTACTTTTTTTGTGACAATGGCATGATTCCTGCTTTACAAATATTAGAAGAACTTTCTATTAGAGGCCAAAGTTTATCAGAAATATTAAAACCCTACACTGATAAATATAAAATTTCTGGAGAATACAATACTAAAGTAGATAGTGTTGAAAGAAAAATAAAAGAATTGAAAGAAAAATACGATGACGGAAAAATCGAAGAATTAGATAAATTAACCGTCGAATACCCTGACTGGAGATTCAATGTTAGGCCATCTAACACTGAGCCATTACTAAGGCTCAATCTAGAGGCTACAAGTCAAAAATTAATGGAAAAAAAACTAGCAGAAGTCTTAGAAATAATAAAAAAATAAGTTTACACAAAAAAACCGCCTAATTTTATCAGGCGGTTTTTTATTTATAAGAATTTTAATTTAAAAAACTCCAACTGCTTTCTTGACCTCTTGAATAGTTTTAGCAGCAATTGCGCGAGCTTTAATGGCCCCATTACGCAAAATATGATCAATTAGTTCAGTGTCTTCAGTTACTTCTTTATACCTTGTCTGAAGCGGCTCAAGAAAAGAGACTAAAACCTCAGCTAAATCTGACTTAAATTCTCCATAGCCTTTGCCAGTATACTCTCTTTCTAAAGTTTTTATATCCCTATCAGTAAACAAAGAATAAATTTCTAATAAATTTGAAATAGCTGGCTTTTTAGCTGGGTTATATTTTATCTTATTTTCAGAATCGGTGACAGCTGACATGATTTTTTTTCTAATTATACCTGGCTTATCCAGAAGATAAATATAGCTTTTAGTATTTGGATCTGTTTTAGACATCTTTTTTTTCGGATCAGTTAAAGACATTATTCTCGCACCTTTTTTTTGAATAACTGGCTCGGGAACACGTAAAATATTGCCATACCATTTATCAAAACGACTGGCAATGGTTCGGGTAATCTCGAGATGTTGGGTCTGATCTTCGCCAACTGGCACAATATCTGCTCGATAAAGTAAAATATCAGCTGCCATTAAAACCGGATAAGTAAAAAGACCAGCATTTATATTTTCTTTATTCTTCTTGGCTTTTTCCTTGTATTGAGTCATTCTTTCTAATTCACCCATTTTAGTCACACAATTTAAAATCCAAGTTAGCTCAGCATGTTCAGGTACTTCAGATTGGACAAAAAAAGTACAACGATCAGGGTCTAGACCAGCTGCTAAATATAATCCTACTAATTCTCTAGTTTTATCAGCTAAAAACTTGGCCTCAGGTTTAACAGTCAAGGCATGTAGGTTGGCAACAAAAAAAATACAATTATATTGATCCTGCAATTTAAGCCAGTTTTTAATAGCGCCCAAATAATTACCAATGTGAAGATTGCCAGTCGGCTGAACGCCCGAAAGCGCTATTTTTTTTGCCATAAATTTATCTTTATTTTTTAACAATTACCCTTATCTTAGATAATTTTACTTAATCTGGCAAGCCTAGACATTGACTGAGAAAACTTTATCCTGTATACTTGGTTCTTAGTATTGCCCTAACAATTTTATAAAAATTCATGGCTGAAAAAATCACCATCAAAAACGCCCGTGTTCATAATTTAAAAAATGTTTCCCTAGATATTCCTCGTAATAAATTAGTGGTGATTACTGGTCTTTCAGGCTCAGGTAAATCTTCACTAGCTTTTGACACTATCTATGCTGAAGGCCAAAGAAGATATGTTGAGAGTTTGTCGAGTTATGCTCGACAATTTTTAGGCTTAATGGATAAACCCGACGTTGATCAAATCGACGGTCTTTCGCCTGCTATTTCTATAGATCAAAAAAATGGCTCCCACAACCCTCGCTCAACCGTAGGTACGGTCACTGAAATTTATGACTACTTAAGATTGCTTTATGCTCGGATTGGCACACCTCATTGTCCAAGCTGTGGCCAAGAAATTACCAAACAAACTCGCGAACAAATTATCAAAAAAATAATCAGCATTCCACAAGATACCAAAATAATGATTATTTCACCTTTGGTTAAAGATAAAAAAGGTCAACATAAAAGCATTTTTTTGGAATCACAAAAATCTGGTTATGTCAGAACTAGAGTTGATGGAATACTCTATACTATTGATGAAGCTTTGGAACTCAATCTAGACAAACAAAAAAAACATAGCATTGATATTGTTATTGACAGATTAATTCTTGATCAAGGCATTGCAAAAGATACTGCTCGTCTGGCTGAATCAGTTGAAGCCGCCTTAGAGCTAAGTAACGGTCTAGTTATTATCAATGACGCTGACAAAGATATTGATCATCTTTATTCAGAAAATTTTGTTTGTCCAAAATGTGATATCTCTCTACCCAACATTGAACCAAGAAATTTTTCCTTTAACAGTCCTCATGGGGCTTGTCCTGAATGCTCTGGCCTAGGAACTAAACTTGAAATAGATCCCTATTTAATAATCCCAAATACGAATCTATCCATCTTAGAAGGAGCAAT
>Ga0075116_10001254_pt1 | contig 11643 bp, 16 predicted proteins | sample AntAceMetag02UKC_FD_69786 | JGI IMG/M metagenome (GOLD analysis project Ga0075116, IMG submission 69786) | Saline lake microbial communities from Ace Lake, Antarctica- Antarctic Ace Lake Metagenome 02UKC | ecosystem: Environmental > Aquatic > Non-marine Saline and Alkaline > Saline | place...
CGCTTCAGAAACAACAGCTGAAGTTGAAGCATTATTATTAACAACAGTCCAGCCAGTAAAATCGGTTGTAGCAAAATCTCCATTTGTTATTACTGCTTGAGTAGCACCAACATCTGCAACATAATGATTTACCAAAGTACCTAAAGTATTGCCGTAAGAAGCTACTAAAAAAATTCCTGTTGAACTTGCAATTGTATTAGCATATCCTGTCGAATCAGAAAAAATATCTGCTACACTTGCAGAATGAGTAGGAACAGTTATTGACGCGTCAGCTTGAAGTTGAACTATGTCAACTGCTTGCTCTAAATTTTCTTGAACATTATAATATATGGTATCCCACAAAGAGTTATCAACTTCTACTTCATTTGCTAAATTTTCTACATCTCCAAAATTTATATTCACTTCATCTGCGTTAGCAGATGTTCCGTTTGTAAAATTGTTTGTTACTGTGAACGTCATTTTTAATCACCTCATCCTTGACTTGCTACATCCACCCAAATATATGCGAATTCATCTGTATTTGATTTGCTTGAACCATTTGAATTAACATCCCTACAAAACATTATTGGAGTGCTATCACTATTCACCATTGCCCACTCTTTCGCATTAAAATTATTTGCTTGGATTGAACTCAAAAAAGCTCTATTCGTTACTTTCTTATCTGCTGTGTTGAAAACTGGATACCCAGAAACAAATGAACCATATAAGTTTGAATCACCGCAATGGTTCCAATAATCCATTCTTTGGTCGTTAGTTGAAATGGTTGTATTGGCCTTTACGGTTATTCCAAAATAGGAAGTTGTGGCAAGAGTTGGTGTGCCTGATGTGGTTGTAGCTGAGTCTGTGTCGACTGCCAAGAGATTCCAACCATCGCTTAGTTGACTCCTGTGTTTTGAGTAAGTGCTTGAATTAGTTGTTGTAGAATTGTTTCCTAATACAAAACTAACTGCATCAGAAACGTTCTGAAGATTTGTTGTAACATTTGAAGAATAATAATAAGCGTACAAATTTCTCCCACTCATGTCCGTTGCAACTTCTCCTCTGTACCAAGTCGCTGTTCCACTATCAGTTGTAGCAAGAGTCAAACAACCTGTTCCTTCTTTGAAGCTTCCAGTTGAAGACAAAACGCTCACGTCATCTCCAACTCCTGCTTTGGTCCAACCAGTTGTTGTGTCACAAGAATTGAATGTCGTTGTGTTTTGAGGAATAACTTGAACCAATGATGATTGGGTTGCATTCCCAGCCGTAGAACTAACCCCTACCACAAATCTGCTTATACCTGATTGGGACGGGTTGGTAGAAAATGTCCTATGTATAACCAAATTTAAACCATTGTTAGTTATTGTTGTTGTCATGTTTTCACCCTATGTGTATCCTGAATAAAATGGTACGTAACCATCACTCCCGTTAAACTTTGCTGGGACTACTCCAACTAATCCCGTGACTCCTGTTGCAGCCTGAGTTGCATTTCCTGAAAATGTAAGAAATGCTTGGCCTGTATTATTTTGAATGAATGTTGCACAATCATCTGAAGTTGCTGAGCTCACACTCGCAGTCATTGACGTAGTCGAAACAACGTCAGTTGCGTTCTGAACTTTTCCTAATAAATTATTGATGTCAGCACTTGTAATAAGTGTAGCACTACTCACATTACTAATTGTATTTACTATTGGCATTAGCTATCAGCCTCCTCTATCCTTGAATCGTAATGAACCATATCGTAACCTGCCATATCATACAAAGCACCTGAACAAAACTTTACTCTTTGTGGTCCTGTTACTGATGAAGCACTCCACTTTCCTGTTCCCCAAATTCCATAAGTTGGGTGTCCCCAAATCAAAGCTGTACTATCAACGTCTTGCTGAATAAGTGCTCTTCCCCAAGGAACCATATTAATGTTTGGAGCTGACTCAAATAACTGCAAAAGAACGTCTTGATTTTCTGTCAATTGTTCTTCTATTCTGTGAAGCTTTTCCATTACTGACGCTTCGAAGTCTCCCGTTCTCCATTCCTTGTCACCAACATAAGCCTTGTCAAAGTTTTGTGGGTAATTGATTTCGTATTTATTGATTGTAACTGAGCGAGTCATATTATTTTTTGAATCATGAACGGCAACAGTTTGACCAACATCAAAAGAACCTGTTTGAAGATTTTGCAGTTTCAACATTGTTGAAACGAATGGTACTGAGTATTTTTTTATTTCTGCTTTCGCAACTTCTTCTGCGTCCACAACATTTTTGATGTCAGTTAAGACAATTGTTTTTTCTGACAAATCATATTTGTCTATGCTTGTTTGATTTCTTACTCTGACAGGAGTTGGCACTGCGTAAGTAATGGTTGCAGTGCCAGAGGCACTGTTTGAAGGAGCAGTGGTGAATGTAAATGTTTTTTCTTCTTTGTCAACTGTGTATTCTGGGTCGGTTGTTGAATCTTCCAAACCACCTTTCTGTATGATAGTGTCAAGCGTCACTGCTATTGACGCAGGTTTTACGAGGGTACTATCTTTGTTCACAATATTGAACTCCGTTTGAGAACCATTTCCCGCAAATGTAAATGTGTGACCAACTAACTGCTCAGCTCCTATCACGTCAACCCTATTAATCAATTCGGTCATATCAAATCTCCATTTAGGAACTTCGACCATGTAATTGTAATCAATTACAATTGAATTGTTGGTATAGCCTTCAGGCTCGAAATACACTTTGTCTGTTGATGAGTCATAATAAAATTGCCATTTCAAATATTTTGCAAGACGATTACATTCTGCAAAAACATCTGAACGACTACAAACAAATCTTTTAATGGTGACCTCAGTTCCACTATCTTGAACACTCGTTGCATCAGCTGTTAATTTTCCCCACACCGTAACAAGGTCTTTAAATATTTCACTGAGTTTACCTGCACTCGCATCTGTGTTTGAATCATAGGAATAATTTACATCTCTTCTGACTAATTGCCACAGTTTATCTTTGGCGGTAATGTCAATTCTTCCGCCTTGCTTTTCCCACTTCTCAATGTTACCACTAAATATTTTTTCGTCAGTTGAAGTTGTCCAGCCTCTCCAAATTTCTACAGTTTGATTATTATCAAGTGCCAAAACATTTTCAACTGCTGTCCCAAGAACTAATTTTGTAGAGCCAATGGCATTACTTATTTGTCTTTGATATCTAAATGTAGAAATATAATCAGAAACATCTACCCCATTTATTTCAACTTTTTTTAGCATTGAAGTCATCCAAATGTTCCCTCTTCCAATCTTAATGTATATGTTGCTTGACCAATAACTGAAGTAATCACTTTGAAGGTGAAACTGCCTACTCCAACTGAAGCAGTTCTATTGGAAGAAAAGGAAGAAACGAATGTGAGTGCGGCAGTCTGTCCACCACTCTTGTTTTGGAACGCTTCCATTGTATCAAGCCAAGTATTCAACAACTCCATTGTTGTAGTGGTATAAATTCCTGTAATTGAAATTGACCTTGCGACACCGTCCATTTCTGTGAGCCAAGTTCCACTGGATAATTCGCCGGGAAATCTCATTGGGTCAACCGAAGACTTGATGTCCCATGATTCTGATTGGACATGACCTAAGTCTTCCCCACCTAATTCTGCTGTCATGTGTAGCTCACTCTCCCTCTAAGTTCACTCTGCATGTTTGTTGTGAGAATATCTGAAAGGTCTTCAGCTAATTTGTTCAAATCTAATCTATTATTTATGTTGGCGTTAATTGTAATTGGAGCTAAAACACTAACTCCTTGTCCTTCAGATTCATTTGCCCTCAAAACCTTTTCTCCTCTATGGAGATTATAAGTGCCTGTTTCTGGAACATAACTCATTCCAACTTGGGACGAACCACTACCAGTACCTTCACCTGAATCTCCTCCTCCTCCGCTTCCTCCACCTGTTTTCACAACTTTTTCATATACTGTTAAATGAACATCACCAGTGGCATATCGATTTTGCAACCATGTTCTAAAATTAGTCCAAATTTTTGTTTTCATTAATTCAGTTGTTTCTTCAAAGGATTTTATCATAGGAGCAGTGGTAAATTCTGCAAAGTCTGTTGCAATTCCTTCGTTGGTTAAACCCAATGAAACTTTTGTTTTTTTGTATTGGTCATTAATAGCAGTTCCAAATGTCATCCAATCTTTTTTAGGAACATTCAAAACTTTTCCAAGTCCTTTGAACCCAACAATCAACTTGTCTTTGAATCCAAAACTAACTGTGTCTTGAACTTTTTGAATATTCTCTTGCAGAACTTCCCACAAACCTTTTTGTTTTTCCGTTTCTTCTGCAGTTGTTTCAGTGCCCACTGACATTTCATCAAACCACCCTTTCTGAAATGCATCTGCTGGTGATGATGGCATGTCTCCCTCTTTGCTACTCAAACCTAATTTTCTAAGAATGTCCTCTAATGCTCCTGTATCAAGACCTGAGCGTTCTAAACTTGTTTTCAAATCTTCTTTAGGGTCACCTGTTATAGAAGTTGGCAAATGAACTTTAAAGTCTTTTAATGAATCTGTAATGTTGACTGCAGTTTCTAATATTTTTGCAGGAATAAGTGCCAATGCAATGCTAAAATCAGCAAAAGCAGTGGTCACATTGACCACTTCTGCAGCAACAACACCGCCCAAATCTACTCCAGTGATTGCTGCTTCTAAACTATTAAATGCAGCTGTTGTTTCTGTTTTCGCAAAATTAGCCCAAGAATCAATCGCTTGGTCAAATGCCCCTTTGATACCATCTTCACCTGTTATATTTGCTCTTATTGTTGTCATTACATTTCCAAATTTTTCTTTTGCATCTTCACCAATACCTGGAATTGCACCTAAAATAATTTCACCTAACAATTGAAAACCAGCAAGCACCCCATCAATTCCTCCAAAAATCACTCCATTCAAAGTATGCATAACCTGTGCAAAGGCATCAATGACTGTATGTGTTAAACCCTCAAAAACCTGTTTTCCCATTATGCTAAACCAATCACCAAGCCCAGCAGAAATTGAACGTACCATTGCACCAACTGGGTCAAATGTTGAAGGAGTTGTCGGGTCAAAAGAACCTGCTTCTTTTTCTTCTACCATTTTTCTTCTCATCCCAAGCAAAAATGGTTTAAATAACATATTAAGCATTTTTGCCATTGGAAGCAAAACCCAAACAAGGGGAGTAAGTAACGAGCCAATAAAATCTCCAATTGGTCTCAAAATAAGCATAACAGCTTTTAAAATATTTCCGATAGTGTTTTTGAGTATTGCACTTGACTCAACTATTAAGCCTACCAAAGACATTACGCCTCCTGAAATCATTTGAAGTGCACCAAGAACAGCTCCACCTGCAAGACCTGCTGCTGCTCCACCAGCAATTGCTCCACCTGCTCCAGCGCCACCAGCACCGCCTGCTGCCCCACCAATAGCACCTTTGATGCCTTCAAATGCTTTTCCGATTGATTCAAAAGGATTTTTTTTAGAGAGTAGTCCGCCTGAACTACTTTCTTTTGTGCTCGAAGCATCGGTCTTCATTTTTACAGTTTCGCCTTTCTTCAAGTCCTTGACTTTTTTCCTGTAGTCTCGGTCATCTAACTCGATTTTTACTTTCAGCTTTGCGTCATCTGCCATCTATCTCATCTTCCTTAATGTGTTTCTTGAAGGAGCTTTTTCTTGTGTCCCTGCAAGAACTGCTATGTAATTACTTTTTTCTTGTTCAGTTAGATTTTCTATGTCATCATTTGACCAACCAAAAGTGTTGGCTAATGTTGCTTTCTCTAACCAGAACCGTATTTCTTCATTATCAGCTACGCCTGACCTTGCTGAGAGGCGTAGCTCTTCGCAAAATCTGGAATCACTTTCATTGATTCTTCCAATTTAGTTGCGATTGCTTCGAAATCGTCTGCATATATTTCTTCAATCCAATTTTCTGGTAAACCTTCTGGCTTGTTTCTTAATTGGTTTTTGACCATCTCTAACCGGTAGTCAAGAAAATCTTCAACTTGTTCTGCTGTTGAATCTTTTCCCATGGCAAGAGCTTTTTTTCTATACTTTCTGCTTTCAGAAAGTTTAGTTTGCTCAAACTCTAACTTATATTTCACTTCATCAATTACGACTTCGTAATCAAATTTTTTCATTGTATCACCTCTTGGTTATAATCATTACCACGAACTTGTGGCTATAGAATCGTATGTATAACATTCTGTTAATTCTTCTGCAATAAAATCGAAGTCTTGATAAATTACTCCTCCTACTGCTACTGGTGAAGACACTGAATCATACGTTACTTTATCAAAATCTACGTACAAAGTTCTTGCGTCTGTTCCAACTGTTCCTCTGCTCGCATTCATCACGAAGCTTGTTGCGGTTGGTGTTCCTGTTGAAGGACTCGCTCCACCAAGGAATCTCTGCCACTCGCTTGAAGTATTGAATGCCACTGTTACTCTTCCATCATAATCTCTCGGTCCTTCACCAAGATTTGCTAATAATCTTGACCCAACAGCTTCAGTTTGAATAAGACCATTACCAGCAGTTACTTCCCAATTTCTCACAAGTGCAACAGTTCCTTCAGTGCCATCTGTACCTGCTGTTAATGTCGTTGTCCATGCTGGTAGAGTTGCCAATGTACTTATTGAGGACGCGATAGCAGTTGATGCTTGAGAGCTTGTCTTTGCAATAATTTCTGACCTCATTGTCATTTGCCCTGTTGCGTCTTGAGCCAATGTCAATGTATTCACTTTGCACCCCATATAATCTACGTTCACATCTGTTGTCCCACTAAAACCATTGTGGAGTGTAAAACTTGGCAATGTGTCTGCTTCTGTAAATGTGTGTTTTATATCTGGTGTATCTGTTATATCATGTGACACTGCACCAAAAGCATACTCCAACATTCTTCCATGCTGAAAAATTGCTTCCAAACTAATTGTTGCCTCGTACTTGTGGGCTACAACCGTGTTAACATTTCTCGCTGCAACTGAGTGTACCTTTTCTAAATTATTTCTTTCTGCCGGAGTACAATTCTGAATCAAACCAACGTCTTTGTCAGCAGTAGCTTTTGTTCCCCATGATGTTTCTTTTCCAATTAATACCGAAGTATTGCTTGGAATATATACCAATGTCATTTATCCACCTCCGATTCAAATTGGATATCTGCAAAGCTATTTCCTTTTTTTTCTATGATTACTTTGTCTTTACTTTTTGGTACAGGAATAGATGCCTTTGCTACGCTCTTTCCACCATACTCATATATCGACCCATTGGTGAGAAGTATTTTTGCTTGTTCTTCTGTAACCTCGTAAGGAGTATCAGCTTGTTCAAAAACAATTCCAACCTGTGGGAAAATTAATCCTGCTTGTTTGCATGCCACTTTCATGAATTCACCTCAAGTTCAAATGGTATTTTATAATCATCAGTTTTTTGGTCAATCTTGTCAGCTCTATTCGGGTCATGAATTATTCTACTGGAATTCATTGGCTGAATATAACCAAAATTATAGAAGTTCTTTGCTCCAGTTTGCATTGCAGTCCTAATTGATTTAAGTTTGTCTTCAATGCTTTTCTTTCCGTTATCAAATATAGTCACTGCAAACATCAAATCGCTTAGTTGAGATTGTCCTCCAAGACCTGCCTCCGTTGATGCTTTGGAAATTACTTCTGCAGAGATTCTTGGGTAACTTGAAATGCTCAAGTCAATTCTTGGAAAATCATTGTAAATTCTATCAGTTGAACCATAATCATATTGAACTGCGACCACGTCATTCAATGAAAGAACTGTGGAAAAATTTACTTTTCCAATGTCTGCATCAGTATCACTCTCATAAGTAACTGTGTAATCTGTTCCGAATGTTTGTGCAACAGTTTGAACTGTAACACTCCTCACGTTTTTGAAGTTTGTGTTCGAAACTTTGACGAATGTGTCTCCAGCAGAAGCTGTAAAATTATCTGTGGCTGTCGTTACTCCTCTCTGTGCGACAGTGAGAATGTCTTGATTTCTCAGAAAAATCAAAAGCTCTTGCTCTATCTCGAACTCATCAATTGTTGTCATTTAACCACTCACTCGGATTCATTTCAATATCCTGCTTAATCACTTTCACAATATCTTGTTTTGATTCAAACAAAGCTCTTCTCATAAATGCAATTGGTTTCATTCCTTTAGTGCTTTTAACGAACACGTCTTTGCCTTGCTTGTCAACCCAATGAAGAACTTTGGCGTTCTTCGCTACAATTGGAATAGTGTAACTTGGTTTTGGTTCACCAAAATAACTCTTGAAGTTTTCGTTTCCTCTTTCACCAGTTCCATACTCAACGTATAATCCATGTTGTAAATTAGTTCCAACAGTAACCGAGCCATCTTTGATTTGAACGTCAACATTTAAACTGTTGGCAAGGATTCCATTGTCAAATGCTTCGCTTGCTAAAATTTGCACTGCTCTTGCCCTAACAACTTCTCCAATTTTCATGAGTAGTTTTTCTGAAGCCATTATCTCGTCAACTCCGTTAGTTCACTCATTGCAACTTTGTTCCTGATTGTCGTTTTTTGAATTGTGTACGAACGATTATTTCTTGTTGGAACGACAACATCTCTTCTCACTGGAGCGAGAGAGCTTCTGCTGTACATTGCTAACTCAGGAGTTCTGATAAGACCTTCTCTTGTGAAGTCATATTTCTCATCGTTAAATTGAAAGACAACAGTATCCCTGCGCTTTGTGGCGTAAGTTATGACTGGGTCACCACCAATATTTGTGGTGCTTCGAGTAGCCCTATAAAACCATACAGGCTCCCCAACTTCCTTAATTATTTGGTTAAGGTCATTTTTGGTTGCCCTATCAAGATTAATAGTTCCCACTTTTATCCACCTGTTCTCGTTACGTTAGAGCTACCGTTTTGCAAATTGTCAACTAACTTGCCATCATAATAATATCTGTCTGATTCTGTGTTGTCAGTTTGTCTGCGTGTTATTTTTAAGTTAGTTGTTGTGTCAAGTGTTTTAAGTGTTCTCTCATAATTAGCAAGGTACTCATTGGACATTGCAGTGTGAGGATTAGATTGTCCTGCTCCTTTGGTAATGCTGATGTAACCAATTGAGTAACTATTAGCTCCACCAGAAGCTGTTCTTGAAGCGAGGTTCTTGTGAATCAAGTGTGATGCCAATAAGTTTGTGAGCAATTCAGCTATGTTTGCGTCAGTCACTTTGTTTGTTGAGTTGGAAACATTCGCCTCTGCAAAAGTAATGAGTGATTCAATTTGCGTGCTCGTCATATCAGAATAAGTGTAAGAACTTGTGACTGTGTCAGAAGAACTTGCTTGAGCTGTCAAAGTAAATTTGCCACGTTCATAATCAGTAGTGTAATTGGTTGAAGCTGTGCTATTGTTATTGAAAAAAATAGTGACGGAGTCCGCCCAAATAGGTTTACTCTCTGTATAGAAATTTAGCAATTGTTGGTCATAATTTAATGTTTCGTCCAACACGTCTTCAAATGTTAATTGTGCGAATTGTCTTACTTTATCCGCGTTTGTATAAACTCCCACTTGGGTCACCTCCGCTCTTGCTTTATTGTCTCAAGAAGAATACTACTTGAGGAGTACTGTTTGCACTTGCATTGTCAATACTAACTGATAATTGTCCACTAACTGGGTATGTAAAGTCTGTTATTGCTCCTGTACCAGCAACTGATGGTATAACGAAATTTGCTGCGTTTGAATCAGCACTACTAATTGATGAACCTGTATAAATCTGTAATCCATTTGCGTCTTTTATTGTACAATCCCAAGCGTCTGTTGTATTTGTTCCGTTGAGAAACCTTACTCCTGTGAGTTGTCCAAAAAGAATTTCTGCTGTCAATGCATCTGATTTTCCATTCGAATCATTTGCAGAAGTGAAAGTATAAGGTATCACTCCTCTTGGTCCTGAATTAAATGTGAATGCCATTCTACTCAGCCTCCTCAATTACCTTGAGTTTCCCTTGTTTGATGCCACCGTGGACATCCCAATCTCTAAGGTTTCGAGAAATAATTGTTTGCCTATCGCCTTTCTTTTTCCAATAAGCTCCAACTTCAGGTGCACTGTATGTTCTGCCTGCTACAAGTTCTATTGTTACTGTGTTCATGAAACCACCCTCTTGAATTTATCAAAAAACCCCTTCTTATCTTTCTTCGGGGTTTTTGATTTTATAGGTTTAATTTTTTTTATAGAAACTTCTTTTACTTCAATTTTCTGTTTTACAATTTTTTCTTCCACGATTTCGAGTGTACCATTTTTCAAAGCTTTCTGAAGAGAGCCTTTACTCAAAAACTTTTCATTGATTGTATTTATGACTCCATTGGCACCCCAATTAGAGCCTGTCCAATCATCATGAAATTGGTCACCTTTGATTAGTTTAACCAAAGCCATTTAAATCACCGGTCACCGAATGCAATGTATCCTCTTGTATAATCTACTGTGGTACTTGCATTTGCACTAATATTGAATGCTGCAGCAGAAACTGAGCTAACCGCAACTTGTGTAAGGTTTCCTGCTTCTGTTCCTTGTTCTTGTGTAACTACTACTGGAGCTGCACTGAATGCTACATCGAATGTTAATGTTCCTGTATCTGCTCCACTTGCAATTGACACAGTTCCTGATTGAATTAAACCAGGATTTGTTTGTTGTTGAACCGGAACTTTATATGCTGTTGAAGTTCCATTGTACGCATACAAGTCGTCTCCGGCTCTTATGTTTCCTCTACTTCTTACTTCTCTATCAATATAATATGTCATCTTTTCACCTCGATTGTTTGTTCTTTCCTCATCAAAGAACTTTGACCAGTCATGTTAGGTCACCTCTGAGGAGGTCAGAAGTCGTAATTATGAAACGACTCCTGTTACCTGGAATGTTGCTCTATCTCTAATTACAGCAAAGGCATATCTCATGTATGTCACGATATCAATTGCTCTTGATTTTGCAACGTCAACTTGCTCTGTCTTGAGAGGTTGTCTTTCGTAGTAATTCATTGCAAAGTCTGCATTTAGACCTAAAAGCATGGTTTTCGCAATACTTGAATAACCTGTGTGGGTTGCCAAGTCTGTTGTTACCATTATGTTTGTATCGTAGAGTTGAGGAGGTTTGTTGTTCTTTAGAACTGTTGCATCTCCATAATTCATTACTCTACTAATATTTGGGTCGAGTCTTAAATACGCGAACGCTTCAGGATGCATAATTACTGTTTTCCTTCCGGTCCCATAATTTTGAGCCTCGATTGTTTCTAACCCAAGTGAGATATCTCTCAAAGGGTCAGCATCTGCTGCACTCCACAAAGCTGTTGCCGCAACACTATTGTCAGGGCTTGAAGTTGGTACTCCTGCTCTGAGTGTTTCTAAACAATCTCTATTAGCTTTCTTTGCTGCTGCAAATCCTATTTCTTCGAGCATTATTTGAACCGCGTCCCATTCAGCGTCTTCAATAAGTCTCTTTGAAATCCTTGGAGCTGTTCCAATTTCGTCGAAAGCAACTACATACCTATCGTAGTCAATTACTTCACTATTGAATTCAGCACCTTCTGAAACAGTATCCAATGCAATTGGTTCCTGTTCAGTCATCTTGTTGTACTCTCGTACGTTTCCTTTGTCTACTCCTACCCTTCTGGTAATGTCTGGGTAAACAATTCTTGGTTGCATTTCTCTTA
>Ga0075116_10001257_pt1 | contig 11624 bp, 4 predicted proteins | sample AntAceMetag02UKC_FD_69786 | JGI IMG/M metagenome (GOLD analysis project Ga0075116, IMG submission 69786) | Saline lake microbial communities from Ace Lake, Antarctica- Antarctic Ace Lake Metagenome 02UKC | ecosystem: Environmental > Aquatic > Non-marine Saline and Alkaline > Saline | place...
GAAATCCTTATGCTACACTTGCTAAACTAGAAACTCTTACTTTAAATCCTGATGATAACATTTACTTTGCAAGAGGAAGTGTATTCAGAGACACTTACTTACTATCTGATGATGGAACAAGTGGACACCCAATAACGTTCGATGCTTATGGAACAGGAACAGACCCTATTATTCGTGGTAGTGTTGATGCCGATACTACTGATTATTGGACTGACCTTGGTAGTAATGTTTGGGAGAGTGAAGCTGATTTTCCTTATCAAATTTATCAGATTTTTTATAATACAGAAACTACTCCTCTTTTAGGAAGTAGAGCAACGGCAAGTGGTGATTTAAACACTAATTGGGAGTTTTGGTATGATTCAGCTAACGATAAAATAAGAGTTTATCTTGATAGTGGCAATCCTGCAACATATGCTTCAGGTATTGAATTACCCAACATTAACACAACATATCAAGCATTAGTATATTTAGATAATGCAGATTATATAACTATGCAAAATATAAGAATAGATTATACTCGTTATTATGGTCTTGAAATAAATACTAATTCAGACCATGTTACATTAGATAACGTAAATTTTTACTATACTTACGGCAAAGCTGTTTGGGTTGAAGGAGATTACGCAACAGTAGAGAATAGTCTTTTTTATAAAACTGCAATAAGAGGTGCTAGTGCGCCAGAAGGACAAGGAGCTCAAGGAGAGAGCATTTGGATAAGTTCAAACACAGGAGCAGACATTATAAACAATACAGTAGAAAGATGTAGTAATGTATGTATAAATGCATTTCACTCTACAGATAATAATATTTCATATAATACTGTTAGTAATACAGAACAAGACCTTACTGACTGGGCAGGAGGAGTTTACTTTGATGGTTGCCAAGATAGTACAGCAACTTATAATTTTATTGAAGGTAGTCAAGTAGGTATAGCTGTAGGCAATGAAATAACAAGTTATAACAGTAGTAATGTCGAAATAGCTTATAATATAGTTGTTGATAGTCCTGTAGCTGATTTCCTAATTAATTCAAATCACGACACTTTAGAAAACTTTGACATTAATGTTCATCATAATACGTTCATAAAAACTACATATACAACTGGTAGTGGATTCGGTAATCAAATATTTATTAAATATGTTGAAGACCTTACATTTAAAGATAACATCATTTATAATAATTATACAAATATTGGAGTAGGTACTTTGCTTTATATTTACCAAAGTGGTGCTTATGGAACAGGTCTAGATAGTGATTATAATTCATGGAAGAGTGAAGTAGGAAGAAAACACTTTGCAGCAACCCCTGATTATTATACTAGTCTTTCATCTTATGCAACTGCAAGAAGTGTAGAGAGTAATAGTCAAGTATTAACCCCTGTTTTTGTTGATGCTAGCAACGATGATTTTACACCTGTGTATGGTGATGATGTTTGTACAGCTTCTTCCACAGGAAGTTATATAGGAGCATTACCTTGCTCTAAAGACTTATACTTTAGTAATGATGGAGATGACACCACAGGTGATGGAACTAAATTAAATCCTTATGCTACTATAACAAAACTTAATACATTATCTTTAGTTTCTGGAAACAACGTTTATTTTGCTTGTGGTAGTTCTTGGCGTTTAATGGAAGATGCATATCCAACAATAACAAGTGGAAACTCTACAACAGACGTTACTTATTCTAGTTATGGAACGTGTACTGCTACCAACAAACCTTTATTTTTAGGAAGTGTAAATCTTAGCGATACAGGTAACTGGACTGATATAGGAAGTAATATTTGGAAATCAACATATAGTAAAATTGAAACTAGAGGTTTAGGTCAGGTTTTTGTTAATGAAACCTTAACAAATGATATACCTGAAGCTGTTACTTTAACACGTGATTTGACTCCTGATGTTCAGGGTGATTGGTATTTTAATGCTACAGACGGAAAAATTTATATGTACTCTACTAGTAATCCAGCCACGCATTATGTTAATATAGAAGTTGCTCCAGATATTACTATTGCTACTGATATTTATTTATGGAAACTTGATAGTGGTGAGAGTTATGTTACTATAGAAAATCTTGAACTTCGTTATGGTGGACAACACGGTATTGCAGGTTCTAATACACACTACATTACTCTTTATAATAACACCATTAGTTATATGGGGGGTGGTGGAACAAGCACGAGATTAGGAAATTGTATAGAATTATCTCTTAACAGTGAGCACGGTAATGTTTCTCACAATTTTATTAAAGATTGTTTTGATGCAGGAATAACTCATCAGTCATGGACTACTAACGATTTAATATATAATAATTATATAGGATATAATATTATAGTTAATTGTGCTTATGGTATTGAACTATTCAACGCACAAAGCGGTGGAAAAACAGCCAATATTACTATCGAACATAACACTATAGTAGATAGTGGTTATGGATTTGCAGAAACACAAAGCGAAGGAAATGCTGGACGAAGTTTACGTCTTGCAGAAATGACTGCTGATGTAAGTAATATTACTATAACCAATAATCTTTTTGATGATAGTAATTACCGCTTGATTAAGAAAAATTCTAATTGGTTGGGGGACGCACCAGTTCCAGATTATAATTTATATTATATGTCTACAACAAATATTATTGAGTGGAATGGAACAACTTACTCAGCACTTTCAGATTTTGTTAGTGCTACTGTTTATGAGGATAATGGTGTTCAAGGAGCCCCTTTATTAGAAAATTATACTTATATCCCAGCTTACAGCAGTCCTGCTTGTACTATGTCTTCCACAGGAAGTTATATAGGGGCATTACCTTGCTCTAAAGACTTATACTTTAGTAATGATGGAGATGACACCACAGGTGATGGAACTAAATTAAATCCTTATGCTACAATAACTAAGATGAATACGATAAGTGAGAGTGCTGGAGACACATTTTATTTTAAAAAAGGAGATGTATGGCATAGTCCAGAAGATGCATTCATAAGTGTTACTAGTGGCACTAGTGGTAATCCTATTACTTATACTAGTTATGGAACAGGAAACAAACCATTAATTCTCGGAAGTATCAACGCAAGTAATACTGCTAATTGGAGTGATGACGGAGGAAATATTTGGACTACGACATTTACTTATACTACTGAAATGGGGAGTGTTATATTTGTAGATGATGAAACAGTAGGAACTATCACAAATGCTTATGCAAATTTAAATACTCAAGGAGAACATTTTTATGATTCTGGAACAGATGAATTAAGCATGTATAGTACTAGTAATCCATCAACTTATTACGGACACATAGAAATTGGTGTAGAGACTAACATAGTAAGTGTTGGAACTAATGACCATATCACTTTTAATGATATTGAATTTAGTTATGGTGCTCGACATGGCATAGAAACCAGTGCGCCAACAAGTGGAAGTAGTGATTACATAATCATTAATAATTGTACTTTTCAATATATGGGTGGAGCATACCAAAGTGGGACCACAAGATATGGTAATGGTATTCAAGCATGGGGAAGTGCTTCACATCACAAATACACTAACAATTACTTTAACTATATTTATGATGCAGCAATAACACCTCAAATAAGCGATGGCTTTGCTTGTATAATGAACAATATAACTACAGCATATAACACTATTGTTAATGCTCGTTATCCTTACGAGTTCTTCAATAAAAACATTAGTGGAAGCACCGATAACATATACACACACCATAATACTTTCGTACAAAATACAGATTATATATATCGTGATAGGTCTTCATCAACAAACGTCAGGCTATCAAGAATACAATCAGCACACACAAACTTCACATTCACAAACAACATATTTTATAATATGAGTTACCAATTTTGGGAAATAGGAAGTGATGGTGGAGCACAATGGGGTGGTGAAGACCCTGACCTCAATTATAACTACTATTATATGAATCCAGATGCTGCTTATTTTGCCGAAGGAGAAAGTAGTGTTACTTATGACAACTTAACAGATTTACAAACTCAAGAACCAGCAATGGAAGTTAATGCTTATCAAGCATCAAGTAGTGAATTATTTGTTAGTGCTTCAACCAATGATTATACTATTGTTTATGATAGTCCTGCCTGCACAATGAGTAGTACAAGTAGTTATGTTGGTGCTCTTCCATGTGCAACAGTTACAACACCTAAAAGTCTTTATGTTGATATTGATGATGTTGGTGGAACTTGTAGTGATTCTTATACTAGAGTAGAAAATAATATAACACACCCTTGGTGTGGTTTACAAGATGGTCTAGATAATATTACTGATGGTGACACGCTGTATATTAGAGAGGGAGTATATAATAATCCCAACAGTGGTTACACTTTAACAACAGCAACAGATTGGAACAACACAATAACAATCAAAGCTTACAATGATGAAGAAGTGAACATTACTGGGTGGCAAGACACATCAGTATTGAGTTGGAGTGAAAGCGGTGGAATTTACACAGCTAGTTATTCTACTGGTAGCGATGAACATATGTATTGGTATAATAATTTAACTAGTGCTTTTACTTATGATAGTGGTTCTAGTATAATGAATAGTTATGCTAATATGGCAGATACAGATAATCCTTATGGTTGTTTCTATGACAACACAGCTCAGGACGAGTACGAGTGTCGTTTACCAGACGACCCAGATGTTGCAGACAATACTTATTTTAGTAAACTTAATCAAGTTTTTTATATTCGCTATCAAACGGGGGCTGGAGTCACCATTGAAGACTTAAATATTATGGGAGGAAGATTTCCGTTTTATGTTAGAGATAGTGCAAATATCACGTTTAAAGATAATGATGTATTGGGTGGTCAAATAAGTATCAATATTAATGATGTTACAGAAACCAATCTATCAGACAACAACGTTCACATGCAAAGAGGTAGTAATTGGTGGTGGGAGGATAATGTCAAAGGTAGTTATATGGAAAGTACAGGAATAAAGTTAGAAGATGGGGTTGATGACTCTATAGTCACTAATAATGTTATAACTGGACACTTCAATGGTTTATTGGCTTACACAACAGTAGACACAGGACACTTTGAAAACTTAGTAGTATCTTATAATTTAGTAACTGATAGTATGGATGACGCTTATGAGTTCGAACAATATGGTAATGGATTATACCTTCACCATAATAATTGCACTGACTCTTACGTGTGCTCTAGCTTTATCCCTTATAATAGCAGTGATTCTACAACTAGAGTAGAATACAATATTTTTAATGCTACAAAACTTAATCCGTGGAGCAAACCAGCAACAAGTTACTATGGAGAAGCTATCAAACTATCAGGAACAGGAACAGCAACATACATAAATTTTACACATAATACATTTATAGGAAGAGGTGTTTACTTTACTGAATCAAATGTATTATTCAACACTAACTTCATCGATAATATATTTTATTCTCCTTGCGATGATTCTAGTCAACGACTCTTGGATAAATCTGGAGAAGAAGGAGACAGTGTTTTTTATGATTACAACAATTATTACGCAGAAGCTGGTTGTAATTATTTTAGATATTATGATAGTGACAGTATAAGCACAGAATACGCTAGTTTAGCTTTAGCTATAGCTTCTGGGCGCGGAACTGGTTGGAACGCTCATAGTATAGATACTGACCCCTTGTTTGTGGGTTTTATTCCTAGTGGTCTTATTTGTAATTCTTCATCAACAGGAAGTTATGTTGGTGCTTTAGAGTGTGCTGATGGTACTTTAACAATATCTTTTGTTACTCCTACCGCTGACGTAGATTTTTCACAAAACGAATTTACAGAATTTACTGTTAAAGTTTGTTGTGTTGGTGGAGATTGTGGAAATATAGATGTTTCTTTAGACCCCAAAGAAGTATATGGAGGTGTTGAATAATGCGCTGGCAAGACGTAGCTAAAATTCTATTAATCACATTAGTGATGGTTGGTGGAGCAACATATACAGATTTATTCGGTTCATTATTTCAGTTAGAGGGAATGAATTATACTTTTACGGGAGACCAAACTTGTGGTGAAACCTGTGATTCTTATATTAATGTAACTACTACTTACTGGAGAGTGTGTTTTGATGATTATACAGATACAAAATATGAAAATGAGACTCTTTTTAAGAAGGTGAGTCGAAGTAGAACGTTGCATGTTAATCTTGCTAACGTTGATAATGTAGTGTCTACATCACCTAGAGTTGAGGTTGATTGGATGGTTCCCGCACGCGGTGCTGGTAACTGGAGACCTTTAGAGAATGGTGATTGTTGGGACAGAGGTAAAGTTAATAAGATTAAACTCGTTGGTCATAAAGACCCTACTCAGTATGTTAAGTGGAGTTTTATAATAGGTGATGAGGTTGACATCGACCCTGTATGGGCTGGAGTTGACAGTAGCACTGACTTAGTGGCTTGTTGGAACTTATCAACTGACATTACAAGTGTAACTGGTGGTAACATCGGTACAAATTATGGTGGTGCTTTCCAAACTGGTTTTATTGGAGACGGTATCTACCTTGAAGGTAACGATAGCGGTGACCACTTTGAGATTCCAGATAATGCTAGTGACCCTTTCGATGGTCTTTCTGCGTTCACAATATTAGTTTGGGCTAGTCCTGAAGATGTTTATTCTGCATATGGAATTAGTAATGCAAACGTAGTTGAAATAGAAGGTGCTTTTAATTTTCGTTTCGAATACGAATGGACTGACCAAGTTCGTTCTACGGTTAACGCCGCAACAGCTAAGAATACTAATTCAGCAAATGACGCTGTTCAAGACTCTCCTCAATGGGGATTGTATGCTTTAATGTGGGAGAAAGATAACTTAAGTCTTTGGTTTAACGGCACAATGCTAGTTTCTGAAAACAATTCTGATACTGCTTCTGTTACTAATGATGTTGCAAAAATTATGTTTTTCGGTATTAATGATGATAATAGTACTCTTCAATATAGAGGAATGCTTGACGAGATTGCTTTCTACAGTAGATTATTATCTCCAGCAGAACACTTAGCTTTTTATAATGCTGAAGCCTCATGTACAACGATTGCTACACCAACTGTCCCAGCAAAATCGGGTCTTGTACCAACTTCCTATTCTCCAGCTTACGCTTTTTATACTAATGGAACTAATCCAGAAACTATTAATTTAAACGCTGGAGAATGTCAAAGTGTTACTTGGTGGGTTAATGCTACAGGAACTTTAGATACAGCTTACGAATTTTATGCTTATGCTAACATGACTGCAGGCGTTATAATTAACAACAGCGCTATTACAAATACTATAAATGTTACAATTAGTTCTACTAGTGTTGATACTAACTTCTCTATATGGAATGATTCTGATTGGATAGACTATACTGGAGACACAGAGTACTTAAGTTTCAGATGTACACCAACTCAAACTGATTGCGAGCCCACTAACCAAGACGTTAGTAATTCACAAAGTATTTTTCAAATTTGCAACAACGGCTCTATTAGGTCTACAGTTATATATATGAGAGTAAATAAAACTCTAGACAATGTTGACCTTAAATGTGATGATGATTACAGTTCTGCAGGTTCTATAGTTTTAACTACAAGTAACCAAACTATACACGACTCGTTAGATGTTGATGTTTGTATTAACGTTAGTTGTTGGGCAGACTTTAACAATCCCACTTCTGGTGGATACTTAGACGTATTCGCTTATGGACAGATAGTTGCTCCAGACGTGCCTCCAGCTGGTATATACATAAGTAATGATGGTAGCGATTCATACAATGGTACTTTCAGTTACCCCTATAAAACGATAACTAAGTTAAACACGATTACTATTAATCCGTGTGAGACTGTCTTCTTTAACCGAGGAGACACATGGCATGTACCAACAGACGCTTTCATACTTCCAGATAGTGGAAACAGTACTTGTAATGTTACATACACCTCTTATGGAAATGGAGATAATCCAGTCATAGCAGGTAGCATAGATGGTGGTGATTCTAGCGATTATACTGAAGATTCATCAAACATCTGGGTATATGTTGATACCATTTCTGAAGATGTGGGAAATATTATATATAATGATGAATATGTTGGTGTTAAAGAAGTAACTTCTGGAGCGTTAACTGCTCAGGGAGAATTTTACCATAATACAGCCACAGATTTACTATACATTTATTCAACAAGTAATCCCGGCACTTACTACACTGATGTTCAGTTAGCTTACAATAAGCCTATATTGGAGATTCGTGGAGATAGCTGGACTGGTAGTGATTACGTGTACGTTCATAACTTATCGTTTAAATACGGGGCTAGACACGGCATATACGTTGGTTACACAAGTAGTAATATTTACTTATATAATAATGAGATTGCTTGGATTGGTGGTGGAGCTTGGAGTTCTAGTGGCAATTATGCTCGTTGGGGTAACGGTATTGAAGTTTGGGAAAACGCTGTTAACATCTATATTAGAAACAACACTATTTGGGAAGTTTGGGATGCGGCACTTACCACTCAAGGTAACACGGCAGCCACTGTTACAAATACGGAGTTTACTGGAAATATAGTTTACAACGCCACTTATTGTTTCGAGTATTTCGAAAATAACGCTGGAACAACATCCACTAATATTTTATTCAACCATAACACTTGTGATAATATAGCGACTTTTTGGGGGATGGAATACAGACCGCCTTTAGATACTGCTAATCCAAAGTGTATTCGTTATGGTAGTCAGCGAGGAACAGCTACTGGTGTTAATATAAGCGAGAACATTTGTAATATTGATGACATCTCGTATGACGCGACGTATTACTGGACTTCAATGACTGATTGGGTTGATTGGGACAACGACGCAAGTTTATATGCTGATTACAACTCTTATTACTTGGACGATACACCAGTTATAGTTCATAGAAGTACAACAAATTATAATACGCTGGCGGCGTTCGTTAGCGCACAAGGTAAAGAAAACAACAGTATAATAACAGAAACAGAGTTCGAGGACACTTCTGCTGGGGATTATAGACCGGTAAGTGGTAGTGATGCTTGTACAGCAAGTAGTACTGGAAGTTATATAGGCGCACTTGATTGTGCAACAAGTTAAATATAGATAGGTGAGACAAGAATGAATTCTATAGATATGGTTGGAATTGTCATTCCGGGAAGGAATGAAAAGTTTATGAATCAGACGATATTGGATATTCTTGAGAAGGCTGAAGGGTCTGTTCAAGTCTTTCCAGTACTTGATGGTTGTAGTAAAGAGTATTTGGATTCGTACGAGTTTATTGATGACCCCAGAGTCTTTTATGTTCAATTTGCTAATATGGGAAAGACTACTAAGAGAGCAGGTATTAATTTGATGGTTCAGTTGACCGACGCTAAGTACGTTATGTCTGCTGATGGTCATTGTATGTTTGAGAAAGGTTTCGATACTGTTCTTAAAGAGAGCAGTGAGTCTAATTGGATTCAAGTACCACGAAGACATCGTTTAGATGCTGAGAATTGGTCTTTACAGATACAGAGTGACAACAGACCACCTATTGATTACGAGTATATTATGTTCAGACCTTTAGCGTCTGATGATAACTCTATACACGGATTCAAATGGAATGAGAAAGCAATAGCAAGAGAAGATGTTGAAATAGACGATATTATTACTTTTCAAGGTTCCTGTTGGTTTATGGAAAAAGAATGGTATGAGAAATGTCACTTTATGGATATGAAGTATTGCGGTTGGGGTCAAGAAGCAGAAGAGTTATCTTTCGAGACTTGGAGACAAGGCGGACGAGTTGTTGTTAACAAGAAGACTTGGTATGCTCATTTACATAAGGGAACAACTTATGGACGTATGTATTATATGAGTAGACGAGAGAATAGGTCTAGTTATGCTTACGCATATAACTTATGGATAAATGAAAATGCAGAGTTTTTTCAAGGTTTAATCGAAAAGTTTATGCCTATGCCGGGATGGCCTAAAGATTGGAAAGAGAGGATATGGAAAACGACATAACTATTCTTTACTATTTAAAATGAATAAGATACCAAGAAGCGCATTACCAGCTACTCATATACCTCTATTGGTTAGAGTGTTTGATAAGTCAGAGGGTGATGTTTTAGAAATAGGAACAGGATTTTTTTCAACGTTATTGTTAAAATGGTTATGTACAATATCGGGAAGAAATTTAGTATCATACGAGACTAAAGAATCGTGGTACAAACGAGCTAAAGCTAAATCAACAGAGTTTACTGACGTAGTATATTGTCCAAATTTAGACGATGCAGACTTTGATAAGAAGCACTGGGGTCTAGTATTTATTGACCACGGTCCTAATACTAGACGAATAGTTGAGATTGAACGAATGGCTGATAAGTGTGATTATATGGTTATTCACGACACACAACCAAATTCTGATAGAAATCCAGATTTACCTACCAATTATCATTACGATAAGATATGGCATTTATTTAAGTATAGATATGATTATAAAAAGATATTGCCTTGGACTACCGTTGTTAGTAATTATAAGAGCTTAGAAAATATAGAATGAAACTATCAATAATTTACAATGTTTACAACAGTCACGGTGTTGTTGCAAGACAATTAAAGTATCTTAATAGTCTTGAACTGCCTGACGATATAGAGATTATCATTGTTGATGATGGTAGTAATCCACCTTTAGAAGGTGATTGTAAGAATGTTAGGTTTGTTAAGACTAATAATAAACAGGCTTGGACTTTTGCTCAAGCTAGAAATCGTGGTGCTAAAGAGGCACTTGGAGAATATTTATTTATGAGTGATATAGACCATATACTAAGTAAAGAAGCTATTATGGATTGTTATACGTATAGTGGTTTTAAAATGATATTCCCTAGATATTTAGCTGTGTTGACTGCTGATGGTGTGTTGACTCAAGACGAGAGTGTTTTGGCTGAGTGGAAAGCTCTTAAGCGAAGAGATTGGTATGCTAGTTATCATGGTAACACTTGGTGTATGCCAAGAAAGCTTTTTTATGAGTTGGGTGGGTATGATGAAGCTTTGACTTCAAAAAGACACCATCCTAAGAGAAGACAAGGAGAAGATAGTAGATTCAATAGAGTTTGGAATAGATGGGCTAGTCCCCAAGATATTAAAGTAGATGTTGGTAGTAGAATTTATTTGTTTCCAGTTGGAAGATTTAACGCGGATAATAATTTGAATCCGTTTGATTTGTTCCATAGATTAAGTTACGAGGCTGTTCCACAGCCAGATAAAGAATAGGTGAGAAGATGAAAATAGGAATAATTGGGTATGGTTGGGTAGGTAAGTTTATGAAACAACAGTTTCCAGATGCTTATGTTTATGACCCGCTTGTAGGTCAGGGTAATGACAAGAGTAAAATTAACGAGTGTGATATTGCGTTTATTGGAGTTCCAACGCCCTGTAATAATAAAGGAGCGTTAGATACGTCTATTGTAGAAGAGTGTGTGTCTTGGTGCGAGTGTGAGACTATTGTTATTAGGTCAACTGTTAATCCCGGAACCTGTGATGCTTTAGAAAAGAAGTATGGTAAGAATTTGGTTATGCAACCAGAATATTTAGGAGAGACCGTTGGACATCCATTGATTGACCATAAGAGCAGAACATTTATGATAATTGGTGGAAAGCC
>Ga0075116_10001258_pt1 | contig 11622 bp, 19 predicted proteins | sample AntAceMetag02UKC_FD_69786 | JGI IMG/M metagenome (GOLD analysis project Ga0075116, IMG submission 69786) | Saline lake microbial communities from Ace Lake, Antarctica- Antarctic Ace Lake Metagenome 02UKC | ecosystem: Environmental > Aquatic > Non-marine Saline and Alkaline > Saline | place...
GAAAGCCATGATCAAGATAGATTGGAAGTATCACATCAACACATTAATGTCTTGGGGAAAAACAAGGAGGTGGGTTAAATGAAGTTAGGATATGTAGAGGCAAAGGACCAGAAGTACCAGGCATGGATTGATGCCAACATTGGGGATAGTAAGGCAGTTAGGGGCAACTGTAGCCCTTTGGCAAAGCAGATGGCGTCTGCCTTCCCCGAGCTCACTGTGGTGAGGGCATCTTACCACTGCCTGATTCCAGGCAGTGAACATACCTGGTGTATCACTTCAGCCAATGAGATTATCGATCCCTCCTCACACCAATGGGACGAACCGTATGAGTACGACAGAGCAGACCCCTTCCATGAAGAGGACTTCTCGAACGGTAAATGTCCCTGGTGCGGTGTGCTCCTGTATCCAGACACCACACGTAATAAACGTCACTTCGAGGAAGAGGAACTTGGTCCCCATGAAATGTGTATGAGGTACTTCAAAGAGGACTTGGAAGCCTGTAATGAAGATGTACCTGGGGTAGGAGACATTACCATAACTGTACGAGACCGTATTGGCAATGTGGTAGAGTACTCTTTGATAACGCAGGCCGACCTTCAGCGGGCACACGATGACCACAAATGCGGGGCCGGATGTGGCATTTGTTATCAGGAGTCACTCGACTACTACGAAGAGCATGTGACTGTACTGGTATGGCCTGACAACAACTGGTTCAGATACGTGAAAGGGCGTAACGAGGATGGAATGATCCAGGCCATAGCCGACAACGGGAGAGACTACGATGCCAGGGAAATGGCCCGTGGACTGTCAGAAGAAGAGATTGATAACATCGTACACGATGTTAAGCCAGATGTATTGGAAGAAGTACTGGTCTGGGGGGACGGCACCTGGTTTCGGTGTAGCCCAGATCAAACGGCCGTGGCACTGGAATCAGCAGTCTCTAACGGTGGTCTGCACTACAGGGTCATTGAAGTAACATCTACACTTACTGATGAAGAGGTCGGGGAGGTGGTACAGGGTAAGAGACCTGCAGTGGTCACTAACCAAGACGGGTCTGGTTCGTTCACCGGTAAACTGGTAGGAATGGGGTTATAACGAAATGGAGATATCATGTACAAAGGTGAGAAGTACACAGTGGTAGGGGTAGAGATAGTAAGTGACAACAATCATGGAAAGGACTGCCACCTTCACCTCAAGGAGAATCACGTTCTCTTCAAAGGGCAACCTTGGGATCGTCAAGAGTACGCCAGTGGACGAGGTAGCCTGTGGTGGTGCCAGGATGACCTCTTCTGGACGTTCACCTCCTATCCCAATGTGGTGGGGGCCCGTGGCTTTGGTATTGGTGCCTATTCAGGACATTTCCTTGACAGGAAGAGCAGACAAATCGTGTACATGAGAGGTGGTTGGTCTTCCAGGGCTGGTATTGCTAACCTCATCATTGGTGGCAAACTTATGATGGTGTCGGTCGTTCATAACGGATTTCAACACTTTACTCGGGTGGAGAAGGGCACCCTGGAAGCTATCTTCAAGGCCTTCGGTATGCCTCACAAAGTTGTTCGCAAAAGAAAATATTCATTCCCCTTGGTAAATCTGGACGAGCCCGCACGGAACTTCGACAAACGTGACCTGCACGCCGACCACAGTAAAGCCACCAGGGAAATGAGCTTTGGCGTATCAGGTCCTGTAATGGAGCTTAACAACCAGTGATGGAGGAATGCCGTGGGGACGACGAAAGCAGTGTTCACATGCTTCATGCCTGTTGGCTGTGTGTCTGTCAACATAGACGGTATTGATTACGACTATTATCTGGATGGAGCACTGGTGAAGAGCATTCAACACCAGTCAACTAAATCGCCGCTGGGTGCACTTAATGCGTTGAAGAAGGCATCAGTGGCATACGTAACGGGAGGATATTACTATGACGGTAAAGACTCTGGAGACGGCTGACAAGAGGGCAATCATGATAGCGGAGATGAAAGTGTACATGGCAGTACACGGTATATTCAAGCTTCTGCAATACAAGAGCGGTATGTTTCAACCATACCCCACCTATTGTGAATGTCGTGGTGGCAAGGTCAGTGGTATGCTGTTCTTCAAATGGGTCAAGATAGGACGATCCAAGAAGTTTGAACGTCTCATTATCCACATCGTATGCTTCAAGTGTGGACAGAAAGGCCCTATTGAGGTATTCGACCCACTGAACTACAATCCTACCACCCGAGATAACAAACTATGGAGACGGTTCAAGCTCAAGGTAAATGTCTTCCCCAAGTAGATACGAGTAACCGGGGGACCTTCGGGTCCCCCACTATTGGGCAATTTAGCCCACAATACACAGGAGGTAGTTATGTCCGTAGTCAATCATATTTCGATAGATGTCAAGATGCCGAAACCGCTTAAGGACGTACCTGACAGTGCGGTCATCAATGTACAGGATGTTGAGGGAGGAAAGTTAGTCATACTCACCATAGGCAGGGAGGCGGTGAAGTTTGCGGCAGATTCAGGCAACATTGCTGTTATCCAGTCCCTGCTCGGGGCTATTAGGAGTGTGGGCCAGATCATGCAGGATGGAACGCCGAGACTATTCGACAATGTGGCTGGAGGAGTGCATGTGGGGCATCCTTCCCCATCTGTAAATATGGCGTTACAAGCCTCACCACCTCAAGACCCGTGGTGGCAGGGTTAGCACTATACTCAAAGGGGGGGACCTTCGGGTCCCCCTGTTTTTTTGGGCAATGGTGCCCAAAACAGAGAAGGGAGGCTTAGGTTATGCACAATAGGCATGGGGTAAGACACAGCGAAACCGCCACTGACCAGGCAGATTCACTGGATGACATCCATGTAACCGAAAGGAGGTGATGCCCATGAGCAATGAATGCTACAGGATCTTGATATGTTGAGCCCATCCCGTGGTATAAGAACGACTTACCCCTCATCCTTGAGTTCGTTACTCTGGCTCGAGGCCCTATTCATCAGCAGAGAACACCCTTACAGTAAGGGACCACCCCTGTTCCTTGGGGACAATCCTGTCCTACAGGGAGCGATTTGTATTCCAGGGGTCCAACCTGGAAGGCAGAAGCTAACTTTCTGGTCCTTTGACCCAATATGAACCGAATGTCTATTCATACCCCCACAAAGGAGGTGCGTAATGATTACAAATGAGGGTCCCCCTACAGAGCCAGAGGACTATGTTAATGAGCATTTCAAAGGGTTTCTTACTGCGAGTGGTGACGAAGTAATAGCAATACGCTCAGAGGACACTTGGGAGTATGAGGTGCATACTGACATACCTGATTCAGTAACTATGCCCAAGATCTGGTTGTCTGACAATGCCCACTTACTGTTTGAGATAACAGGTACTCTATACGCAAACAGTAAGAAGTCCATACTGCGGGTCTATGCCCAGCTGTGGGCTGGTGGGGACTGTGTTGATGAAGAGCTCAAAGTTCTCATGCTTGAGTACCCAGATCATTGGTTTACTAAAGAAGAAATCGTCCCTGTGGTAGAGGCCTTTGCTTATGGGGTACTCGCGTCTCTCACTAATGGAAAGAAGATAGAATGGTAAGGAGGTGTATAATGAACGATCCCAATGCTCCACGGAAAGAGAGGGCTATGGTCCTGGATGTGACTATGAGTAATGTACATACGGGTTTCATAGTGACCGCTCTTGTAAACGGACGTAATATATCCCTGGTATATGTATTCAATCCTCTCCAAAAAGATGCATGTAGAGAACAGTACGCCCAGCTAACATCTAAAGTTATGTTGTGTATTGATGTTGAAGGTGCAGACATAAATCAGGATAATATGTTTGTTCATAAGTGGTCAATTGTAACCGGCGTACCTGGGCTTACTGAACCATTGATTCCCACACACCAGGAGAAACTGGAAGCAATAGCCATGGAAGCCATGATTACATCCGGAAAATCCTTCGACCTGTTAGCCGAAGAAGCACGGTGTGCTCAGATTGATAGAGAAACGCCTGACATGCCATAAGAAAGAAAACCCCCAACAAAGGAGAAATGGAATGAGACCAAGAATTACCAAACGTATGAAGAATGGATTACATTGGTATCGTCCAACAACCTTCTACACCGGCTTACATAGAAACTGGATTGCGGCCGAGACGAGAATAAAACAGTTAGAGCAGAGCTGCCTAAACCTTGTAAATGAACAGGCTTCACGCGATGCTCAAGTGATGGAGGCGGTGAAGAAGTCATCGGAACAGTTGGCTCTTATCCACCACATTACCTACAATAACCATAATTAGGGGAAGATGTAGAGGAGGTGTGTAATGATTAAACGCATTAGTGATGGGCAAATAGCTTTGTCCCCTCACTTCATCCCATGTGTCGAAGATCCTATAAGAAATGCGTTGGTATTTCAAATCAAAATTAACCATGAAATCATCAGTGTAGCAAATCAGGGATATAAGATGTGCAATACTTTAGCTTTTCACCTTATGACAGGAAGAAGGGTTAGTGTTTTGTGTGAGGAAGGAATTGGGGTGAACTGGTTAAAAAGAATACTCCTCGGTCCATATCCCAGTAAGCTTATGCAAAGTATATTGTATGATGAAGACGGATGTTCGCGTGGACCTTATGAAAGATGTATGGAAGTGTTTGAGAAATGTACTAAGTCCCAGATAGTGGCAGGGTGGGATGGTGAAAGCGATACGTTTGGTTGGGCTACTGTTTATAAATTAGGGGAATTCGTGGGATACAACGACAAACGCCCTAAATAGGCAGTCATTGGCTGTCAAAACCCAAATAAAGGAAGTAGTCATGTACGTATTTCAATTGGTGTTCAGTACTGATGATGGTGGAAGGATGTTCACCACTCAAGGGTACTGCTTACGGAATGTAATGGACGTATTCTCTTGGGACATTTCGCAACTTGTTCCCATCTTCGGAAACAGACCTGACCTTAACTGTGGTAAGTCGCTCATCTTTCAGGGAATATCCAGGTGCTTGTTGTTTGAAAACAGCTGGAGACAAGCCGGTATCACGTACACTGAATACCTAAACCATGAGGAGAGAGAAGACGAATTATTCATGGCAAATATTCTAAATGTAGGCATCGATTATGACGTACCCCTCAGCGAAAGACATACTATGCTCAATATGTATGTGGCGGATTTGCGTGCGATGGGGAATATGCCACCTTCTTCTCCAACATTTGGAGGACTGCCTCAATACCCCGCCTGTATAAGGTAGTCTATTCGAACAAATGGGGGCCCTTCGGGGCTCCCCCATTTTTTTGAGGGTAACTCTACCTTCACAATAAGGTCCTCCTAAGGCCTTGCTCTGTAACGCTTGGTCAGAGTAAGTGAGCTACACTGGGAATGACCTCACCCCAAGCACAAAGGAGTACTCATGTACACACCTAATTCTTTCGTCCAAGACGCAACTGGCAATTACTACTACGTACAGGCCGACGGCCAGACCCTCACCCCCGTGTCCTACATCAATGGGCAGTGGGTTCAGTCTCCGCAGGTTAACCATGCCGGACCTGTGGCAGCAGCTCCTGCCGCTGCTCCTGCCGCTGCTCCTGCCCAGGACAACAAGGGCAACATGGGCACCTTCGCTGAAGGATACATCCAGGGACACTTGGGTGCCGATCCTGAGTTCCGTCAGTCCAACACCGGTGGGCTGTGCTGTAACTTCCGCGTGGCTGTCAACAACCCCGGTGACGTGGATGCCAGCTGGCACAACGTCTCCTGCTTTGGTAAGGTTGCCGAGGCCCAGCAGGGAGTGCTCCGCAAGGGACACAAGGTGCTGGTGATATTCCACCGCATCAAGAACACCAAATGGACTGACCAGCAGGGCATCGAGCGTTACGGTACTGACTACCATGCCCGCAAGGTGGTATGGCAGTTCAAGAAGGAAGAGAATGCTTACTCCCAGCCGGTTAATCCTGGACATCCGATGAATCCTGGTCAGCCGTGGGTTAACATGGGACAGCCCGTTAATCCTGGCATGCCCGTTCAAACCATGGTCCATGTCCCTGGGCAGCAGGGTGGGAATGCCGTCAATCAACAGTCCACATCTGCCACAGGTGGACAGATGCAGTTTGTTCCTGCGTACAACCAGGCAACACCATACCCCATCTCCAGTCCGCAATGGGCCGGAGTAGCTGGTGACGACTACAACGACATGTAGCAGCGTCATAGCTACAGCGGGGGAGCCTTCGGGTTCCTCCGTTTTTTGACAATAACCCTAACAAGGAGGTGTACTATGAGTGGCAGAGGTACTGGTATGAGAGTGAGGACGATAATGCGGAAGACATTCCTTGACCCTGACCGAACCTTCTACTCCACGTACCTGGCCGAAGTGAGGAAGGATCGCGGGCAGGATGATGCCTTTGAGGAATTGTCAGAAGCCAAGCTCGCCACACCTTTAGCCAACTGGTTGTTGGAAAACGTCATTATGGTGTAAAAAGATGGGGGCCTTGTGCCCCCGTTTTTTTGGGTGTGTAAGCTTGCCTAGTAGCTACACCCTTAACTACGACTGGGCTTCGCCCACGAGCTGCGTGTGCTGGACTTGCTCTCTTCTACTATTTTTTAGAGAGAGAGGACTGGCTATCCGAGGTAACACGACTGACAGGATAAAAAGCTCACCGGGGTAACACACTAGACAGGGACCGGACTGCTCTCTACCAGGGCCCTGACGCAATGAAAGGAGGTGTGGATAGGAAGTTACAAGGAAGAGTGGATTCAGGTGATCTGGATTCGCCAGGTCACAAATCAACTACATTTAGGAGGAACTACCCATGACAGACGTACAAAAGGACGTAGTGGCGGCATTGGCCAACAACGACGAAGTCATCACCTTAGAAGGACTCATTACAGGTCGACGATTTCAGGTGATTGGAGCGGACCAGACGGCGGCAAAGTTCCTGGCCCTGCTGACCTACCTGATTGACATTATCGACCTCCAGACGGGCCAGCCCTTGGTACACAACGTGCGGAACATCGTACTTTCGACCAGTGGCCTACCGATGGACAAGGACGGACTACCGATGCTGGCATCGGCATTCTATCCGGCCAATACCGTCATGATCAACCAGGGGCACCATATTGATGCCTGTTACGCGGACCTGGCCGGATCGGGTCACCATACCTCGTTCAGGGCACACCTCTGGACACAACTGCTGGTCTCGACAGCACATGAGATCATCCACATGGGTGACTGGCACAACGAGGTCTTGAAGGGAAACCTCAAAGCAGTCCTCCAAAGCCAAAATGAGGAGACAGTGGAGGCCAGGGCCGTGCAGGTTATCATCAACATGGCACGTACCATCGATCTTGAGGTGCCGGATCTGGATGAATGGTACTTCTTTGGACCACGCGTTGCCCAGTTGGAGCAGGCCTTTGCCACCAGCAACACGCCGTGGGGAGCGGCCCAGGCCATGATGATCACGGACAGAGTGGCCTTCATGGACATCGGCGACAACAACAACGTCGTGAGAAAGAGCGTACGGGATCTGCTGATAGCATGGTCCAAGGGCGATCCGGCCACGTGGCCGAAAGGGCCGGTTACCACCATCGGGCTGATCAGTGATGCATGCGATCCGAAAACAGCCGGTGCGGTGGAAACGGTATTCTCCGCTGAAGAGATTGCCAAAGCCGAGGCAGATGTGGCGGCAGCCGTACAGGCAGTAAAGGACGAGAAAACGGCCGCATTAAAAGGAAACTTCGTGATGGAGTTCAAGGCGGCGTGCGGTATGGAAGCCGATGCGGATGTGGACGATGCAACGTTGACCATCTTCCTCATGGGCAAAGGTGTCAAACTGGAGGACCTGGAAAACCTGGCCAATCCGCCGGTGGAAACTGTGATTGAAGTGGCACCGGATGGTAGCGGTACAGTGATCATCGGAACAGGCGATCCGGCATACATGGGGGAGGAAGATCCCTATGCGGATGACGACCCATCGGCCTGGGGAGGAGAGGAATCTCAATATACCGGAGGTGGTGCGGCAGCAGGTCAGCCGATCAATGTCAATACTGCATGGGCTCAGGCACAGAATGAGAACCAGGAAACCTATGCAGCAGCACCCGTACCGGTGGCAACACTCCAGGCACATGGGATGGACCCAGCCACGGCCAAAGCCACAATGCGGATGGTCTACGAGAGACTGTACCACCACATGTTCAGCAAGTGCGGCTGGTCACAGATGCAGCTACAACAGCCAGGACAGCAGCCGTTCGCACTGTTCGACTTCGCCAATGTCACGGGAGTGGCAGAGCCGGTCTTCATCGGAGACATTCCCGGAGTGGAACAGCTCGTCGTGGCCATGGACTGCATCGATAACATGGGTGGATACGCCTTCAACCAACCGGTGCTGAAAGATGGACAGGGACGGATCTTTGTCAAGGGTCACACGACCAAAGACAAGCGTATGCCCTGTTACACCCTGCACTGCAACTTCGGTGATGGCGTGGTGCGTAAACGTCTGATCTGTCCGCAAAATCCCCACAAAGTGAAGAACGGTCAGATCACTGCCACGGCGGTGGAAGCACGTCAGGGCCATCAGTACGTCTACATCATTGACAAGACCACCAAGACCGGTGGTTTCAAGGATGGATTCAAGGACGGACAGTGGCAGCATGCATAAGACGTATGAGGCCCACATCATACGACAAACTGACACCCTCATGGAGATCAAAATCCATGGGGGTGACATACTCATGGTACCCAAGATACCTGGCATCAACAACAACACCACTCTGGTAATCACCATGGAACCAGGAGCTAGCAAAGCCGATGTTGTCATGACATTGAACAAGTTCAAAAGTTTAACAGGACCTCCAGTGACGGGGGAAGAGTTCATCAAGGACACAGTCCCGGTCGGGGTAGACTTACTCGACGAGGAATGGGACTGCTCTCCTCCAGTCTGGTGATATGTACCGATCAGTAGAAGAACCTCGCCGGGCAAACGTGCTTGGCGAGGTTCGGTCTGCTCTCGGCCCGGTTTGTGATGGGTACCAGTGATACAGCCTCACTGGGTTAACAATGAAACGAAAGGGGGGTGATTAAGACAATCCGAAATACTGGCTGTGACAAGTGGTGTATGCAAACACAACTATTCTACTACTCTAAGGAGAAATGCTCATGGGTTCAGAAGCACGCTTTCAGATCTTCAATGGTATCGTCGCTGGCAATTGCACCTTCTACCCCGGTTACATCAAAAGCACGGGAGAGTTCGTCAGCCCGCATTTGTCGGTACCGTTGTACGTGAACCACGACAACTTCGGCGGCAATCAGGGAGCCGATGCGAAACGCCGCCTGTCGAGCCTGTTCGAACTTACCATCTGGGGCGACAAACCCTGTGCGGTCGGTTCCCACTGGTTCACAAACGGCAAGAAACTTTCCATCCGTGGCCGTATCGAATCCAAGAAACTGGGCGTCAAGGACAATTCCGGAAACCTGGTCCTCCAGATCAGTTCCGGACTGGAGAAAGATCCCGTCACCCAACAGCAGTTCCAGCGTGGAATGCAGATTCCGATCTTCCGCTGGAGATATTCGTTCACGATCGAGCGTTTCCACTTCGGTGAAGATTCGGCCGAAGCCAACCGGAACAAACCCCAGGGCTGGAACGTCGAAGGCTCCCAGGGATATATCAACTGGCAGGATTACATCCGGCAGGTACAGGCTTCCCAGGCGGCCGGTTACCAGGGCGGAGATACGTTCGGACTGGCCAAAGTCGGTCGAGTGGCCGGACAACTGGCTCGCAAGGATGCCTCCGGTCAAATCATCCCCATCGGCACGGCGGTCAACATGGCCAGTGGCCAGCAGGGTGGACAGGGCATGTATCAGGCTCAGGGACAACCGGGAGTCGGTGGACAGCCGGTCCAGGGTCAGGGTCAGGGTCAGGGTCAGGGTGGTGGTGCTCCGTTCATCCAGAATGCCAACATGATGCCCGCAGGTGGCTTCAATCACAACGCCCAGCCGAACGTTCAGCATCCGCCCAACATGGGCATGCCGGTTCAGATCATGACGCCGGTGACGGGTCAGCCCGGTGGACAGCCCGGTGGACAGCCCATCCAACGGCAGTTCACACAGGGGATGGCACAACCGGGTGGCATGGCCGGCGGGTCATGGGCCGTCAACGATCAGTTTCCGAACGGCGTGGCGGGTCAGGGGGGCGGTACGTACGCCAATATGTAGCATGAACTCTTGACAATCATATGACAACTCCAACTGCAGGGGTACCTTCGGGTACTCCTGTAGTTTTTTCTCCGGAGGTATGTTTAATGGTTTCTATCTATGGTTTAAGTGGAAGAGTGGATGTATATAGTTACCCTATATTTTTTTGCTTTCACTTCCATTTATTTGGCTCATCAACATTTATGCCTATATGAACGCACTCTTTATTTATACCCGGAGATTCTATGTTTCATGGGTCTGAAAAACAGAAGCGATCTTGAACGGCTTGTACTGCGTGCAGGTAGCACGCCAAAGGAAATTAAATGAAGAAATTTCTACGGTTCCCCTATGAAGAATTGAGCGGTGTTCTAAGCGGACGTATTACTATCACAATAAGGGTAAGGGATGACTACGGGAAATACAAAAAGGGAGATGTTGTAATTCTTTTAGTTGAGTCAAAAACATACGATACTGATATTTTAATTTTGGATATTAAAAAAACTCCCCTCGGAAAGCTTCCTAAAAAGATCCAATGTGAAATAAGGGAAAGCGTAGACATGGAGGCACACTATTGTGGGGATAGATGGATACCGGCCATACACCTATCTGATGATGATTCCTGTGATGTGATCCGCTTCGGTGTTCTGGAATCTTATCGGGACCGCGAGCGTGTAGACGAGCTTGCAACCTGGGGGTGTCAGGGGCGAGATGTTCTAAAGTCATCCCAGGCCCACGCTCAAGAAAGAATCTTGTTTGTACACGATTCTAAAGAGCTGTGGATAGGCAGTGATCCGTTGCCGGCAACTATGCCTATATGAACGAGTACTCTATTTATACCCGGAGATCATATGTTTGAAGGACTCAGCAGACTATCACAAATGTGGACTGACTTATGGAACGACGGTAAACATAGCCGTGTGCCTGTGGATCTGGTTTATGGTATACCAGGAGTATCTGTAGAGGTGCCATACAAATCGGTAGAACAGATCAGGAAGGAGTGTAGTGGAACCAAGTCACCAAAGTCAGGGTTTCTCGCGAGAAGGGAGGCCCGTAAAGCGGCTCAAGTAGTCAAGCCTTTCTTCTATTTGAGCAAGTCAACAGTCTTTCGCCGAAGGGTAGGAAGAATAATATATGGAGAGGAAGGGAAGGATATATTCTTATGATCCCCCATTCTTTTTTCTACCATCCTTAAACTCTAACGTAGTAGTGTACTGTACTATCTCTGCAACTCCATGGTTCTCTACCATATACTCTATTATGCTATCAAGCATTTTACCTCTGCCTATCTCACCTGACAATGAACTCATCAGTTCAACTAAATCAAATGTTTCTTCAAGTACTCGGGCACTAACTTGTTTTCTTTTCATCTCATTCACCTATTGTATTACATTGTACACACATCGTATTACATTGTACACACATCGTATTACATTGTACACACATCGTATTACATTGTACACACATCGTATTACAT
>Ga0075116_10001260_pt1 | contig 11610 bp, 29 predicted proteins | sample AntAceMetag02UKC_FD_69786 | JGI IMG/M metagenome (GOLD analysis project Ga0075116, IMG submission 69786) | Saline lake microbial communities from Ace Lake, Antarctica- Antarctic Ace Lake Metagenome 02UKC | ecosystem: Environmental > Aquatic > Non-marine Saline and Alkaline > Saline | place...
CCTCAAGTCCGGTGAGATCATCGTAACCGTAGCCGTTTACTAATGTAGTTAATTCAGATATAAATTTCTTTCTATCACTCATTATTTATTCCTCCTTAGTTTATTTAACTGTAGTTCCTTCTACTCCTCTATTTATCCTATCTTGAGTTCTCTTATTTAGCCACAACAGAGCTTCTTCTAGCTTAGTGATAGCAATAGCATTCTCTCTACAAGCAAAATCTCCAGACTGAAACCCTTGTAGCCTATCTAACACAATAGCAATCAAGTCTTCATTATGACATCCATTAACTCCACTTTCTTTTATAGCTCCATTTTGAAAATAAATATAGGCGTGTGTATCTGATTCTGCGTTAAGGGGGTTCATATCGACATTCTCAATCTTATATTTATGATTTGCATTCCCAGAACCTTTTTCATCTAATACAACTGTCTTAGTAAACCTTTTAGATCCAATATTTAATTCTCTCATTCAGCATTCTCCTTTTATTATTAAAAAGTGACTTTCTATGAAGCCCATATTTTATTCTAAAATCTATTATATTTTCATTAATCTCTCATAACACATTCGTATGATTCTAGCATCCCACAAAGCATTGTGTTTACAGACATCATTAGGAATGTCTTCACCATCTAAGGCATATGCCTCCCTATTGATATCAGGATCAATACCTTTTATCTTCATTAGGGTACAAATATCAAATGGAATATAATATACATTCTTAGGAATATTAAAAGCGTGTCCGAATATTTCATTAAACAACACCCAATCGTAAGCTAGACAATCAGACCAAATTTCTACAATATCATATTGACTAAAAAAAGCCTCCATATGCTGTTTTAATTCTTTAAATTTACATAAAACAATCCACTCTTTATCTATGTTATTTATGGACGTTCTTCCTTTTGGCATATCTGGGTTAGGTATTTTATTATCCGCAGATATGATTCTAGCTTTTTTACACTTATCATTAATATACTCTTCTGCATATAAATTATCTATAACATTAACCTTCAACCATTCATCTATCTGTGTTTCGTCATAATCAGTAATTTCAGCATAGAACTTTTGACCGTTCTCGTCCACCATACCTATGCTTACCAATGTTGTCCCTTGATGTAATCCTGTAAATTCTGTATCCAAAAATACTTTCATTGTACCTCCTTATTTTATATGAAACTTTCATTTTACTTAATGATTACACGTCTTTAAAACACCTACAATGGTCTTCTCAAAGTAAATCCGCTCTTCCTTGTTTGATTTAGAAGGAATATCAAATCCGCTAATCCCATCATATTCTTTAAAAACGTGGTTATATTTACTCAACTTAAATTCAGCAGGACAATCCTGTATTAAACTATATAGTTGTTTTGAGTTGTCGTCGAATACGAAATCGCTGACTAAATTCATATCTCTTTCATAGTAGAGTATACTGTGGAAAATAACCCACCTAGATAAAATATTAATCTTACCCAGATGAGTTTCATTATCTACAAACAGCAAAGTCTCTAGTCTGACTCCACAGACACCCTTCTTTCGTCTGAGCGTTCCTGTGACCGACTATAACAAGCCACTGGCGACCTAACACCTCATTCTCATATACTTTAAGCTGTACGACCTCTTTTTGCTCTGGCAATGTCAACTCTGGAAATGTACCTGATAGTCGACGATAAGTGTGCATTAATCCACCTAAACTTGTAATATCATAGCTTGATATTTTCATATTACCTCCTATTTATTCTACACAACATACATAGTTAGGATCAATCCTATATGTCAACCCATTATTTTTGACTATAAAATAACAATCACCGTACACAATGATATCGTATCGTCTAGTCTCATCCTTTTGACGTTCAGATTTCATTTCAATAAATATGTCACAGTTACAGTAATTCATAGGTAAACCACAATGTGTACAATAGTAACTCATTTTTCCTCCTTTGTATAAAAGTCACATTTCATTTAATATTACTCAAAATCCATAAAGAAATCGTCTACTTTACCACTTAATTCAGCCAGACATTCTCTACACATATTAATAACTTTCTTATTGACCGTCAATTTGTAGATGAAATGCTTAGTATCCTTACAATTATAACAAGTATTAACCTCTAAATTGTTTGCTATTTCTACTTTAATCATAATACCTCCTTATATGAAATTCTCATTTTATTAAACTGGTTTTAGCAATTCCTTCAACTTATCTAAACTCAAATCTTTCAATTTATTAACTACAGCGTCCTTCAGTATATCAATAACTTCTTCCTCGTCGAGATTACTCTCTATCCACTTAAATATATTAGCTTCGACCGATTTACCCACGAAGTCATCTAAGCTAGTCCCAGTAGCGTTAAACGACTTGTCTAGCTTCTCTTCAAGTATCTCGTCAAACGCATCTTCAGCCCAATTAGTCAAGTCGATAGCATCAATAGTTACATCACATTCTTCGCCAAACTTCTTTAGGAAGAATTCTTTTAGTTCCTCTTCTGACATTTTAAAGTCCATATTACCTCCTTATTATATGAAATTAACCTTTTATTAAAACTTTCCCATAGATAACCTAAGAGCCTCAAGTGCTTTCCAACTATCACTTTCACCTAATTCTTTAATTAACTTCTCGGGTATTCTGGTCTTTTCGATCGTGTCATCTAATGTTTTATTCTCCAAAGGTGTCATCTCTTCACAGTAATCGAAATACTTCTTAAATCTATAATTATGACTCCTAGCTGTAAATATAACTGGATGACCTACTCCAGAATCGTGATTAAACACTGATTTCACGTCTTCGACCTTATAAAGTTGACCATCAACATCTACTGTACAATTATCTTTTATGGATTTAAAGAAATTATCAAACCTTTGTTGTTCCCAATCTTGTTTACACTCGCCACCACATCTTAATTCGCCAGAGCAATTATACTCTGGTTTATACGAACACTTCATTTCTTCTTCACCTTTACCCCGCTATCAATTTCTATCACCTTACACAACCATTCTGTCATATTATATGGCGTTAATGGAAATCTCATATTGTGCCTCCCTTAAACTTTATTATAATTAGTATATCACGATGATATGGATATGTCAACTATTAAATAGAAAAAGCGAGAAATTAATCCCGCTATTATATGAAATGATGCTTTTATTCTAAACTATTCTATTCCTAATCAACCAGTCTTGATCTATAAATCTTTCAGCCAGTTGCATTCTTTGATACCAATAGTTTTCCACCTGATAAATTATATTATTACAACCCACCAACATTGGCTCTCCTTTATCATTCTTGCTGGGTAGTTCAATCCTTAAACTCTTAGCTTTTTTGTAAGCAAGGGCTGACTTGAAATACTCTAACCTCATATTGTCCACAGTATGATATTCTAACTTCTCTTTAACATCGTCATTGAATAATCTAAAAAACCTATCGCTATCACAAAGCATAATTCCTCCCTTTTAAATGATCATTATTATCTATAAAACATAGCTCCACGTTCAAGAGCCACATAAGGTGCTATGTTTCTATCAAACCAATTCTGATTATTTTGTGCTATAAAAGAAGTTTATAAAGTATAAGATTGTTTTTTATTTTACAAGCTCATATTCTAGCATTTTGGGTTTCATGTATTCTAAATAAAATATTTTTAATTTAGCTCTTATATCCCGTATCCATTCATGCTCAATAGGGTTGTCGTATATTTTTTTTCCATAATTATCTTTATGAGAGGTGTCTTTTTCCTTAGATATTTCATACAATGAATATATTCCCGCCCAATTATATATTTGCATCCATAAGTTCATTATATCCATATGTTTAGTTTTTTGATTAAAAATACTGAATCCATAGGGGTATATTTTATTTTTAGAACTACATAAATTTTTACTGCTCAATAAAGTATAAAATAAACAATCATTTAAAAAATCTTTGTCTTCTTGATATTCTTCTCCTTTGTCTCCAGAACGAAACAAAATATTTTTTTCAGTATATTCTGTAAATTCATATTTTGTTGCACACCATAAAGGCAAATTGTATAAAATGTTTTCTTCTGTAATAAACATTTTTCCTCTTGCTGATTTAAGAATACTGTCTCCACTCATTCCAGCTGCGGTATTGAAACGCTTACCTTCACACGTAAATATTGCCATATATTTAGGATGTTTTTGCTTATCTGCAACTTCTCCGGGCGATGTATATATCTTTTTTATAACAACTTTTCCTATATCACTATCTAATAATATTTCATTTTTTGTTTCATCTTCATTTTTCCAATGTATAACTGGAAGTGCATCTTTAGGTGAACTTTTTTTACCTACTTTTGCGGTAAAATATTGCCTATCACAAATATGACCATTGAGAAGTTTTTTATCAATTAAATGTTGTGTTTTCCAATACTTTATTGGTCCAAATAAAATATAGTGTTCTGGTTTAAAATATTCAAAACCTGACCAAATAAATGCACTTGCAACTTCTCTAAATGTACTTCCACTTTCACTAAATTCTCTTGAACGAGGATCTTTTTTCATTTCACTAACTACCCATCCGATACTACCTCTACTGCCTTCTTTTTCTATACCATTGCCTTTTATATCACTAAAAGGAGGGTTTTCTAACAAAATAATACCAAGTTTTCCTTCATCTCTTAACTTGAACTCTTCACTAAAGTAATTTAAAAAACTCTGTTCCAACGCATTTCCGCCTTCAAGTAATGTTCCACAAGGTTTGTAAATCGTAGGAATTATTCGTCTTACTTTACCAGTATAAAGTTGCATCAAAGCAATCCACTCTTTGGCTTCATATGTATTTAAGATACAGTGGGAAAGTTCCTCTCTAGTTAGCAATTTTTGTAGGTTTCCTGTACCAGAACATCTATCTATAATGACATAGTCATCATATTTTTTTCTAACATCTGCAATGGCATTTCTTAAATATGCTGTGCTTATTTCAACATACTTATCAGGAGTATAATAAGCTCCCAAAACTTTTTGAGATGCTGGGTCGTTCAATTTATCCATAATATGAGAAAAATCTTTCTCATCGCCTTTAAAAGTATCAAATTTATCATTTTCTTCTTTAATGTGGTTGTCAAAAAAATCAATTTTTCTTGATTCTGGATTGTTTAAATAATATTTATGGGCTAACCCAGGAACACTATTTTCATCTACGTCATATTTTATATTTTTATCAGAAGTCCAGTATTTATAAAATTTATCTTTTTCTTCATACCAATCAAATGCTTCAATCAGGTTCATTTTTTTATTTTCATATACATATACTAAAGGCTTAGTTATATCAACTGCTATAAAATAAAAAGGCAAATATTCGCCACCTTCCAATAACTTTAAACTGTAAGTGTTTGCTTGTTTTTTAGCTTTTTTTAATCCATATGAAGCCCCTAATGATAGTTTTATTTCACATAAAACACCTCTACTATACCCATCAATTCCATATCCTTTTTCGGGTAATATTCCCAAATATAAATAAAAATCATCCATAGCTTGTAATTCATATTTATGATTTTTAAAGTGAATTTTATCAAACATTGTTTACCTCCTTTTTTAATATTTTATCCTTAATATTATATCATATTTCTTTCTCGTTTTACACCTATTATCTTAACTTAGCCGACTAGGACGGTCGGCAGTAACTTCTTTTAGGGCGGCAAGACTTTCATCTATACTATTTCTTTCTATTTTTTTCATTTCATCAATAGAATTTCCAAGTATTAATTCAACTTTACTGTTCATCTAAATCCAACCTTTCTTTTTTGCCAAAGTCTTCCATTCAGTTTTGGAGCACAAATCCCGTAATCAATTTCATTTTTCAAATGTAGTTGCTTTTTAAATTCTTCACTGTTCATAAGTCCTCCTATTTTATCTAACTTTGACATCTCTAACTTTAATATCACAGGTATTGCTGGAACTTGGTGATATTGTTAAACCGTGCCCTCCTGCTAAGTGTAATACACCATTTTCTATTTTGACACCTATGAAGTTGTCTCTATGCTCTCCTAGTCTAAAATCATAATGAATCCTATCATCCAAATAGCGAGATATACCTAGTTCGCCTCCATATTCTCTAAAACTAACATTAGTAGGATTTATTTTCATATCTCTTTCTTTAGCTACATCAGCCTGTAGTTCTTTTATTACCCTGTTTTGTCTATTTAATATATCTTTAACCCACTTTGGTAGTTTTTCTATTCTTTCTTTGTTTGAATTCATATCTCCTCCCTTTTTATCATACCTCTAACTTTATCCAACTCTTCTTTCGAATGTTGTATATAACCCTGATTCATCTCAAGATACCACTGTAATACTTTGTCTTCGCCTTTTAAATCATTGACTACGTAAGTTATATTAGTTCCAAAGTGACCATTAAATTCATCAGCATAAAAACCAATACCTTCATCGTCTAAATGTTTAAAAACTGGAAACTCCTTATTTAAAAACATTAACAATGATGTCATTCTCTGTTTGCCATCAACTATAACAAAAGTACCCTTAAAATCTCTCATCCAACCCTCGTGATTGAAATATATAGGAGGAGTTTTACCACCTTGTAAAATAAACTCGACATACTTTATCCTCTGATCTGGATTCCACACGTGTCCTCTTTGAAACTCTGGGTTTAACTCAAGCCCATCGTCTACAAACTCTTCAAACTTTCTTTTCCACATATACATAGGAACGTCTGCCCTATAATTTCCAGTAGGTATAACCTGCGGTATATTTCTTGTTCTTAAAATTTTACCAAGATATTCTTTAATTTTATCAGCCTCATCCAGTTCTTTATTCTCTCTAAGGAAATCTTCAATGTAAGATAGTTTTCTTCTTGAATAAGTATTGACATCTGTAGTGCTCTGATATTCTAGTGCATTGTCCTTACATCCAGTTTGCCAAACTAATATTTCTTCGCATATTTTCTGTAATCGCATATTTTTCTCCCTTTTAAATAAAATATCTGTTTCATTCTATACACTCTTATAATTATTGTAACATTTGACACATACATCCATATGGACTCCATTTTCTATTATCTCAACAATGTTACTTGAAGTTAATTTAGTTCCGCAGATCTCACACTTACCCATTTGTTCCTCCTTTTATATTGATAGTCTGACTCCAACAACCACTCCAACCACACTCACACTCAATATGACTTCTTAACGTGCCATCAGGCTCAAAGTATTCATAGTGAATTAATATATCCATACCCGTCCACTTATTGCACTCTGGACAATTTTTTATCTCCATAGCTAATCCTCCAGTCATAATTTCCGTGTATTTTCTGATTCTCTCTAGCTAGAACATAAAATCCTTCAAAGAAAGGATCTACTACCTCACCTTTTTTGTTATAAATCATAATTAACTCTTTACCATCCTCTTTCATTGGGCACGGTGCATATTCATAACCTAATGCCGACAATTCGCACAGCTTAACAACTCTTTTTTCCATTAGTATCATCTCCCCAAAACTCTCGAAACAATCTTTCTATATTAGTATTCCCATTGACGACTACAACCCGTCCATCTATGTTGCAAGTAGCGTATGAATCTGATTCTTCTGCAAACTCTTTCATCTGCATCAGTATATAGTAAAAATGAAATATTTCCATATGTCACCTCTCTTTTTGATATATTAAGATTTTACCACACTTATTAAGATATGTCAACTATTATTTAATAAAAAAAGGAGAAATTAATCTCCTTATAGTTTTCCTCGTAGTACTCTAGTCACAATTTTAGATAACAATTTAAAATACCAAGTCTCATTTTCATATATCACTTCGACACCTAATAAATTAGCCAACACCCATTCTATTCTAGCACCACGAGACTTCCACCAGTTAGACTGAAGGTGAATGTCGTCACTCATAGTCAGCTCTTCCAAGTCAACCCTCATATAATTAATCCAAGATGGATCATCTTGATAAGGAGTAGCTTCAGTCGGATCAAATATATTACCAGATGTATACCCAGAAAGAATAAGCTCATTTTTAACATCTCTAAAATTCTTTCTCCAGATATCTTCAGAGAGTCCGCCTATTTTACCACTCAGGTAAACTTTCCTACTCTGTTTTATAAACTTTTTAGTCATCCTTATACTCTCCTCTAAATCCGTGTTATTGATAACTAAATCTGCAATATCGTGATTAAAAAGTTCGCCGTGCTTCAACGCATAACACAATCTCTCGTCGATCTTCAAATGAGTGTCACCACGTGCTTCCATTCTACGTCTGGCTTCTAATATTGGTATCCTAATGAATATAACCTTAGTTTGATCTGGAAATCTCTCTTTGAATAATTCACAACCATATCTGTTTAATATAGCATAACAATCACGTCCAGAATCTATAAACTTATTTAATTCAGAAATAGATGTACCATAGAAATTATTAGCGTACTCGACTTTCTCTAAAAACTCAATAGTATCATATTCCTCTTTAGTAACATAGTAGTATTCATCTCCAAAGTCTTTCGGCTCTTTCTCTCTAGTAGTGTGAGATTTTATTATAGGTAAACCTAGCGATCCAGATATGCTATTCTTACCTGTGGCACTCATTCCAAGAAATAAATAAAACATATAACCTCCTTAATTAAACTCTGCTAAATAATCCGTAGTCCAATACAGCTCTCCTAACCCTTGCGTATAATCTCTGACATTTATAAAACTATAGTGTTCTAATGTATTTTTAAGTAAACGTATATCTAACTCACTATTCAAATACATAAATTCGTCAAATAGAGGAGTGTCTTCGCCTACATCAGTAAATCCCATAATAACATCCTAGTCAATAAAGTAACAAAATTTAGCACCCTTAACACAATTAGACTTCATCCATTTAATAAAATTACATTTATTATCATATTTATACTCAGTAACCTTAAAAACACCGTTCTCGTAATATTTAACGTTTCTCACTTTACCATCTCCTTAGTTTTAGTATGAAATTCTTTTATTCAATATATTTCAACTCGTCCTCATCACAAGCAAGATGACACATATCTAATATCTCCCACAAGCCACTCTTATAATCAGAGTTATCATCAAAATATATTAGGTTATTTGCTATTTTACCAATGTCGAATATCTTGACATTTAACTTATTTATTAGTCTATCAGCTTCTTTTATAGTGTCTTGTAGGAATTTAGTGTCATTGATCATATCTTCTAATTCCATCCATAACTCCTCCTTATTGAGCCTCGTACTCTAACCAAAGTATATTCTGGTCTACTATTAATTTATTAACTCCGAAGCAAACTCCTCCATCATAAGAAACTCTAACCTCTGTTTTCGGATCTAAATTTAATAGAAAACCTGACAAATCTTCCACTAATAAAGTTCTATTCTTTTTTAACTCTTCCATAATGCCTCCTTTTATATGAAACTCTTATTTTATTCTAAGTCGTGAATCTAATTACATCTAACAATAAATTTCCAAAATCACTGACGAACATAGGGTTACTGTTTTCAAGTCCACTATCTTCAGCGAAGTGTCTGAATTCTCCTAATAAAAGTCTATAACCTCTGGAATCAATTATAAATATATCGTACGCTATATGAAAATTATCCTCTGACTCATCGTGCCAATTAGTAAAAGTTATCAAACTGTTATTCTCTAACCACTCTCGGAACATGATACCTTCGTCGGTGTTGGACATTAATTTATTAATACTAGAAACAGAACTCATTTTATCCACACTCCCATTTTAATTCTCTAAAGTTGTCTAAATCTGCCGTCTCATAAATATCACAACCGATATCTTTCTGTCTATAATTTTGCTTAATCTTCTTAACCACTTGTTTCTTACTTGTAGCTCTTACGAATAGTGTAGTCTTATACTGACTGTTAACCTTGGAATAGACTAGCACAATATAATCATTCATATTACCTCCTTTTTTTAACTTAATAATTTAGCGATAATAATTCACTCTCCCTTTATTTAAGTTAATAACATTTTAGCATACTACTATATATTTGTCAACTGTTATTTTAGCCTTAATTAGATATAAGAGCTTTTAGTATAGTAATTGTCACTACATTATAGATAGATAGGGAAAGAAAAAGAGACCTTTAAAATCAAGGTCTCTAGAGATTCGGCGTGTTGTTTGAAACTTATGCTGTGTTGTTTGAAACCTCAACTGGTACTATATAGTACACCCTTACACAAATATATTGTCAGGTAGATCGAATATGTCTCTTAATTCATACGTTATATCATTACCATATCTACAATATAAGGGGTTTATATAATAAAAGCTAGTATTACCTATCTTGTTAATGTGGATTAACCCCAAGTCAACTAAATTATTAATAGCATTAGTTCCCACTGTCCTACCAACTCTACAGTACTTTATTAGTTTATTATTCGAATCTATTATTATACCATCACTGGTTTTAATCCTAGCTTCTCCACTGCCATCCAATAATATATAGCTCCTCAACTTACAATATATACCTTCCTCGATTGCTGATAGATTAAAAACCTTTACATCGTCCTCAAATACCATATTAAATGGTCTCCTTTCTTTTTTAATAGTTAAAACTCTCTTATTCAATTTTGCCTTCAATCCTTGCCTTCTTTTCTTTCGATTGTCGTCTTTCTGCATACTTTTGAATTGCTCTTCTGGTATAATTTCACCAGTCATCGCATCGCAGTAAATAATATTATCTGTTTTATACACTAAACATATCCTCCTTATCGGATTAATAAAACCTTATAATACTATAGTACTATATTTAGAGTTTTGTGAATTATATGAAATACAACTTTTACTTAACAGTGGAACACTATAAATCTGTATTCACAATTTTTATGTACTCTCTCAACTTTCTCAATTTGCGTTCCTATTTCAATTAAGAAGTCTCCAGCAATCCTATAATCACTAGCTTCAAAGTACTCTAGTGATAAATTAAAATCTTTAACAACACTCAATTCCATATAATGTCCATATTTCTCATAATACACCTCTATTTATCGTAGTGAACTATTGTCACATCCATATCAATCAATTCCTCTTCCAATATCTTCTTAACTACCTTCCAATCTCCTCTAGCTTTTCCACACCCTATTAATGGTATTCCAATTGACTGACCAGAGAATAGCCAATTTATAGTCTTCATAGATTCTCTTATTGCCATATATCTATTTTCTTTAGAGTCTACTAATTTCCCTTTAGTTGGATGATCTTGGCGATGTCTTCTATTATTCATACCCCAGTGTATTTGGGTATAAGCATTTATTACCTGTAAACAGTCGTTATTCTCATTCTTAAACCAAGCACACGAAATGTCGCCTAAATATCTATTGAAGCCAGAGTCTACGGATGATGCCATAGGAAAAGTTTTAGCTATTTGTTCAGCTATCCCAGCTCCCATAGTATGTCTACAATTACATCCGTGTGCAATTACTTGGAATTCACCAGCAAGTGCTAGTTTTATTAGATCACCTTTAATTTCTCTCATTTTTCCTCCTTTACCTAAAATATTTATCCATATTAGACTTAAACTTCTCAACAGTTCTTGTCAGCCTATTAGTAGACATTTTTATATCTTCCATCTGAACCTTAGAAAATATTGACAAACTCTTCATAGATAGTTTAAACCTCTCA
>Ga0075116_10001261_pt1 | contig 11603 bp, 22 predicted proteins | sample AntAceMetag02UKC_FD_69786 | JGI IMG/M metagenome (GOLD analysis project Ga0075116, IMG submission 69786) | Saline lake microbial communities from Ace Lake, Antarctica- Antarctic Ace Lake Metagenome 02UKC | ecosystem: Environmental > Aquatic > Non-marine Saline and Alkaline > Saline | place...
TCGAACTACTACCCGGCGCGGAACTACTCGACGATGACGCTTCGCCACTGGAGCTACTGGAGGAACTGCTTGCCGCCACAGCCGCCGGGAACACCCGTGGCCGCAGTGTGGTCATCGCGTCGGGTTCGGCGTATAGCTGCTGGATTTCGGCGGGCGTGGGCTCACGGCTGTAGATATACCCCAGCGTCATCAGACCATCAGCAGCAGTATTTCCTGCGTTACCCCCACCCCAGTAAAATGTGCTGCCAGCCGCTTGTACCGTGTAGTTTTCCGAATCCCGCAAAACTCCATTCACGTAGAGCTTCAGATTGGCACCCCATGCGAACACGATATGATACCAATGATCGGGGCCATCAAGGTTATCCAAGTCGTAGGAGACAGTAGTATCACCACTTTTTATTCGACCACGTAGATTACCTGTAGCGTCAATCCATATTTCCCAATGATTGAGGTTGACAGAATTGTCAAACACAGAATTGTAGTAGTACCACGGGGATCTAGGCTTAAACAGAATCCCGATAGCACCTGCCGCCGTTCCAACATTTAACGGCACACTGATATAATTGTTTGTCTTGTCGAAGTTGACTGCCCGCCCCTTCTCCGTCACCACCCAATCCGACGAAGGGTCCATGTTTGTCAGCGTGCCGTGGTTGCCGTAGCCGCTGATGTCGTAGGCCGTTGCTCCGCCCCCAGCAGCAAGCGGCCAAAAGCCAACAAGGTCTTTCCACAATCCGGGGGCGCAGCTATCGGCACCACGCGATTGCGCTACCGCCTGAATTTCGGAGAATGTAGGAATGTAAATCGAGCCCATCGGCTAGGTCGCCTGCATTTGCGGTGGGATTGGCGTCAAGGTAAGCTCGCTCGTGTCGTTCGTCGCCTTCAGGTTGTCCGCTGTGTGGTTGTAGATCACCGGCGAAACGTACCGCGTTGGAATACGGCAGATACCGCTTGCCGTCATGTCGTGCGCGGCGTCGGTACTGGTCACGACAAGAATGCCGATCAGCTTCATGTTCTTAATCATGTTCGCATCACCAGCCGCATCCGCCACACCACACTGCCCGTCCTCTTCGGTTCCGTCCGATGTCGATAGGTAAATCGGGACTGTTTCACCGATCACAGGGGCAGTTTCAAACTGACACGTAAATCGCCAGGAATACCATTCGGCAGTCGGGCTGGCTCCGATGTCTTTGCGGGCACCGACACGCACGGCACCGGCGGCAAGGTTGTTCAGCGTGATTACCAGGTCGCCTGCCGAATCGCTCCAGACAACTGGCGTTTCGCGTGCGACGTATTGTTTGCTTGTTGCCATTATTCGGCCCTCGCTACTTGGATGTCACCCTCGAAAATCGTGCCAAGCCCCAGTTGTGCCGCCCGGCTGACATGCGTTTCAGCCAGGGCAAGCAAGGCGGCAACTTCGGCCTCCGTGATGTCTGCCTGCCCGATAAGGCCAGGGGCAATCGCACGCACGCGGGCATTGCCGACATCAAGCCCGCCACCCTGTTCTTCCGGCGTGTTCAGCCAGCGGATTACGCGGGCAACCAAGTCATTGCCGGCCGCGACGGTTTCCAGTTTCGCCAGGAACGCGCTGGCAGCACTGGCGGACGGCAGATATTCGTTGAGAATCGTCCGCTCATCAACACGCCGCGATACGATTTTGGGGCAATTCTCGCAATTCATTTGCCCGGCGGCGACTGCATTGTCGGCATCGTAAGCACCCGTCACCGGATGCCCTGCCGCTAGTACGATCTTTAGTTTTTGGTAGTCCATGCTACTTCTCCAATGAGGGGGAACCCTCGAACGTGAACGTCACTTCTCGCCGCCCTTGCCACCACCCCAGCAATGCCCGGAACCACGTCCACGGCTTCAGCCACTGCCAGCGATCTGTTTTGACGCCTATCAGCTTGCATGAGCGGATCGGAATTACAGAGCCATCGCCCATATTGAAAGTGCAATCAACAGTGCCCATGCGTTATTTCTCCTCCAGTGAGTTCCGAATCCACCCAAGATCGCTCGCCATCTTGGAAAACAGCCGGCCGTTCTCGATCCTGATTTCCTCCAGCTTGCGCAAGCGCTGCTCGTGGTCCTCGCGGCCATCAGTGTTCTGTTGGATTGCCGCCTGGGTGGTAGAGCTACTTGCACCCGCCAGATACGCGCCGCTGAAGCCGCTGCCGATGCAAGCCACCAAGACGCCAAGCACCGCCGCGATGCCCCGGAGCAGCTTGCCGTTGTTGTTTCCGTTTGCCATGGCAACCCCTTACTTGGTTGGAGTAACGGGCGGCGGCGTGAGCAGCTTCGTTAATTGCGCCCGGTCGTCGGCGTTTTCAAGGAAAACGTTTTTGATGATCTTCCAGGCTATCCTCCGCAGCATTGATTCGAGTCCACCGCTTTTCAGATCGGCGATCAACTCCCGGATGACACGGCCAATGGAATCCTTGCCGATGTAGTTGCCGACTGCGTAGGCCCTCAACAACCGGACCACCGGGTCTAGGCCCCACTCGGCGAACTTGTCCGCAAGCTCCATCGCTTCGTAGCGGCGCAGTTCACGCCGTCGCCACACCAGCGCGGCAAGCAACACCACGGCCAGGATGGTCGAGAAAATACCGATGTACTGCCAGATTACAGGGTTCATTGTTTTGCTCCTTAGTTTTGGCCCACGACATAGAACAGCAGGCCGCCGACTACAAGTGCGGCGACCGCAAGCAGGCCGACTATCGGGCCGCTGGGTTTTGGTTCCGTCTTGGCGTCCAGTGGCGCGGGTGCCGTCTGGTCAATCACTACGTTTAGTTTACCGATCACGGTATCCAGCTTGTCCTCCACGCCGCTGCTCGTACCCGGTTGCGCTTGCAGCCCGGGCCACGGCCCCGCGGCTTGCGGCTTCGGTTTCGGCACCGGGCAGATACCGCCAGGACACCCGAAGCGTATGCCGCCCTCGAAGTCCACGGTAGTAAGTAGGGCCTCATTCCTGATCGCGCGGTGAATGTTCGCTGCCGAAATTGCGTAGCCCACGGAATTGTCCATCGTCCGCGCGTGGAGTAATCCGATAATCTTCGTGCCGCCGGCGTCGAATATGGCCGACCCGCTGCGACCGTTCGCCGGTGGCGGGACGAAACCAAAGCGTATACCCTCGTGTCCGACAACATGCCCTTTCAGTCCGGTCGCCCATGCACCCTTTGCGCAGCCAACCGATGCAATCGTTTCGCCGACCTGCGGTAAGTAGTCCCGACCCGCAAGCGGTATGACCAGCGGCAATATGTCGGCGAAACTACCCGCCGGCAGACTGACTATAGCGGCGTCAATCCGTATGTTTCGGTGCAAGACGATCCCGGCTATTTTGCTGCTCCGGTAGCCACGCCGCCAGAATTCGCAGTACACAGTTGGCGCGTTCCCGACAACATGGGCGTTCGTAAGCACGAAGACCCGGCCGTTGGAGATTTCAAATACGCAGCCGGTGCCGCGTGCATCGCCGGTCGAAATCCGGCACGTCGCATCGTAGCAGTCGTCGATTGCTGGTATCGCCGTGGTGGCGAATAGCAGAATCACGGCTGCAATCATCAAGTGTCGTGGTCGCATGATTAGTCTCCTTCATGCTTGGGTTTAAGGTCTCTTATCGCCTCTTCGGCACGCCACATATCGTGAGTGAGCGTCTGAATTGATTCGTCAACATCGTGCGTCCAGGAAATAAACGCCGCCACCACAAAGGCAAAAATGGCGAGTGTTATAATTCCCAAAAATATCGCGATGATTACACCCACCATTCATCTGCCCCCAGCGTCATCAGGTATCGGGAAAAACTCGGCACCGCCAAGTGGTTCGGGGTGGTGCATCGGTCGGCAAGCCCTGTCAGTGGGTCGCGACCGGCCGTGCGAAGTGCGCGGGAATCGGCTTGGGCACACTGAGGCGTCGAGCCGTTGAGGTCGTCATCGGCGATCATCGGCAGCAGGCCAGCCTGAGAAGCCGCAGCGTAAGCCAGCGAACCCCAGCCGTAGGGACTGCCGGCCAGGTCAACCATCTTGTGAGCCGCGACGTGTATATGCCGCAAGCCGCGCACCCGGTAGACATCGTATTGCCCCGGGTAGTGGGCAACCTCAAGCGAGAGCTTGATATGCCGGCCGCCAACCCACTGGACAACATCGACGAGTTGCAGGACGCCCTCAGCCCACACAGCCATGCCAGCGTGTGCGTAGCGTTGCCAGTCTTCCAGCTTGTCGATGGGGCCGGCCTTGGCAAAGAGCTTATTGAGCGGCTCATTCCAGCGACACGGCCGATAGAGAAGCAGATCCCCCGTGCGAATCAGCGGCCGTGCATCGGTGTATTGGATCGTGTTCACAGCTCACCGCCACGCTAAGGGGAATCATCAGCATCCCCATTGTTGCACAGATTGGTGGTGTCTGTCCACTCGAAAAATTGCCCAGGCGGCGTGTTGACAAGCGGTGCGGACCACGGGGCAACCGGATATTGGTCCCGTGATTGCCGGGTTGTATCGTCCCAGCCGGCCCTGATTTTGGCGCATTCGTCCTTGATTTGCTGGGGGGTGGGGGTGTATGGCGGTTCGCGTTGCCGCTCTATTTCCTCCCGCGGCCGGATCTCGCCGAAGCTGATTACCGTTCTGACAGCCTGCCCGCAACAGCCGACTTTATCCGCGATCTGTTGGGCCGTATACCCCCCCCGGTGTAGTCGTAGGATTCTGGCTTCCGTGTCAATGGAAATCACTTGTCGGCTCCTTGCCTAGCCTAGTCCCCCTCTGGTTTCGGCAACGCCTTTCGGTCTGGCCCCGGCCCCGTGATCTTTTTCCGAAGCGATACCATAGCGGCCAGCGCCCGGCCGGTAAACAGAATTTCAGATTCATGGCTCCGCTTTTGTGCTTCGTCCAGCTTGTTGCCGTTGACGTGAAGGTTTCGCTTGTGCGAGTCCTTCATCTTCCGCTGCCCGGCCTTGCGTTGTCTTGCGTTGTATGAAGCCGCGTCGGGGTCGGTGCAAACCATGATTGCAGCCCTGTAAATGTGGACCGTCCAATTTTTGTTTCGGGTCCACAATTCCCGCTCGATTTTCTTTGCGAGATTCATTGAGGCAAATTGGAATGCCTCCGTCCCGCGAAGCGTGCCGGTCATCCGCTCGATCCATTCGGGCGAAATTCTACTGCCCATCGCGAGGGTGTCGAAGTCGATGTCGCCGCCGGTGTCTTCGTATGGTGGCGTCTGCACTTCCATTGCTGTGTTAGCCATATCGCTCTCCTTGTGAATTGTGGTGAAGTAAAAACCCTTCCCTTCCATTCCTTTCCCTTCCCCTTCCCCTCCTTTCCGTTCCGGTCCGTTCCCCTCCTTTCCCCTCCGCTCCCGTCCACTCCTCTCCCTTCCATTCCCCTCCTCTCCACTCCATTCCATTCCACTTTTGATTCACCATCTACCCCTGCCCGTTGACTGCCTTGCCGTCGATCGCCGTCAACACAAACCGGCCAAACTTCGGACGGTAATCCGACAGCCCGATATCACGGCCAGCAATCATCACGAACTCGTCAACGTCCTCGGGGTTCAGTTTGTCCAGCCGAATGTGGACAGTGAATTCCAACTCCCACTCGTTGAAAATCGGGCGCGTTCGCATCACCGACGAACGTTGAACTCCTGCCTTGCGAGTGTCAACGAATCGCAAGTCCATGCTCAGCTTGTCGGCGTTTTTGGGGCCGTCGTAGGTCAGTGGGAAGACAACCGGCTCGGCCATCAGGGCTTTCTCGACATCCTTGCCGCGCTTCTGGGTCCGGGCCGCGAATTTTAGCATCGCCTCGATGTTCTCTCCCGGCCAGCCCGGCGCGCCCTTCTCATCAACGTACAGCGAGCCAAGGAACTCCAGCCGCCGCATCTCCTCGTAATCCTCGTCCGTCTTGTTCTTCTTCGGCGTAATCTGCTTGAGCGCCTTGGCATACTCATCCAACGGATTCGCCATGCGTCCGTTGTGCATGAGCATCGGCACCGTGCCTTTGATCCGATAGGTTCGCGTTACGTACCCTTCCATTTTCTGACTCCTAATAACAGGTTGTGCCCAGCAATGAACCCCGCCAGGCTTGGGGTTAGCCCGCTCATTGATTCTCCCAGTAATCCAAATACTCCTCGATCTCACTCCTCGCCACGCCTTGCCCCGCCAGACCGTGCCGCCACGTTCCTTGCCTTTGATTACCCGTGGATTTCTGGGAAAGTCTCCTTGGCACTACCTACTGCGCGATGCCGTAGGTACTTGATTACACGCTTGGCACGGTATGCGTTCCATGCTTTTATTGTCAGCTTGGCAATCTCCCTTGATGGCAACTTAGCCTTTGATGTGCGATCGTCAATGAGCCTCTTACGCAATATGAGTATTGCACTTGTTTTAGTCCCTGACTTAGTAAGTTCTTCACCGCTGTTTAGGTGATCAAAGAACCAGTTTGCCGCTTCCTTGTCTTTGCAAGCAAAGATATAATGCAAAAACACCATGAGCGAACTGGGCGCGAGACCCCGCAGGTGTCTTCCCCAATGAAGGCTGTCTCGAATCCCTGGATGCGATTCAAGAAGGGCAATTGCCTCAGGATGGCGTGGAGAAGCCCATTGGGAGGTTGCCAGATGCCCTTCCGTGTATCGCCACAACCACGCTACCGCACCTGCTAGTATGCTGTAGTTTGCTTCTCCGTGTTTTGCGAATACATGCGCAACAGTACGTTTATTGCCTGTGTCGATCGTATCAAACGTACTGCTATTCAATCCGCGCGTAATGAATGTTTCAAACGGAACGCCCGCCAACACGCAAGCCAAGCACCGATGCTGCCCGTCAATCATTCGATCGTTATCGTCGAACTTCAGTGTTTCACCGTTGATTTCAAATTCTCCCGACTTGATAGCTTCAGCCAATTGCCGGGCATATTTGGCACTAATTGGCCGATTGTCAGCACGCTCATCCAAAAAAGCCTGCGCCTTCATCGGTACGACTCGCTCCAATCGCGTGGTTATTCGATTCAGCTTACTCATAACATTTCTCCTTATGGACGCTTGGTTTATATTGAAAGCTTGCCCACCGCCAGCGTCCTAGCAGTCGGCAAAGCGACACTTACTTGCTTACTTCCCAAGTTGGCATGGTAATCGGTCAAGGACAGCAACTGCGGCAGGTAGACCACTGGCGGCCCGAGGGTTAGCCCGCTCATTGATTCTCCCAGTAATCCAAATACTCCTCGATCTCGCTCATCGTCTTGCCGGCCAACGCCATGTCCTTTGCCTTCCAGCGCCGGCAAAGCAGCATCCCGAACACCGGGTTAATCTGCCCGCGCGCCGTCTGCGGTCCCAAGGCACCGGCCAACGGTAACGGCGACTGCCCGAGCGGCCAACGGTAGACGTGGGTCTGCGTGCCATCGGTGAAAGTCAGTAGCTCATGCGTGTCGGTGACTATGCGTTGCATTGGTCAGGCTCCAGTTGCTCAAATAGTACCCCTTGCTTGTCTTCTTCCGCAAACCGTCGCTCCAAGTCGTGTACCGTATCGTATGCGTGGAAGCCCCGGTTGTGTGCTAACCGTGCGGCGTCCATTTCCAGCATCCGCTGCCAGTAGTGCGGATAGTGCGTGCGTAACGTGCGGCAATCTCGCAACGACTGGAGCGGACAGCAGAAGCAACTCACACGCTTGAAATGGTCGTACAAACCGCTCCAAGTGTAGCCGAGGTCGTAGCACATTTTCAGAGCGTCACGTTCGGTAATGCCGGCTTCAATCAGCGGGTATCGTACCTTGCCTTTGTCTTGTAGTTCTCGCTGGGCTTTGGTCTCACAACGACGTATCTCGTCAGCCGCGAAGCCAATGCACGTCACACCGCCAGGACAGACTCGCTTGGCAACTGCATCAAGTCCTTGCGTCTTAATTTTGGTACACCATCGCCGCATGACACTCGGCCAGCCGTAGCCGTGGTAACGCACTTCACCTTGCTTCACGCCTTCCTCGGGATAGTCCTTTCGTGCCCGAATTGGCATCGACGAAAGTTGGAAGTCAAACGGTATGGCCGGCTGCACGGGGATGATAGTCAGTCCCGTCTTTTGTTCGACTAGCTCCCGGTGTGCCGTCATCTCGTCGAACTCCCAGCCGGTATGGAACTCAATCACCCCAGCGATGCTTGCCCCTTCGTCAAGCAGTAGGTGAAGCATCGCCGTCGAGTCCTTGCCACCGGAGAATGAGACTGTGTATTCCATCAAGTCAGTAGCTCATGCGTGGTGGTGGTTATGCGCTGCATTGGTTAGGCTCCAGTTGCGTCTGCGGCTACTGGCATCTCCCTGATTTGCAGGTCTGTCGGGATGTCCCTTATCGCAGCACGTTTGCTTGGGTAGCCTCCCATTTGTTTCATAAAGAACGACACGCCCGCCGCTTGGCACTCGTCGCGAATCGACCGCACCCAGTCCGGCTTCATCGGCCGCGCGCCGGGGCCAGACTCGCCGCCGACAATTACCCAGTCGATGCTGTCGCGAAATGGGAATCCACCGCAAGCCTGGCACAATTCTCGTTGTTGCACCGGCCCAGGCTCCCAACCAGCCCGCCCGGCCGCTACACAATCGCATGAAAGATATTCGGCCAGATTCACCGGTCCCAGCAGCGGCTCTGCTGAAACAAACCGCACAGCCGCCGGACAGTCCAGTAGGTGCGGGATTCGCTCGTTGGCTGTTTCCTGGTTCTCAGTGGACGTGCCGAGCCAGATGTTCGGTGGCGTATCGTTGTTCCACCATGCCGAGCGTGTCAGTACGTCGCGCATTCGCTCCGGCCGCTTGGTTAGAATTTGGAATACATGCTGCTTTGCTTGGTATGCGGTCTCAATTACTTGCCAAATAAACTCGTCCGGCACGTCCTCGTGGAATAAATCGCCCATCGAGCCGACGAAAATCATGCGGGGCTTTTTCCAGCGCAGCGGATCGGCCAGCCGGTTAGGATGTAGCGTCACCGCAAAGCCGTCCTCGTATCCGGGTGTGCCCATTGCCTTCAGCCGCTTCGCCATCCGCTCCGCGTAACAGTTCGCACAGCCGGGACTTACTTTTGTACAGCCGGAAACCGGATTCCAGGTCGATTCGGTCCACTCAATTTTAGTCGTGCCCATTGTTTCCTCCCGCCTGCCTCGGCGACTGCTTTATTGAGCGAAAAAACGGCACGGTTACACGTATATTTAATCTCGCCTAACTCTTTGGCCGCATCAACATCGTGCGCTGCGACTGTTTTCGCAACACTGTCTGTCAACCGCATTATCGCGTCAATTTGACCGCGCAACCAATCGTGTGTAGTTGCATTCATGCTTCACCTTCTGCCTCAGCGGCTTCACGAGTACTGTAACACAGCCCTACATTGCAGACATCACACCAATCACCTATGTCTGGCCGAGACGTACATACTTTGCATTCCAATATCGGGTCGCCGGGTAAAAAAACCGTGTCCGTCCACGGCACCACCGCCACCCCATCTTTCGTCACATATTTCCCTCGGGCCGCCTCTGAAGTGGCTTGCCGGGCTTCCCAGCGTTCAGCCGAAGTCATAAACTCCCACTTCCGCCAGTGCCACTCGCCGCATCGACGGCACCGTGGCGCTGGATAGAACTCCTCTGGGTGTCCATCCCAATCATGGTAGCCAAGGAGACACAATAGTTTTCCTAACATCACTCCCCTCCCGCCGCGTCTGCGGCTAGCTCGCCAGCAATGATTTCTTCGTACAACACAATATCCGCTGGATTCCATGCCAGCACTGTTTTGCCCGGTTCGTTTTCGTAGCCGCCTTCCGCATACAGTCGATTACAGATCCGATCAACCACCGGCCAGTCAGCTATGCGAGCCGACAATCGTGCCTCCCGCCGAGCCGAGTCAAGCTGCTCTTGCAGCCGGTCGATTTCCACCTGTGCGGCCATTGCTTCGGCCCGCACCGTTTTCTCGAACTCCTCAAACCGTCCAGTGATGCGGTCGATGGTTGCTTTCAGTTGCTCGATCTCACTCATCATTTACCTCCGTCGCCATAGCGACAGCATATTTTGCTCGTTTCGTGACTTGCTCAACCGATAGCCTCGACGAAGCCGCCCAACCACTGCTGTGGAAAGCGTCAATCCAATAGTCGTCGTCAATGTCGGATGGAAAAAACCCAAAACGTTGTTTGTATTCATTCTCACATTCCTGGAGTTCCATTAAGTACCTGTCCTTAGCTGCTGCCAATTGATTCAGGTGTCGCTGAAATGTGCTGTCTGTCACGCTTCACCCCCCGCCACGTCTGCGGCTTCATTGTTGGCCCCTCGGCAATCGGAAAACGTAATATCAACATGTGGTTGCTCGTTTCCACTGGCAATCCATTTTCCCGCGACCGGATAGGCGAAGACTTGGCAATCATCTTTCCACGCCAAGCCGGTCATCGCGTCCTCGGTGGACTTCAATAGGTTGCTGAGGTCCGGCTTTATGAGGTGCGGCTCACGCGGCATCGGCTTCGTTTTCCACACCTTGGCTTTCGGCCGGGGCAATACGAACACGCACGACAACACCAGCGGTCCCTCCAGCGGTGCCCCGGAATACGCCGCCGCTAGTGCCATGCGAAGAGTCGCCTTGAATGCGTTCACTGGATGCTGTGTCGGCGTGTACGTGTGCGGCTGTCCATTGCGGACGGTCACACGCTGCCGGGGCTGTGCTATTGGCACGGCGTGGACTATGAAATGTATGGTCGCCATCACTCAACCCTCCAGGATGATAATGTCGTCGAAGTCCGTAATATAAAAGACGTCCTGATTATTAACTTGGTATCGCTTGCCACCAAAGACGACGCCCTTCGTGCCGGCTGCCTCTTGAATCGTCTTTCCGAGGTTAATCCTCGCGTGCCCAGCGGCCTGGTCTGCCACGTGTGCCGCCTCTGCCGCCAAACGGTCCGCCTCTTGCAGCGAGAGGAGATTTTCAATCGCCAATCGCACGTTCTCAAAATCAGTCATGCTTAGTTTCCCTATGAAAATTCCGTGAACTCGTCAAACGTCTTCGGTTGTGCCTTATTCGCCACCCACTCCGACAGCCGCTCCTGTTCGCGCTTATCGCCGACAGAGCCGCATACGCGCTTGCCGTCTTCCATTCGGACTAGCGCTAGGAAGTGCTTGTCGCTGTAGACTGGCATCTTCTGTGCGCGCCACTGCTCACCGGCTTGGCATTCGCAGGCGACCACGGATGAGTACAGCGTGAATGGGTTGCCGAGCTTGCCTTCTTGTACCGCCTTAAGTGACCGCCGACTCCATACGTAGCGTACTCCTTCGTCGCGACACTCCAGGCAGCGGTAGGACTCCTTGCCGCCGGGTGTGAACTTCCGGGGTACATCGCGGAGCCGTTCCGTCTTGAGCCGGCGTGACTCCTTGATGATTGCCGCCGCGTGTTCCTCTTCTAAAAATGGTCTGCGAATGTCGCCGGCCAGCATGTTGTCGCTGGACTGTTTGGCGTCGGCCAGGTCGGTTCTCGCCATAGCTTTTTTCCAACCCCTAACCACGCCTTTAGCTATTCGATTTTCAAGCCAACTTGATAGGCTTGGAAATAATTCCCCGTGATAGTCCAGCCATGTTTCAAAGTCGGTAGCGTTCATTTCTCATCGTCCTTTAACAAGTCACTTGGCTTCCAGCC
>Ga0075116_10001264_pt1 | contig 11579 bp, 6 predicted proteins | sample AntAceMetag02UKC_FD_69786 | JGI IMG/M metagenome (GOLD analysis project Ga0075116, IMG submission 69786) | Saline lake microbial communities from Ace Lake, Antarctica- Antarctic Ace Lake Metagenome 02UKC | ecosystem: Environmental > Aquatic > Non-marine Saline and Alkaline > Saline | place...
TGCTCCTGGCTTTAGGGCCAGTTTCCGGTATCCTGAAGGCAATGATTGTTGCTGCTACTGATATACCGACAAGGACAGGGAAGAATGGATTAAGGCTCCCGGTGAGGTCAAAAATGCGTCCGCCCACTAGGGGACCAATGATGCCTCCGATATTACCGACAGCGAGTACTAATCCAGTGGCGGTTCCCACCTCTTCCTTAGATACCATCTCTATCGGAAGCGCCAGTATTATGGTGAGGGCTATATTAAAGGCAATTCCTACCAGAGCCATGAGTGGCCAGCTCAGGGGTATGCTTATGTATATTGCTCCCCAAGCGGCCAGAGCCAGAGTAATAAAGGGTATCCAGAGGAAGGGCTTTCTCAGACCTAGCCTGTGAGAAAGTCTGGGTATAAGTAAAGCAGTGGGGATACCTACCCAGATGCATATCGAGACGATAAGCCCGGCTATGTTTTCTGTTGCCCCCTTCATCATCATTAATCTTGGAGTCCATGCTGCCCAGCCATTCCAGAAGAAGACGAATAAAAATAAGAGGATGGCTACCAACCACAGGTTCTTATTTTGGAGTGTCTGGCGGAGCGGAATATTGCCCCTACTTACCGACTCATCGGGAATATTGCCGCGTGGAGGCTCTCGAACCAGAATCCACCATAGGACAGCCGCTACAATAGGGGGTATGCTCCAGATAAAAAAGACGCCCTGAAAGGTGTTGGTTAGGGGGAAGATTAGGGGCATGGTGATGGACATGGCCAGGGCTTCGCCAGCGGCTATCCCGGCGACGTATATTCCCGTAGCTATGGTGGCTTTCTCCTGCGAAATCCACCCACTTATTAGCTTGGGTAAAGTTGGGAACGATAAACCGACGCCGGCACCGTAGATGAAGGTAAATGCCACGAGACTGGAGGCACTGGTGGCTGTACCTCTCAGTATGGTGCCTACCGCTATTACGATAATCCCAATACCAGCGGCTTTTCTGACACCTATCCTATCAGCAAGGAAACCGCCGGGAATACCTAAGACTGCCAACATCAGGACTGGGATAGTATAGAGCAGACTGGTTTGGGTATGGGTAAGGAGCAGCTCTTCTCTGAGAATATGTGCCATAGGAGGAACACAGAGCATTGGTGCCCATATGGCAAAGGCCATTAGAGCGGCAATACCTAATATGGTCCGGTTTGTACGAGAACCTACTTCTTGTTGCATTGTCTTAAATAAGTCGGCTCTAACAGGGACGATTAGCCCTGTAGTTCTACGGCCGTGCGTCATTAGCAATATTGGTGCAACTCGGTATAGACACTCTAATTAGCTGAGGCGTCTTTGTCAAGAGACGTGAGTTGGACTCCATCACTTAGACAGAAAGGGAGAATCGATCCTGAGAACATGCCACTTCATATATTTCGCGCTTCAATGTAACAAAAAGCCGGAATGTTATCCCCGTTAAGTCCTTACCAAAGGCACCTAGAGCGTAACCTTCTCGGGCCAGGCTTCCTGAATACAAGCTGCCCATAGGGTATCGAGGTAGGTACGCGTATATATCTTTTCAATAATGTGGAAGATGTAAGCACCCCTCTGCGTAAGGTGGATGGTGTTTTCCTTTTCCCGAATTAGACCCAAGACCTTGAGCATGCTTAGGTAACCTTTATAATAGCCGGGCAGGTCTCTTCCCCAAATAGTCCGAGGGATATTTCTGTCAATAGTCAAATCATAGCAGCGCCAGAATAACCAGTATGCCATCTGGTCTGCAAGGTTCAACTCGGTAACTAAGGCAACCGGTGAGCCGTCCCTAACAGCCCGGATATATTCCTTTACTGAAAAGGTGTTTACCTTGAAGTAGTCCCCGATCCTTGAAGCCGCGCCAACACCAATACCTATGAATTGCTCTTTAGTAACCGACGTGTAACGAGCAGCCCCGGGCTTATTGAAGCTCCAAATGGCTGTTCTCTGGTAGCCAGCATGGGAAGCTCCTTCCACTAGGGCTTTCAGCATTCTACGTTCTGTTCGCCAGTCCGGCAGGGTGACCTTTTTCTGGCGCAACTGCTGTCCCAATGGTGTGTAAGACAATGGGATCAAGGGATAGGTAGACACCTGGTCCGCGCCTAACTCACAGGCACATCTGATATCATTCTTGACTTCGTCCAGGGTCTGAGTAGGGATGGCGAACATTAAATCAATGTCCACCGTGGTAAGACCAGCCCCAAGAAGAAATTCACTTGCATCTCTAGCCAACTTTCCACTGTAGTTGCGTCCCAATAGCTTAAGGAGGCGGTCATTAAAGGATTGTACACCCAGGCTTGCCATGGTCACGCCACTATTTCTAAAAGAGTCCAGAATGGACCTGTTAATCTCCAAAGGATGAACCTCAACCCCTATTTCGTTGCCCAAGGTGAAGTTCCTATCTATCCAGGTCAAAACTTCTTGCACTACTTCGGGCGTTAATGAGGGGGTACCTCCACCGATATACACCGACCCAATCTTCATGTTACCCCATAATCGTCTATAGCTGTCTAGCTCTCTGATAAGAGCCTCTTTATAAGCGGTGCAAGTCGAAGGATTGTAAAGCTCCTTTACATAGGGACAGAAGGGGCAAATCTGGCGACAAAAAGGAAGGTGAATGTAGAGATTGATGCTGGATGGAGCCGAAGGCCACTTGACTTCCTGTCTGCGAAAGATAATCGGACTACTGTTGCCGGTAAGAACCAGGCGGAGAACTCGAGGGACCCAGTGCAACATCTTGTTAGACATGCTGTTGATTCCGATCCATTATCCCTCAGTAGATTGGCAGAAGAGTTGGTTGGCATTATCCTATAATAAACACCTTTCTTCGTCAATGTAATCATGATAAGGAGAAGCTTATCGAAGCGCTCAGCAGCAGACTTCCCCGGGTATATAGCGAATATTTTGATATCAACTACCCCGAGAACCCCATCGCCGCTTGTCTTTCTGAAAACGAATGGTTAGAATAACTGGTGGCAAATACTTGATAAAGAGGGGGCTGATTATGAACCGGTTCGGCACTACCAAGTGTGGCAATACCGAGTTCCACTGGGGGGAACGAACCTATGTTATGGGAGTTATCAACGTGTCCCCGGACTCTTTTTCCGGTGACGGCACCAGCGACCTCGAAGCAGCAGTAGCGCAGGCTCAGCGTTTCGTAAGCGGAGGCGCCGATATTCTCGATATCGGCGGCGAATCTACCCGCCCCGGCTCAGCCCCAATCTCAATAGACGAGGAGATTCAGCGTGTTGTTCCAATGATAGAACGGTTGGCTTCTAAGGTAAATATTCCCTTAAGCGTTGACACCTACAAATCGGAGGTGGCCCGCCGGGCAGTTGAGGCCGGAGCAACAATGCTCAACGACCAATGGGGACTGAAACGAGACCCCCGGCTGGCTGAACTGGCTGCGGAAAAGGGAATACCCCTTATCCTGATGAGCAATCAGCGGGACAAATCAGGCTACGACCCGAGGATTAAGAGTGATGTATCATACTATGATGACGTTATTACTGAGATAACCTCATCCCTTCAGCAAAGTCTGGAGCTAGCATTAAGCCTGGGAGTACCCTGGGACAATCTCATCGTCGACCCCGGTATCGGGTTTGGCAAGACCTGGCAGCAAAATCTGGAAATCTTACAGCGGCTGGAAGAACTAAACGAACTGGGGAGACCAATTCTGGTCGGACCTTCACGCAAGTCCTTTATCGGTATAGTACTGAACCTCCCCGCTGATGAACGTGTCGAAGGTACCGCTGCCTCCATAGCCATCAGTATTGCCAAGGGCGCCGATATCGTGCGGGTTCATGATGTGCAGCAGATGGTAAGAGTCTGCCGGGTCAGCGATGCCATCGTCCGCTCGGCCTCCGACCGGGTACGTATGCGGAGACCAAGAAAAGCAACCTAGATTTAAGCAGTCAATTCGCTCCCGGCTCAAGGCGCAATAGCACTGAGGATGGCCTCGTCCAGCCGCTCAAACCGGGAGAGCCATGCCAGCCTCTCCTGCTTCAAATCCTCTGAGATTTCCTGTATCTGCTCCTTAGAGTAATAATTATCAAGGTCAAACCGGGCCATATCGATACCGGGGATATGCACCGGGACATCATAGCCCCAGAATTCATCCTTCTGCCATACAATCTCATCGCGGGCGATCATTTCCATTATCTTTACTGAGTCCTTCACCGTTATCTTCTGCCCTCTATCGGCTCCCCCTACCATTCCCGTATTCAGAATGAAGCACTGTATCCCGGGATTACGCCTCAGGATACTGAGAAAGGTATTTCCTTCCTCATCGGCCGAACCGACAATAAAGGGATTGGTGCCGACCACTCTCCGCAGCTTACCCGCCTCCGCCGGGTCACCAGCCGAGGTCTCTACCGACTCACCCAGCATAAAGGCAGCGGCAGCCCACTCCGGGGTAAGACGCATCACCGGGGGAAGAATATCCTGGCGTCTGGTGATGAAGACGATAAAGTCGACCTTTTGTAGATCAATATTACTATCGGTAAAAGCAATGTCCCGCCTTTTCACCATCGCCCGGCCGTTGGAGGTCAATGCGGTGTCAAAGAAGTTGACCTTGCCCGTCTCCGGGGCAACGAAGACGTTTTCCAGTATTGCCCGCGGGCTTATCGCCGCCGCATACAAAAGCGGCTGCGAGTCAGGCTCCAGTCCGTCCGTCTTCAGATAGAAGGACTCCTCGGTACCGACAGCACTACCGTCAGCCCTTAGTATTGCAACATCATCCTGACGGATGATCACCCTTTCCGGAGGACGCAACCAGTGCGAGTGACAGGAAAGTGAGGTCTTACCAGTACCGCTGAGACCAAATAAGAGAAAGCCGAAGTCCTTGAGTTCTCCGTTGCGGAATACCCGCACTATCTTGCTGGCGGCATGAAGCCCCAGACTACCGCCCTTCTTCGCCCAGTACATCACCTGGCGCAGCATCGCCTTCTTATTCTCACCCTTATAGTCACTACCCAGAATTATGGTCAGGCCCGACTCAGGAAAGACGAGGGTCCTCTTCTCCGGCCACTCGGCAACAGTAACAGTGACGAAGTCAGGCTCACCACCCTCCGAGGGAAACAGGGTATTTCCCCACATCAGCGGTATACGGGGATAATCAGCGGTAACATAGACACGACAGTTCCTTTTGAATTCGGGGTTGTGACACATCACCCGGTCAAGCTGTATCACCTCTTTGGTCTTCAGGTAATCCATAACCTCACGGATAAGCCGGTCGTCTTCCGGAGCAGGCTCGTTCATCACCACTTCGGTAAACTTGGCAATCCTATTCCGCACATTAGTAATCACCGCCAGGTTCCCGAACTCAGTTATCTCCCCCCCCTTTTCAAATGCCCACCCCCTCAGCTTCTTATCTGAAGGATTATCGATTATCCTTTTCGGCTCGAACATCCCAAGATACTTCTGGCGCATATTCTCCATATCACACCCCCGCCGGGTTAATAAGACTAGCTACTGTTTAATTATACTACCCCGTAATCATAATACAAAGGATAGTCGGTTTCTCATCCGCCATCTCCAAGTGACGGCTCCTTCCCCAGAATACTGCCGCAATTGATAGATTCCTTTTTCAGATTCTTCATCTATTCTACTATTTCTCCCCACACCCCATCCCGATAAACTTCCACCAGCCTTACCGGTTTAAGTCTGTTAGTCAAATCACTGCTGCTCTTAGCATACACCTTGACGTAGTTAGTGGTAAGGCCGGACCAGACACCACCTGAGCGCTGCTCGAAGAGTACCGTGAGCGTCCTGTCCAGAAATTGCCGCCTGAAGCTGCAAGCGCTCTCCTGGGCCAGCGCCAGCATTCTACCTGCCCGCTCCTTTTTTATCTTATCACTAACCTGATCGGAAAATAGGGAGGCTTCGGTACCGTTACGGCGTGAGTAGGAAAAGACATGAGTGCGAGCAAACTCCATTCGCAGGCAGAAACGATAGCTTTCCTCAAACTCTTTGTCAGCCTCACCGGGGAAACCGACCATAACATCGGTAGTGATAGCCACCCCAGGCACCATATTTCTGATAAAGGACACCACCTGTTCAAAGTCAGTAGTAGAGTAGCGCCGCTTCATCCTACTTAAAACACTCTCACTACCACTCTGCAGGCAAAGGTGAAAGTGAGGACACAACCGCCCGTCACGCCAGAGAGCAATAAGCTCAGGGGAAACCTCACCGGGCTGAAGAGAGGACAGCCTTAGCCTTTCCACACCGGTCTCTGCCAGAATGCGCTCAAGTAAATCCACCAGGGTAACCCCGTTATCACAATAAGAGCCAATCCTGACCCCGGTCAACACCACCTCCCGATAGCCCTGAGCCACCCGTTGCTTGATAACACTAACCACCTTGCCGGCGGCAAGGCTCCTTTCCCTATCCCGTACCAGTGGGACAACACAGTAGGCGCAGAAGTTGTTACAGCCATCCTGGACCTTAACCATAGCGCGTGTCCGGAAACCACCACAGCCGTTAGCTGCCAAACCTTCTTGCCCAATAACCCAGTCGCCCAAACAGCCGGACTCCTTCAGTAACCGCAATAGGTGCGGTTTATCACTATTTCCCAAGACAAGTCTAACCCCTTCAATTTCAGCCAGCTCGGTGGGGGCCCGCTCGGCATAACATCCGGTAGCCACCACCACGGCACCAGGATTACGGCGATGCGCCAACCGCAGCAGGTGGCGGGACTTGCGGTCAGCAACATGAGTAACCGTGCAGGTATTTAGAATATAGACGTCAGCCTCGCCGGGTGAAGATACCATCTGGCAGCCAGCCTCAGCAAACTGGTGGAACAGCTCGTCTGTCTCGGCCTGGTTTAGCTTGCAGCCCAGGCTATCCAGGGCAACCTTGATACCTACCAATCAAAATTCTCCAAAGTAGACTCTCATTACTGAATTGACCAATTAGCTCTAATGGCATTATAATTTTCCTATACCAGCCGGTCAAATAGAAGGAGGGCAAACCCATCAAGAAAGATTCCCCGGCGATTAAGGAAAGACGGGTTTGAATAATAGCCGATGGAACATCCTGCCACCGGCTCCAGCCGAGTATTTCGCTGAAACTCCGGACCTTCCCCCTCTGATAGCTCAAATCCTCTACAACCGAGGCCTCACCGAACCGTCCCAGTTAGCATCCTTTATCGCTGCCGACGAACGCCTGTCAGCCGATCCCTTCCTGCTGCCTGATATGCACCGGGCGGTAGCCCGGACCTACCGCGCCCTGCTCTCCGGAGAAAACATCGCTATCTACGGCGACTTCGATGCCGACGGCATCACCGCCACCACCCTGTTGGTCCAGGGAATTAGCCGGCTCGGTGGCAAGGTCATCCCCTATCTCCCGCATCGTCTGAATGAAGGACACGGCGTCAAGACAACCGTTCTGGAGAAGCTCCAACAGCAAGGTATCAGCCTGGTTATCACCGTTGATTGCGGCATCACCGCTCTGGATGAGGTCAAGAAGGCGCACAGAAAGGGGCTTGATATTGTTATTACCGACCACCACACCCCCCCAGACACCATCCCACTGGCAGCGGCTGTGGTTAACCCCAAACTACCCGGTTCAGAATACCCTTTCTTAGAACTAGCCGGCGTCGGAGTAGCCTTCAAGTTCCTTCAAGCCCTGCTACGGAGCATCGGCAAAGGGGAAGGGTCGGACGACCTGCTCGACCTGGTAGCCCTGGGGACGATAGCCGATGTGATGCCCCTGGTGGGGGAAAACCGATACCTGGTCAAGCAAGGACTAAGGCTGCTTAATGCCACGCCACGCCCCGGCATAAGGGAAATGGCAAATCAGACCAGCATGACTATCGGCAGCCTTGATACGGAGAGCGTCTCCTGGGTAATAGCCCCTCGCTTAAACACTGCCGGCAGACTAGGACACGCTATGCCCAGCTACCAGCTATTGATAACAGACTCTACCGAGGAAGCACGACAACTTAGCATATGGCTGGAACAGAAAAACGCGGAGCGACAAAGACTGACCAGAGAAGTAATCAGCAAGGCCAGGGAACAAATACTGGCTGAAGGGATTTCCCCGATTCTGCTCGCCAGCGATGATGAATACACGGCGGGAGTCATCGGTCTGGCTGCCGGCAGGCTGCGTGAAGAGTTCTACCGCCCGGCGGTGGTGGTCAAGACCGGCAAGCAGACAAGTACCGGCAGTTGCCGCAGCATTCCTGATTTTAACATCACCCAGGCCCTGAAGCAGTGCCAGAGCCTCCTCTCTCACTTTGGCGGACACCCCCAGGCAGCCGGCTTTACCCTGCCGACCAGGAACTTGCCCCGCCTGAAAGAAGCGCTCCTTAGGATAGCAGCCACCGAGCTAGACGGCGTTGACCTCCGCCATCACCTTGATATTGATGCCGAGATTACCCTCCTTAAACTGGCAGGGGATACCTTTTTCAGTCTGCAGAAGCTGGCCCCGTTCGGTAAGGGAAACCCGGCGCCTACCTTCATCAGCCGAAAGGTAGAGGTCACTAACTTACGGGTAATCGGCAGTAAGGGTACACACCTCAAGCTCAAACTAAGACAGGATGGCACCACCTGGGACGGGATAGCCTTTAACGCCGGCAAATACTCAAAAGGGGTAGCCTCACCACTTGATATCGTTTATAACCTGGAAGTGGATTCCTGGAACGGGGCGGAAAGACTCCGGCTCAATATCCTGGACTTTGCCCCAGCGGAGTAATCTATCTCAAGCCTAGCATTGAAGATGCTCCGGCAACTGGATAACCGGGATAGTCTCTTGCTCGGAGGTAGCCATATTGCGCAGCACCACGGTACCGGTCTTTATCTCTTGCTCGCCAATTATAACTGCGTAACTAACATTAAGGGTATTGGCCTGCCTCAATTGAGCCTTCAGACTTTTGCCAGCGACAGCCTCTATTACACCGATGCCAGCCCGTCTCAACACTGATGTCAGTCTTACTGCCTCACTCCTAGCCTCGTCGCCAAGATAAGCAACGAACACCTGCGGCTGGGGCAGCACCGGGACGGCAACCCCCTGTTTCTTCAGATTCAGGACTATACGCTCCATACCGCTGGCGAAGCCCATCGCCGGGGTAGGGTTACCACCCAATTCCTCAATCAGGTAATCGTATCTCCCCCCACCCCCCAGGGTGCTCTGGGCCCCCTCAGCCTCAGGCTGGACCTCGAAAACCGTCCTAGTATAATAATCAAGCCCCCTGACCAAGCAATGGTTCACCACAAAGGGAAGCTTAAGCAAATCCAGATATCCTTTCAATCGCTCGAAGTGTTCACCACACTGCGGGCAGAGGCTATTAACACTCTGCGGCGCAGAGCTGGCTACCTGCCGACACAAGGGTTTCTTACAATCAAGCAAGCGCAGGGGGTTTCTCTTAAGCCTGGCCTTACAATCCAGGCATAGGTCCTGAACGTAGCGAGCATAATAGTCCTGCAGCACAATTAGATACCCCGGTCGACACTCCCGGCAGCCAATGCTGTTCAGGTTCAAGGAAAGGTGACCGATGCCTAACGACGAAAATAATTGCCAGGCGATGTCAATAACTTCGGCGTCAAGAGCGGGGGCACTATCCCCAAAAACCTCACAGCCGAACTGGCGATGCTCACGGTATCTTCCCGATTGAGGCCTTTCGTATCTAAAAATAGATGTCAGATAATACAGCTTCACCGGCTGCGGTAGATTATGCATCCCGTGTTCCAGATAGGCCCGGCACACGGGTGCCGTTCCCTCCGGCCTTAAGGTTATCTGTTTACCCCCCTTGTCTTCGAAGGTATACATTTCCTTTTCCACAATATCGGTACCCTCGCCTATGCTGCGTGAGAAAAGCCGCGTGTCTTCAAAAGCAGGGGTATCGATACGCTGATAGCCATAGAGTTGACAAAGGTCAACCGCTTTTTGCTCAATATAACGCCAGTATGCCTGCTCCCCTGGTAGAGTGTCTGAGGTTCCGCGTGGTGCCTGATACAACTCTTCCTCCTTACCTTAAGCTAGAATACAGTATCGATAATGAACTTGTAAAGAAGGGTGGGCGTCACTATCATGTGTGCCAGCACACCAGGTTGACAAGACTATTATTTTTGTGCTACTATTTTTCATCAGCATAAGGTGTTATTGTAATAGCCTATGAGGATATTTAAGACATAAAAAGGGAAGCAGGGTGATTGAAAACCAGGCGAGCGGCTTGGTGGTAAGTCACCAAGCCGTTTTTGTGTCTGTTGTACTTTAACAACTGAATATAAAGACTAATATCAAATCTGAAGCAGGTCAAGCGGTTAAGGCGCACAGTGGATGCCTTGGCATCAAGGGCCGAAGAAGGGCGTGGCAAGACTGCGAAAAGCCTCGGTTAGCTGTCTAGCAAGCTTAACCGGGGATTCCCGAATGGGGCAACCCACTCAGGTAAAACCTGGGTACCCCCAGCTGAACACATAGGCTGGGAGGAGGTAAGCGGGGGAAGTGAAACATCTCAGTACCCCGAGGAAAGGAAATTATTCCCTGAGTAGTGGCGAACGAAAGGGGAAAAGCTCAAACCCTGTAAGCTAAGTGGTTCTGAGGCCTAAGCTTATAGGGGGTTGTAAGGCAGGTGAGACTCGGTTCAGAACGAGTCAGAGAGTTACAAACCGAACCCTAGTCAAAGGTCTCTGGAAAGAGCTACCACAGAGGGTGATAGTCCCGTAGACGAAAGGGGTAGGCTCTCCATCTGTACTTGAGTACCACGGGACACGAGAAATCTTGTGGGAATCCGCCCTGACCACAGGGCAAAGCTAAATACCCTTGATGACCGATAGTGAACTAGTACCGTGAGGGAAAGGTGAAAAGTACCCCGGGAGGGGAGTGAAATAGACCTGAAACTGTGTGCTGACAAGCAGTCAGAGCCTCAATTTTTTGGGGTGATGGCGTGCCTATTGAAGAATGAGCCGACGAGTTAATCTGTGTAGCTTGGTTAAGCGATTTTCATTGCGGAGCCGTAGCGAAAGCGAGTCTTAATAGGGCATTTTTTAGTTGCACGGATTAGACCCGAAGCCGGGTGAGCTATCCATGGCCAGGGTGAAGCTCCGATAATATCGGAGTGAAGGCCCGAACCTGTCAGCGCTGCAAAGCTGTAGGATGAGCTGTGGATAGAGGTGAAATGCCAATCGAACCCGGGAATAGCTGGTTCTCCCCGAAATGCATTTAGGTGCAGCCTCAGATGTTCACTAATGGAGGTAGGGCTCTGGATGGACTAGGGGGATAATATCTTACCAAATCCAACCAAACCACGAATGCCATTAGTCAAGAATCTGGGAGTGAGACTGTGGGGGCTAAGCTCCATAGTCGAGAGGGAAACAGCCCAGACCATCAGCTAAGGTCCCTAAGAACGAACTAAGTGGTAAAGGAAGTAGGATTGCACAGACAGCCAGGAGGTTGGCTTAGAAGCAGCCATCCTTTAAAGAAAGCGTAATAGCTCACTGGTTGAGTGGTGCTGCGCCGATAATCCAGCGGGGCTAAAGTTCGTCACCGAAGCTATGGCTTTCTGATTTATCAGGAAGGGTAGGGGAGCGTTCCCTTAGCGCTGAAGCTTCTGCGTGAGCAGTGGTGGAGCTGAGGGAAGTGAGAATGT
>Ga0075116_10001265_pt1 | contig 11557 bp, 9 predicted proteins | sample AntAceMetag02UKC_FD_69786 | JGI IMG/M metagenome (GOLD analysis project Ga0075116, IMG submission 69786) | Saline lake microbial communities from Ace Lake, Antarctica- Antarctic Ace Lake Metagenome 02UKC | ecosystem: Environmental > Aquatic > Non-marine Saline and Alkaline > Saline | place...
GGAAGGCCAGAGTGAAAGGATTTGAAATTATTTAATTTGGATTAGTTTCCTGAACTTTTCGGTTGTAGTAAGATGGCAACAATGCTCATAATAAAGGAGCAGAAAAAGGAAATCCCAAGAAATCCAATGTGTTAAAAACCTGATTAAAAAAGAAATAGTAGGATAATATGATTTCCATAAACGAAGCTGCAAAACTTCTGGATGTTTCTGAAAAGAAACTCCAAGAATTCGATATGCTTGATACTTTTAATGAAGGTAACACTATTGCAGGATATATCTGCCGTCAGTCTGACCATCGATATGGTGCCCTTATTATTGGGACAGTCAACGGAACTGACCTCAACAAGCCGCAAATAGTGTATGGCACTCCAAAACTCCACTACCCCTTTGGTAGAACGGAAATGGAAGAACGCCATTACCATTTCCCTAAGAAAATCAAACGAGTTAGCGTCTACGAAAAATTGGACGGCTCTAATGTTTTAGCATACTCCTATGCAGATGCTGAAGGTGTTCGATACAGGACGTTCAAGACACGTCTAACTCCTGTAATGCGGGACAATCGGTTTGGTGCCTTCTCCCAAATGTGGAATGAACTCCTGAAGGATAAACATCTTCAGATGCTTACTTCTGTACAGGCTCTAGAAGACCAAACTCTGTCCTTTGAGATGTACGGTTACAGGAATCCACACCTTGTGATTTACAAAGACATTCCCCTGTCGGCCAAGCTGCTGTTCTCTATTGACCAGAAGGATCAGTCGATTCGACCGTCTGGTGAAGTATCTTTCACGAACGGGGCAAAAGTCTCTCCTTATCAGCTATACTCTAACAAGGTCATGAGGGGACATATGGCAGCCCTAATAGCCCCTCAGTGGGTCTTAAAGATTGAGGCTACCTTGGAGTCCCCTGATGACCTTGTGGCCTTCTACGAGACAAAGAGGGACGAAGCAGAAGCACAAAACACAGTCTTCAATAAAGAAACCAACAAAACCATTGAGGGTACGGAAGGATTTATTTTCTATGTCCTGGATGAGGATAACCAGTGGCGTCTATTCAAATGTAAGCCCATGTCGGTGGAAGACATCTGTTGGGCAGTAGGCAACTCCATCCCCATGTCGGTCATTGTCCCGACGGCTTGGAATGCTTTAGAATCCTGTGAGGGTGAATTGACTGGGGATATCCTCCGAAAGTTGTTGCTGGAAGAATTTAACCCAGAACAGATTGGGAAATCTGAAATTCCTATTGGTAAGGCCGTGGCTTACATCCATGATAGAGTGAACCATCAAATAAAGGTTCGAAAATTGCTTGATGAGTCTGGTCTGGACTGGGGTGCTAATGGTGAGGGCAGAGTGCCTATCATGCATATGTTGTCACAACATTTTGAGAGTAATCATATGAAGAAAGTATTTAGAGCTCTTCTGGAGATGGGAATTGCAAAATGAAATTTAGAATGGTTAAAACCTGGCCTGTTAAAAAAACCTGGCCTGTTAAAAAGACTTGGCTAAGTCGGCAACTTGCTGTGAAGTTTGTTCGTACCATATCGCTTCTACAGTTTCGCGGCAAAGCGGCAACATTTTCTTAAATTCCTTGTCCACCTTATCAGCTGACCGCCTGGCGGACAACTCCACAAGAAGCTGGCTTAAGAGAACGACTCGGACATCGTTGCGAGATAGCTTGCGACCAACATTGTTAAACCTAGCGACTTTCGCTCGCGCCTCTTCCTCAGCCGAATGGTAAGCTGCATCTGGTTCGAATTTTTTGCGGTGGTCCTCTTCTCTTTTCCGGCAAACTAAAAGCACATCTATATCAATTGGCTCCTTAGCTTGAGCCTTAGGGGCGGCGACCGACATTTCAGACTTAACCGGTTGACTTTGAATGAATGTAAATCCAGCTTCCAGCACAGCTCTAGCTACAGAGGACCAGCCGTCCTCGCGGGAGTGGTGATAGCTGAAGATAAGCAAACCACCGTCCTTAAGCACACGGAAGCATTCCGTAAAGACCCTACCCAGTTTTATACCGAATTTTTCTGGGTCAACGTCCTGCACTTCGGCAGGGTTTCGCGTTGTGACATCCTTCTTCTCCCCGACGTTTCCGAAAAACGTCTCCTGCCAGGCAAAGAAGAAATCGGCCAATTCGGAGTAATGCACATTGTCGAAAAAGGGTGGATCAGTGACAACCAAGTCGACCGACTTGTCAGGCAGGTCGGTTCGGGAGGAATCGCCACAGGAAAGATAGATCGCTCCCGACCCCAGCACCTCCTTCGAGAATGTCTCTCCAATCTCGCCACCCATTGGTGGGGAGAGTCCAAAGACTTTGCCGTTGCTGTTTTTCTTGTTTTTATCACCAACCTTGATTTCGTATGGGGCGGCGCGGTAGTCTAATGCATGCCGGATGCGTGATTTGTACAATGTCATGAACGCACCTGAGCTTTTCGATGTACCCCAGACGTTGGCCTCAATGGGCATCCTTTCCGGTTTGAGAATGTGATGTGAGAACATGTGGCGAACCGCGCCCGTTCCTTCTCCCTTGTATGAAGCGAACATATTGTTGAACTCCAGCGCACCGGAAAAGAGCATGGTCAACATCTCGCGGGCGGGAGACGAAGGCAAGTCCTGAATGCCCTTAGCCAGTAAAGATAATGCCAACAACTGTCGGTCATTGAACAACTCGTGCCAATGCCGATAACCGTAATTAAGAATCTGCTTGGTATTGTGACCATTTGAGATTGGTACATTAGGCAGGGGCAAGGATAACTTCTTGAGCTTCCTACTCGACTCATCGTATGCTGCTATGTCGTCTTTAGTGACTCGAAGATAACGTTTTTTACCCTGGGTAGTCAGAACAAGCTTTGCGTACATTCGGTGAGAAGGCGGCTTCCCATGAAGCTTGGCAGTTTTGGCAATAGGAAACTCATGCGAACATTTTTGGCATATCGCAGTGATTCGCTTAGTTGTTCCCTCGTGGGGATTGAACTCTTTTTTGCATTCCGGGCATTGTGTTTTCTTGTCCCGGTAATCGCCCGAAAACACACTACCGCATCCGGGACACAGGATATGAACCCCAGGATTCTTTTTGACATAGGCGTGTTTGGCGAAAATGTAGCGCGGAAATAGATCAACGGGAGAATCGCATGAGGGACAAGACAGCACCTTAACCCAGAAATAATATAGGACGTTGCAGGACTGGCCTTTTTCATCCTTGCTCCGATAGAGAGATCTAATCTCTTTACCGACGGTCGAGTCAAGCTTATGAAAGAGGTCGGCCACTTCTTGTTGATTTACCGGTCCGAGAGCAGACTTTACGGCGCGGTACGCCACGGGATTGATGTCTTTACCGATGGCGGTGCAGCCAAGTTTGTGAGCCTCGCCAACCGTGGTACCACTACCCATGAAAGGATCGAAAACCACAAGTCCAGGAAGCCGAACGGGTTGATAGAACAATTCCATAACCGACGAGCCAATCGGTGCCGCCGCGCCAATAATCAGTGCACGAAATATGGACCCCAACCGTTGAGCCCACCATTTGTGAATGTGATAGATAGGCCGATGGATCTCCTTCCGCCAGCTCTCCGCTTCGGCTACTATACTCAGATACTCGAACGGGAAAGTGTCTTCGATTGCGCGCATCCCACTTGTGGCGAGGGTTGGCAGACTAACAGTGGAGTCCACAGTCGGAAGGACAGCGATGCTTTTAATTGCTGCTTTAGCTCGTTCAGGTTCACTAAAAAGGATTTCGTGAAGTGAATCCGGCAGGCGTCCGGATAAAAGGAAAAGTTCATCTTTGTCATACTCCAATGTCTTGGCCAGCTTGTTGACAAGCTGTTCGGATGGTGGAGCTTTTCCTGCTTCGACACGCGATAGGTAGGATGCATCGACCTCTACCTGACGGGCGGTTTCTCTTAGCGATAGCCCCTTTCCCTCTCGCTGCTGACGTATGAAAAATCCGAAGTTCATAAACCCGAAACTACCAACTGTTGATAGATTTGTCAACAGTTTTCCGCCTTTAGCTGAAAAACATCATGAAATTTCTTGATCTGGAACAGGAACCTAATGTTCATAGGGCTATGAATGGAGTGGATGGTTGCAAAGCTGTTTGGGAGAACCTGACTAATTCAGGTTTCAACCCTAAGAAGTTCTACAAATACTATTCAGGTCCTGAGTATGAGTAAGGTTAGTCCGTAAACAGGGATTGAGGGACGGAACTAGGGGCTCCAAAAGGGAAGGCCCTAATAAAAGGATTTGAAATTATTTAATTATTTTGGCTTAGTTTCCCTAACTTCTCGGTTGTTGTAGTAAGAGAGATTGACAACCTTAACTATTTGGAGACAAAAACATGCCCAAAACAATCATTGATAGTGTAACACTCAATTTTACGGATATTACGGGTGCCAAAACAGGCTGTACTAAACTTGGTAGTAATAAATTCTGGAAAGGCTGGGTTGAGGATAACAAAGATGGCACAGGCAACTACGAATGCCGTTGGGGAGCCACAGGAACACCTGGCAAAGATACTGGAAGTAAACGAGGCATTGACCTCGACACTGCTAAAAATTTGCTTAACAAAAAAGTCAAATCCAAAGAAAAGAAGGGCTACACTCGCCTTGCAGTTCGTTCCGATCAAGAGGAGATGGTCAAAGCTGCCGATAATGGTATTGATTTGGATGCCAAAAAGAAACCCAAGAGAAAGAAAGCTGTCAAAAAATCAAGTTTCCATTCAAAAGTTGGTCATTTATTGGCTACCATTTATGGTGAAACAAGCCGTATCGTCACAGCAGGTCTTTCGGCTCAAGCAGGAGCTACTGTTGACAATCCCATCGGTAACCTGTCTGATGATCAGTTAGACATCGGAGGTGGCATTTTGGATGACATTGAATACCTCCTGACAAATAAATTAGGCCATGAAGATCAAACTAACCGTACTCAGGCACTGGCTCTGGTTAAACATATCCCTTCTAATGAAATTATTGACCTGACCAATCAGTTTATGTCAAACATCCCCCGTAAAATTGCCCATGACATGAGAGGCAAATCAAACCTGCATCGTCTGGTCATTTCCAGCTTTGAACGGCTGGAAGAACAGCGTAAATTTCTTCAGTTACTTCGTGATGTTCACCTGACCAAAGATATCTTTAAAGCTGTGGGTTCTGTTGCTTCCATAGGTGATAAAGAACAAATCTGGTATGATGGTCTGAACTGTCTCATTAAACTGTGTGAAGCAGGCTCCCCTGATTTTAAAAAGGTTGCCGAAATTTTCAATACTAACCAATCCAAAAGAAATGCCAACTGGTTCCGTGGTGGGCGATCCACTCTTCATTTAAAGAGTGTTTTCAAGTTCACCCGGAATGATACTGAAAAAGCATTTAAAGCTTATGCTAAGAAAATGACTGCCAAACCTAATTCGATTGGCAACATCTTTGCATGGCATGGCACTCGTACTGAAAATCTCCTAGGTATCAGTCAAACGGGTCTCTTAATGCCTGAAAACCTGCCCCGTGGTATTCACGTTTCAGGTAAAGCCTTTGGCAAAGGTATCTATCATTCACCAGCTTGGAGTGCTACTGGAACCTGTAAGATTGGCCAACACGACACCGACGGTACGAATGGTGCTTTAAAATCCATGAATTACACGTCTTCTCGTGGTGCTTACTATGGCTCGAATAACACTGCCAACTCCTCTTTTATGTACCTTCAGGAAGTTGCCCTTGGGAAATCGGACGTTCATACATCGGCTTGTTGGGATCAACGACGCCCAAATAACTGGCCTGATAATGATTTTATCATGGCTGCTTCTTCTGGTTGTCATTCCCTGTCTCACGATGAAATAGTGACATTCAATCAGGATGCTCAAATATTCCGTTATTTAGTGGAAATTGAAGTAAGATAGTTTGATTTTTCTGGTTAAAAAAGACAGATAATGTTCTCATGGAGGGGATCATTCTTATGTCATCGGGTGAAATATTACGGATGATCTATATTGATAATCACGGCTGGTTTGAAGGATAAGCTAATGCTTTTATTAGAATGGGATAAATTACATACATGACGAGAGGGAGGGAATATTATGGAGAGGTTATCAAACAAAGAATATGATGGAGGGGTGAATGGGTGAATTTGATAAAATTTTTGATGCGTTACCCCCTACTCCATTTGATCCTGAAAAGGAACGTGAAGATAAGGAAATGAAGGAGCGTATAAATAAATATAATAAAAAGAGGATCGAGAGGTATCGCTTGCTTGTGGGGCAATATGATATACCCGTAACATACGCTAAGGATAATTATGGACTAGCTCAAAAGGAGTTGGGGAGATATGATGCTGGAGAAATAACAGAGGACGATATATTTGGTGACCCAGATAATATATTGCGCAATATGATGCTCATCTTTGGGATTCATATTAAATACTTTAACTATATGGGGTGGCTGTCCAAGGACAGGGAGCTTACAATGTGTGGTATCTGCGGTGAACCCATACCACCGGAATCGTCACGTAAGAAGTATTGCTCAAAGAGATGTGCCAGCCAAGCACGATGGAAGTTAAACAAGAGGAAATTACCAATTTAGCAGAGAGTGTCAATTTACCTAATACCGACGGTAGTAAGCATAACTTACATTAGACAGGGGCGAGATAATGGCAAATAAAGATGAACAACCTAAATTAAAAAGATTTGCTGAATATGCAAATTGTACATTAACAAAAATGTGCGGTAAAGAGGATGGGTACCTCTGGTTTAATAGGTTATGCGTCCTACGGTTTTTAGATGTGCAAAGACCTATGCACGAGTTACCTGTAAGCTGTATACTTTCACAGGGCAAGATTGTATCCATGCGGTATGGTCATTTCCACCCTGAAATATATGAACAGGCATCGGATGGCCAATATGCAGAGTTTATTAAGAAGTCTACACGACGTAAGGTGACTGCTCTGATAAAGGAGCTCAAGCAACAGGAAGCGTTTCTATTGTTAGTACTAGCTCATTGCAATCAATATCATAAAAACTTACCCTCCATATTCCAGAAAGAGGGGGATGCTACAGAATTATCCGTACCTAAAGATTTGTGGACAGGCAATTCTATCTTGAGTTATATTCGAGAAGCTATGATCCCTAATGCTTGTAAGGATATAGATGTTTTTGTGACTTTGCATAAAGGTTATACGAACAGTAAGAAGGAATCACAGTTGTGTAAAGACACTATTTCCGCTTTAACACTTTATATTGATGGGAGATAATATTATGCCAAGGCTATCAAACAAAGAATATGGGAAGTTAATTGCAAGGTTATTAAATATTATAGATATTATGGATGATGCTGATTATTCAATTAACATCAAACCAGAGTATCTCTGGATTATGTATGAGGGAATAAATTACGATGAGGTTTTGGAAGCCGTAGAAAAATGGAGTACCCCCTGTACTATGATAGGTAGGGACGGTAATAGCATTTCTATAACTATTAAGAGGGGGGAGCTTTGATGATAAATTATTGCCATGAGTGTGAAGAACACATTTGCGGGAAGTGCTTAAAACGCGATGCGTTGGAGCAGGAATGGGAGAATAGCCAGATGAGTGCGAGACGTATTATGGTGGCGGTTAAAGGTGCACGTGCATTCCTTATGGCTATTCAGTCTGATGAACCCTCGCCAATGTCACATCAAATGCAGAAGGAGATATATCGTCTCACAAAGGTAATTGAAGGTGGTAAGTATGATCATCATTCTTTTGGTAACAAGGAATAGTAGAATGCCAATTATAGTAGTTATTCTATAATGAATATCCTTGCCATAAGATAGGTGGTGGGATTATCCTACTGTCACTTAATTTACAAAGGAGATAAAATCATGGTAGTATTAGAAGCATTAGGGATCATAGCATTGATCTGGTGCGCATTGCTAAACATACGAGCATCACAATTGTGGTTCTTTATGGCCTAGTTGAAGATAATAATCAAGGTTGGCGGTGGTAATGCAGAGTATGTTGCAATACAACTTGCACAAGTGGATGTACCAGGTTGGGATGTTCTTGACGGGTTGTTCCCTGCTGTATTCACAGTAGCTTACCACAAAGAGGCTTTACAGGATGCGATCGACACGTATTATAAATAATCACTTGACAAATAGAAAATAATGGTATTTAATGGTAAGTATGAAAACTTTAAATGATTATGCAAAACAAAATGGAATAAAATACAGGGCAGCTTGGAATAGATTTAATCTCGGTAAAATCCCTTCAGCATTTAAAGATGACTTCGGGAAAATTCTTATAAGAGAGGATATTCCTGATAAACCTTTTAAAGTAATTTGCTATGCAAGAGTATCTTCAAGCCAAAATAAGAAAAACCTGGATAGACAAGGAGACCGGATAATTTCTTTTGCTAATGCAAAAGGATGGCAAGTTTCTTCTTTAATTAAAGAAATAGGTTCTGGTTTAAATGATAAACGAAAAAAACTTTTAAAAATACTTACTGATGAAGCTGTTACACATATTGTTGTTGAACATAAGGATAGGCTTACAAGATTTGGATTTAATTATCTTGAACAATGGATGCTTTATCGTAATGTGGAAATTATTGTAATAAATACTGTAGATACAGATAAAGAAGATTTAATGCAAGATTTTGTATCTCTTGTTACTTCTTTTGTTGCTCGTTTGTATGGTTTACGTAGAACTAGAAGAAAAACAGAAAAGTTAATTAAGGAACTTAAAGAATGATTCGTAGATCATCTTTAAATATTAATCAAGCTAACAAAGGTAAAATAGCTACTCTTAATTTACTTGTTGAAGAAATGACTAAAGTAGTAAATCTTTACATTAATGAAATATGGAATCAAAAAGATTTTTCATCCAAATTTATAACTTTTAAGGTAGAAACTTACTTATCTGCCCGTTTACAACAAGCATTAGGTAAACAAGCTTTAGAAATAGTTAAATCTCAACGGAAAAGAAAAAAGAAGATTAAGCCTACTTTCACAGGTACAGTTTTTAATCTTGATTCAAGGTTTGTGGATTTTCAATATGATAATAACTCTTTTGACATCTGGATCAGGTTAAAATCATTAGGCAATAAAATACAATTAAAACTACCTACTAATAAACATAAGCATTACAATAAATTCAAAAACTGGAATAAAAATAAATCTATCAGGTTGGTTAAAAAACATGAAGAGTTTTTTATCGAAGTTTTCTTTGAAAAAGAAGCACCTAAATTAAAGAAAAAAGGAAAAACAATCGGTGTAGATTGTGGTTATAAGGAACTTTTAGTAAGTTCTAATAACTTATCTTATGATGATGGTTTAGAAAAACAATATGAAAAGATTGCACGTAAGAAACAAGGTTCTAAAGCTTTTAAAAGAGCTTTAATTGAAAGAAACAATCTTATAAATCAATCACTTAACCATCTGGACTTAAACAATATTAAAGAAATTGTTGCGGAAGATTTAAAGGATGTAAAAAAAGGTAAAAAGAATAAAAAACGTAAAATATCTAAGAAATTTATGAATAAATTACAGCGTTGGAGTTATCCAAAGGTTTTGGGAAAACTTCAACAAATGACGGAAGAAGTTGGGGTTTTATTAACTAAAGTAAATCCTGCTTATACCAGTCAAAAATGTTGTAATTGTGGAATTATTTGTAAATCTAACCGTAAGGGTAAGATTTACAAATGTATTTGTGGTAATGAAATAGATGCTGATTTAAATGCATCTATTAATTTATCACACATGGGAGTTTATAGTCCTCATGTTTCATATTAATTCTATTAAATACTATAGAATTAGTAACTATTACAATAACTAATACAGGATCAGACATTATAACAGATGCTAATGGTGTCCTTGTTTTCACTGATAAATTTGGTCAGGCAGTGTGCAGAGTTACTACTGTATTGGACAAACAGTTACCACCACCTGCCCATAAAAAGGATTCTACGTTGTATACATCGTATCGTCCTATACTTGATCAAGAACTTACGAGGTTGTTGGGTATGGGCGCGGGGAAGGTACTAATCGAATGGCATCCTATTACATATATAATGTCAGATGGATCAAAAATATCAGTAAACTAAGTAATTAAGTGATTGTAAGACGTAAAAGACAAATAATGATAAAGATGGAACAATTTATAGAACAGCTTGCTAAAGCTCTGGTTGAAAAGGATGTTGAGAATGTTTACCGCCAGTTATTCCAGATGGGGATTCCTGACAGCGTAATCACGTCCCCTTACGGTGGTGACGGGATGTTAAAAAGTAAAGCTGAAAACTTAATAGCGTTACTGGAATTCAAGTATGACTATGACTTCACCAGCCGTAAAGATACCATCAAAGTCCTGATACAGGCTCTGTACTACTTGAAAAAATCTGAATCTGCTGGTGATATCCTTCCTTCAATTGTTTTCATTGGGGACAAGAACGAATGCTTCGTCATTCACCTGAACAGCCTTCAGAAGTATTTGGATGCTAATGTGGATTGGACTATTGCCCCTTCAAGTGCCGGTTCCAGGAATGCTGACCTTGCACTTGAAATGTTCAGCGATAAAAATGTGAATCCTTTCGTGTTTGATGTTGGTAAAGGGTTTGATTTCTCTGTTGTGGTAAACAAAATACTGGATATGAACAGTAATGTTGTCCGGTTAGTTCGTATAACCGAAAAGAATATTAATAACATCTTTAAGTACTTTGTTGGTAAAGTTTTGGTGAAAACCAAGAAGCTGGACACCAATGCTCAAGTAAGCCTGTTTATCAATATCCTCACTAACCCTGATGAGAACTACATTCATCCTAAAAAGAAAAACACCTTGATTACCCCCGCAGGTGAAATTACTATCAGGGGTGCAAAATTCGCATCCTTCTTTTCTCACTTTGAACGGGAATACAAGCCGTCTGAGAAAGAGAACCTGATAGCTATTTCAGATAGGTTGATTGAGGATTCTACCCGCCGTAGAGAGGGAGCTTTCTTTACTCCAACTGAATGGGTGGATGAAGCACACCAAATGATTGCTGAACAATTTGGAGAGAAGTGGAAAGAAGAATATGTAGTATGGGATTGTGCCTGTGGTGCTGGGAATCTAACTCGTGATTACAATTTCAAAGAATTATATTGTTCGACTCTACTGCAATCTGAGCTAGATATAATGATTCAGAACGGGATTAATCCAGAGGCTGTTCGATTCCAGTATGATTTCTTGCAGGATGTACCTGAGCATAATAGGAAGGGTGACAATTGGGAAGTTAACCTGCCTGAAGGTTTAGTTGCAGCTTTGATGGCTAATAAGAAGATATTGTTTCTTATTAACCCTCCTTACGGTACGGCCAACAATATGGGTACAGGTTCAGATCACAAAGCTGGTATAGCTAAAAATCCTGTGAATCTTGAAATGAAAGTTGATAAGCTGGGAGCTTGTTCTCAACAACTTTATGCTCAGTTTATGTACAAAATGATTCGTATCAAGGATCATTATAATTTGGATAACCTGAATCTTGCTATTTTTAATAAACCAACTTTTTTGACAGGTTCTTCTTATAGAAAGTTTCGAGTCTATTGGCTTAACCATTTTGACCAAGTGGACG
>Ga0075116_10001272_pt1 | contig 11528 bp, 16 predicted proteins | sample AntAceMetag02UKC_FD_69786 | JGI IMG/M metagenome (GOLD analysis project Ga0075116, IMG submission 69786) | Saline lake microbial communities from Ace Lake, Antarctica- Antarctic Ace Lake Metagenome 02UKC | ecosystem: Environmental > Aquatic > Non-marine Saline and Alkaline > Saline | place...
ATAAAACATTCTTGTGTAAAATATACACGAGTCATTACAATGATGTTCGTCTATGTTTTTGTTTAAGATAAAGTGAGAATACTCCTGGATTCAATTTATGTTCAATAAATATTTCCAAGATTTCTCATTTAGAGTTAAGACCCCTCATAAGTAGGGGTCTTCTTTTTTTACAATAGATTTAAATTAGAAAGGTGCTGTCTCTTCAGTAGATTTGTGAACAGATTCATTAGCTTCATTTTGGAAGAATTCCTTGAAAGAAGCGGTCATAGTTTCATGAAATATATGGTAACTTTCTTTAGAAAAAAAAGCACAAATTGGTGTGTATTTCTCTTCACCTTCTGGACTTGTATATTTTCTTGAAGGCAATGCATAAAACACTCCTCCTTTAGAATTATCGATGACTTTTACATCCTTTATCGTTAGATAATGTCCATCTATATCTAATGCTATTTGAGCTATTCCCTTAATTTTCCCTTCTGGAAATTTTTTATATCGCTCTATCTTTATTTTCATTTTTTCTTTACTCCTTCAAAAAAAATAGCTTCTTCTTTAGTTACTTCGCTATTTGTTGCTTCTTCTATTCTCTTTGACAATTTTATACTCGGAGAACTTTTCCCTATCAACATCATTCTCAAATGACAAATGGTAATTCCTAGCGTATTAGCCATAGATCTTTGTGTTATACTATATTTTTTAACGTATTCTTGTAAGGTCATATTTCCTCCCCCTTTGTTATACAAAAATCAGTATAAGTTTTTGTATCATAAATAGCTACATGTTCTTTAGCGATGCTATACTTTTTTTTATACAAATAAAAGAATGCTTTTATCTCTGTAATATGCCATAATTAAAGAAAAACAATAAACGAAGAGGAGTTGTTATGGAAAATAAGAAAGAAGACACTAAATCAATAACTGAAGATGTTGTTGTTCACAAAGAACATTTTTCTAAAAATATCGGACAATTAGCATTAGCATTATCTAAGGCTCAAGGTGAGTTTAGTGCAGCTATCAAAGATAAGAAAAATCCGTTCTTCAAATCAAATTTTGCTGATCTATCATCAGTTATTGAAGCATCAAGGGATGCTTTGGTCCGTAACGAAATAGCAGTAATGCAATTTCCATCGGGCAACGAAATGCGCACGTATCTTACAACTAAAATAGTGCATTCAAGCGGAGAATGGCTAGAATCAACCATTGCTTGTGTTCCACAAAAACAAGATATACAGAGTATAGGAGGAACTTTAACATATCTGAGAAGATATTCATTAGCATCTATTTTAGGGATTACACAAGAAGATGATGATGGAAACGGTAACTCTTACATTACAAACGAACAATTACAAACTATTGAAACATTGATAAATGGATACGAAGGTATTCGAGCTCGGATGATAGCGAAATATAAATTACTAAAAAAAATACCATTATTAGATTATGGAAATACGATTAAAGTTATTAATCGACACATAGCTGACGCGGAGAAAGAAAAGAAAGAAAAGGAGAAGAACAATGCAAATAGTTAATTTAGAACAAAGAACAGACCTTTGGCTTGAGTGGAGAAAAATGGGCGTCGGGGCTTCAGAAAGTTCAGCAGTACTTGGCTTGTCTAAATACAAATCTCCATTTCAACTTTGGGAAGAAAAGACACATAGAGCATTTTCTACTGTTGTTACAGATGATATGAATAGAGGTAATATGTTGGAGGAAGATGCAAGACATGCATTCCAACCAATAATGAAAAAGATGTATGTTCCATTATGTGCAGAACATGATATTTATAATGAGATAACTGCATCATTCGATGGAATATCTGGAGACTTTAAAGAGTTTATAGAGATAAAGTGTCCAAGAACATTTAAACTTGCAGAAGCATTAAGGACAAAAGATCAAGAAATTATAAAAAAACAATTTCCAGAAAACTGGGTACAAATCCAACACCAATACTGTGTGTCAAATGCAGAACGAGGATATTTAGTTTCCTACTGTGATGGAGAAATAGACTATTGCTTAATTGAAAGAGATGATGAATTTATTGAAGATGTTCTTATTCCTGGAGTAATCGAATTCATGAAATTTGTTAGAAGTGATACAGAACCACCTTTAACAAAGATGGATTATGTTTATATAGATGACGCTGACACAATTAAATTGGCGGAAGAGTGGAAAGACACAAATAAACAGATAAAAGCCCTACAAGAGCAGGAAAAGGGGCTTAGAAGAGCTTTAATTGAAAGCAGCGATGATGGAAACACAATCGTTGGTAGCACTCTTAGAATGACAAGAATTTCAACTCAACGGACGGATTATAAAAAAGCATGTGAAGAGAACAATATTAATCTTGAACCTTTTAAGAAGACGACGATAGGCTATTACCGCCTTACTGCTCTTTGAAAAAGGCCGTAGCAAAGATGGAAACACTATCACAAAGTGACAGCGAGGTATACTCACTACGGCAAAATAGTTATATCAATTTGGCAACACAACTTTAGTGTTGTCATTTGGTATATCTTTATCTGGGCTTTCTGGAGTAAGATCTTTTTCTCCATATCCCATAGCGTCAATTACATCTTCGCAAAATTCTTCAACTGGAGCATCCTCCCCTCGATATTCTTCTTTTTTAGTGAAGTGTTCCTTAGAAGAAAACTTATGAGCTATTCCACCAATAAGAGATAATAAGACAACAGTTATCAAAACGATTGTTACAGCTTCGAATAACTTCATGACAAACCCTTAATTTAAAATTTAACAAACCAAAAACCCTGAAAATGTTGGATACTCTCCACCTGAGGTACTACATAAATCAACATCTTTAACATTTCCACCACCAGATACACTAAGTCTTATATAAGCGGTGTTAGTTGCTGATAGATTAATCATGCAACTACCAGTAATGGTATATACTCCAGAAACATCAATATACACTGGATTGCATCTTGCAAGACCTACAAAACTTGATGTAGTAACAAGAAACACTTGTAAAACATCATGTGCAGTTGGTTGCGTTAAAGTTAGGCTATAATTAAATTGATATAAACCAGTTACAGGAGCGGTAAATACACCGGTTGCATTGTTGTAATCAGCATTTCTGTCTTCTACTTCTGTATTGTATACGACACCATAGAGAGTACCATCTCCTGTAATATCTGCTATAGTATTAGATACTTGTGCTACAAAAGCTGGCTGTAAAGGTTTAGTGACGTAACCAGCTTTATCAATTATCATATTGTCTTGAAAAGTAATGCCACCTCCTGCGGCTATTCCATCATCAGAAACAATCCTAAGATCCGTTGCACTTTTCCTAATGGCAAAATTACAATTAGTGCTAGAAGATTTAAAAGCTGCCTCATAATACGCATCAAACAGTAAATATTGGTTATCATGTGTATAGGGAACTATAGATATTAATGGGTAATTATCCGATGCAGTAGTGAATTGCATAAAAGGGCCAGAATTGCTTGCATTTGGTCCTTCTAAACCAAGTATTGCATATCCTAATGCACCCTCTGGTACAGTACTTGTTCCTATTCCAAGTTTTCCATTTACATATACAGGACCCGTACCTTTTGGGGTAAGAGTAATTGGTATATTTGCATCTGTTCCGTCTGCTGATAGGGTTGTTCCTGATAAAGTTAAACCAGCAGCAACAATATTAGTGTCTACAGATCCTAACAATGTAGTAGCTGTTACATTTCCTTCTGAAAAAAAATCTGAATTAATAAAACCATTACCCATTTTTTACCTCTTACGCGTTTGTTAATGTTTTATGATATTCATATGAGCAAACAACATTATATTCCTTAGCCGCTTCTCCAACAAAACGAATATCTATTTTTTGATTACCAACATCTGCATTTACTGTAACAGTTGGAGCTCCTGCACTATCTTCAAATATATCTAGATTTGAATTAATAATAACGACATTCCCTCCAGTTCCTCTTCGAGCACCTGTAAAAACTCTGGCAACCAATGACTCTGTAAAATCGCTTTTATAAGCATTGATTCTTGCTTCTATAGAAATCATTTCTCCTTCTGCAAGGGAAACAGAAACAATATCTGTTGGTGTTGCATCTGTTGTTTGAATAGCACTCTGGCGATATTCGCGTTGCGATCCTGTGTAACCTGCTGTAACAGGACTAAACAAATATGTAAGTGAACCCGCTGCTCCTAAAGTTTGAAGACCATTATTTCCAGTACATGTAATAGTATTTGCTACAGGTGTAGCGATACCACTATCACAAGTTAAAGAACTTAATTCTTCTGTAGATGTTCCTATCTGAGACCATGTTGCAACAGCTCCTACTTTTTTAACTAAAATGTAAGCTTTTTCATTAGTCCTATCAATCCAAATATCACCTTCATCAAAACTTGTGTCTGATGTAGTTGGAGCTCTATCAATGAAATAATTTTCGGGTGGCTGTTTTTCTTTTATGCCAACGTAAGAAAGTGGTGATTTACCCGATACTGTCCTTGCCATGTTAACTCCTATACATTAGTTTGTAAGAATCCATAATTATAAGTTGCTACCCAATTAAAAGTACCCGCTATTCCAGTAACCATTATCCTCACGTCATTTCCACTAATATCACAGTCAATAGAAGGAGACCCACTTGAATCTTCTTGTATATTTATTATAGGAGCTGAAACTTCTATTGCTCCACCAGCTACTCTTCTAGCAGTATAAACAAACGTTGCTCCAATAGATTCAGAATAATCAGACTTAAATCCTTTTACATTTCCCTCAACCGTTACCATGGTATTTGTAGCTAACGCTATAGCTGCGATTTGTGTTGGAGTCGCGTTGACTGTTTGGACTCCTGCTTGCTTAAACTGTTGTTCTGAATTAGCGTATCCAGCTGCTATTCCATCTAAAGAAATACCAGTAAGACTTACATTTCCAGCACCGGTAATATTATTACTATCATCAATTATAACACCAGAATTTTGAATCACTTTTCCTGTAGCCAGGTGAAATCTAGTTATAGCATTATCTGTGGAACTTCCTGGTCCTGTAACATCTCCAGTTCCTGATGCTACCCAAGATAATTGTGCTGCTCCATCTGTTTTAAGAACATAATTAGCAGTTCCGTCAGCTTGCGGGAATTTCAACCCATCGAGCACTAAATTTCCGCTTCCATCGGGCGTTAAATTTAAATCTCCATTAGTATCAGTTGAGATGATGGAATTACCATCAATTTGAATATTATCAACATCTGCTTTAGATGCTGTGAGATCCTTTAATATGTTAAAAGAACCCTTGAAATTATATGCCATGAAATACCTATATGATTATGATTAACCATATCCCCCCCGAAGGGGAGATATAGGCAATAAGTTAAAGAGTTGTTGTAAAGCTGCTTTACATTATGAATATGCCAGCTCTGAACCTTCCATCAGGAGCTTCAGGAACTCTTATTTCAACGTTTCCGCTTGCTTGTACAATTCTTATACGATCTACACCAGCAACATCTAAATTGGTTGCATCGTATTCCATTATAGATACAACAGGAGAAACACCCTTACCGTGTGTTACAGCAGTGATTGTTCTTGTATAGAAACCACCAGCAGCAACGCCCCATGCAGTATTAGCATCAGCATCATATACTGTGTAGGTAGCTTGGCTATTAGAAACCCAAGATAGTTGTGCTGAACCATCTGTTTGCAGAACAAAATTAGCTGTTCCATCTGCCTGAGGGAATTTCAACCCATCAAGAACCAAATTTCCTGTTCCATTTGGAGTAAGATTAAGATCTCCATTAGCATCACTACTAACGATTGTGTTTGCATCAATACTAATATTGTCAACATCTACTTTAGTAAATGTACCATCAGCAGCAGCGTTAGCACCAATAATAGTACCATCAATAGCACCAGCATCAATGTTAACTTTAGACATTGCTACTTCACCAGTACCCTTAGGGGTAATAGTGATATTGATATCAGCGTCTGTGCCATCAGCGGCAAGAGTTGTTCCAGCTAAGGTAACACCAGCAGCAGCTATGTTAGTATCTAATGTAGTAGCATTAACTGTAGTAGCATTAACTGTAGTAGCTGTTAGGGCAACAACACCAGTTACATTATTACTATCATCAATTAACACAGCAGAGTTTTGTAATAGTTTTCCTGTAATACCATCAAAACGTGCAATAGCTTCATCAGTGCTAGCACCAGGACCAACTAAATCTCCACCAGCAGCCCAAGAAAGCTGTGCTGAACCATCTGTTTTTAAGAAATAACCAGCAGTACCATCTGCCTGAGGAAACTTCAAACCGTCGAGAATTAAATTACCAGTGCCATTGGGCGTTAAAGCTAAATCACCATTAGCATCTGTGCTGATGATAGCGTTTAAACTTGCTTGGATATTTCCAGCAGTCATTTGAGCAAATGTAACATTTGCATCAGTTGTTAAATCTTGGTTAAGAACGGAAGCCAATTCAACTGTTAGATTTCCAGTTAAAGAAACGCTTCTATCTGCACCATTAACTAAAAAATTAAGAACCCTATCTGCTGTGTCATTTTCATTCCACTTCATGTTAAGGTTATTACTAAAATCAGTATCTTGAACCGCTACTGTTGCAGTAACAAAGTTTCTTAATACTGTGAGATCACCATAAATAGTAGTCATGAATTCCTCCTTTTAAGAAATGACTATTCTTGCTCTAAACCTTAAATCGGGGGCGTCTGGTACTTTAATAGTGATATCTCCGTTTAAGGCAACTTCTAATACATCAACAATTACTAGTGTAGATTTAGTTCCATCATAAAGATAAACTTCTATAGATGGTAAAACACCTTGTCCATGTGTTACAGTGGTAATTGTTCTAGTATAAAATCCACCAGCAGGACCAGTCCATCCAGCCGTTCCGTCAGCGTCTGTGACGCTATATTTAATTACTAGTTCTTTAGATTCAGCACTTCCACCACCAGCAAAAGCAGCTCCACTACTTATCAACGATTGATATGTAACGTAATCAACTTTTAGGTTATTGGCTGAAGTAAATGTTCCTCCATCTATCTGGCTATTAAATATTCCAGAAGGAGGGATGTTTGCATTAATATTACCAAATGTCATACCACCTTGGATTTGACATTCAACAAGTCTTCCATAACTTGCACATGTTATTAATCCATCAAATTCTGTAGATGTAACAACATTAAGAAGCGCAGTACTTGCATTAAATAGATTATCAAAAAAACATCGATATATAAGAAGATTAATTCCACCTATACCTGCAGACGTTCCATCAACATTTCCCTGAACTTTAACTCCTGTCAGCGTTGTTTCAATTGTGGAAGCAACACCAATATTATTGTAGACAAGATCTCCAGAAATGGTGAAACCAGCTCTATAAGCTACATGAGTACTAGATGTCTCACCTGAAGCAGCAACATATGTTCCTATTGTATATGACGGACGACCCGTTCCCTTTTCCGCTGCATCATTAATATCAATTGTTAGATTTCTTGGTGTTGTAGAAGAATAGTTTGCTCCTGCACCATCACCAAGAGTAACGGGACCTAGTCCCATAAGATTAATTATTCTAGCTGCTGGCATTGTAACTGCTTCGTCATATGCACCAGGCATTACAAGAACGGTAAATCTTCTCTTTTCATCCGCAGCGTCTACTGGAACAGTAATAGTTGTCATTGCTTTGGTAATTGTTAGAAATGGATTAGCAAGAGAGCCATCTCCTGTAACATCACTACCATTTTTTGCAACTATATAAAGTTCGTCTATAGATGTACCAGTGGCTTGTGCCATTTTTAAAGGAGTAATAGCAGCAGTATCGTTCGTTCCTGCTATTGCCTCTGCTGTAGTAGCGAGTCTAATCTTACCCTTTACGACTTCAGTTGCATCGGGTATAGAGACGTCGCTTACATTAATAATTCCTGACTGGCTCAAAACGACCTCCTATGATCCTGTTTCAACTGTTAAAACTTCTATTGAAACCCAGCCACTAGTTGGAGCAACAGCAGTAATGTGCCGAGCGTAGAATATCTTTCCTACCTCCAAAAATTGAGGTTTATCTTCCAAAGCTTTATTTGTAGTTATATCCCAAAGCTCAAAAGAATTTTCTGGTAATTTTAATTTATCATTTACTCCATCGTCTGAGATATATAGAGTTTCATTTGTGTTATTTGTTATTTTAACAATACGACCAGCCTTAGTTAAACCAACTCCAATAGCAGCATACGTATCTGATAAACTACCAAAAGGCAATTCTCTGATAGTATCCCACGTAACCCTTGAACCATATGCCATGAATTTATCCTTTGTTAGGAGCAGCATTACGCTGCGCAATTTTAAATTGCGCCTGTAGAATACAGGCTTACCTACATAGTAAAATCTTTGATATTAGGAGACAAGAAATATTTTGACTATGATAGAATAATAGAAAAATTTGCAATAAATAAAAATATATGCAAATATTTATTTCATACAAACATTAGCAACTACAAAATAGGAGTGCTATTTTGAAAATAATTTTAGATCAAATCGCAAGAAGAAAACTATTAGCTGTAAAAAATGAAAAACGTGTATTCGTTCTAGAATTCCCAGTAGATGCAGACATAGCAGAGCTATTCGGAGTTGTATCAGAATTTAAAGATGAACTATGGGAAGCAATGAAAAGAGAAGAAGAAGAAAAACAAAAACCTAAAGAAGATAATATTATCGAACTACCTATAGATAATGAAAATGAAGAAATGGAAGATGACGAGACAGAAATAGACACCGAAGACGACGATAGCTAATAGTACTACAACAAGTGGTCTTGATTATGAGACCAAGAACCCCTAGTGAAGAGCAAATCTTTTCTAGGGGTTTTTTGTTCAATGTAAAACAGCTTTACAATTAGCTAACTATTGTCCAGGTTGCTGAACCAGCAGATACAGAAGTTAAAACGTATACAGCATTAGTAGCTTTATTCACCCACATAATACCTAAACGATGACTTTTATCTGATGTAGTTGGAACTCTAGAAGCAATAATTGGACTTGGAAAAACGTTTTGTAAAGCATTGTCAAGGCCATATGCTTGGTTTAATTTTGTCATAATATCCCCCTATTTGTTTGGGTTTTCTTAAGAATAAATTAAAGTTATTTTTAGCTCTATACATTTTGTTTGTTTTATGATAAAATGATCATTTACTGTGGAGGATATATGAAAAGATTAAATATTGAAATAACTGATGACATCTTTAAAAGATTAAAAATACATGCCATTCATGAAAATGTGTCATTACGGAAATTTGTTACACTTATTCTGTATGAAGAATTAGTGAATAAAGAGAATCTTAAGGATTAAAAAAAATAGCCCTCCCGTATAGAGAGGACTACAAAGACAATGATCAGTAAGCCTAACATTTTTAAAAAAGAATTCAAATAATTTGACTTACGATCTAAGCATACAGTGCTATACTAATTGCGTCAAATCTAAAAATAACTCTAGGTTGGTGTATATGTTTTGGATACTCGGTTTAGTTGTAATAATTATATATTGGGTGGTTAGAGCAGAAGAAGAGAGTATGAAGAGAAGGGCACGTATTAGAAGAGAAAAGTATCGAAAGTATCGAAATTTATAGTAAAAATAAAAGGAATCAACATGATTTATGGAATAATATTTTTAATAACACTACTTATTGTGTTGCTTGCTGCTAGAGGTGATGGAGAAATAGATTGTTAATCCGCTTCTTCCAATTCCTTGTTGAGTTTGTGTAGGTTTTTACTCACAGCCGCAGAACTTTCTTTCATAGCACCTTTTATTACGTTCATGTAATGCTTTCTTATTGTAGGACTTTTCCATATCTTAGCAGCAGTCTCTCCAGCAATTGTAACAGCAGCTACAGGCACAGCAGCCTTCGCTAATGGTGAAGCAAAATTAAATGCTACATAAAGAGCGGAAGCACCCGATAAAGGTATATTCTTTTTGAGTACTTTAGAAATAAAGTTTCTTGCCTTTTTACTCTGTGCAATAGCAGAATGAACTTCTTCAGCTTTATTCCAAGAATCTAAAAATTTAGGATTCTTTTTACCATATTCATTAATGGTTTCCCTTAAATCATTCCTCAATGCATTAAAATTACTTCGCAACCTACCTTTCACATCCTTAGGGAGGTCGTATAGAGCTGACGAAACATCATTAACATCACGCTTGAATTCTTGAAGCTCGGAAATATCTATCTTTCCATTTTTAATTTTAGCTTTTATTTCATTTACTTTCGTTTGTACTGGAGTTTTAGATGGATTACTACCACCTTTAGCAAGTCTTTGTTCTAATTTAAGAATATTCTTTCCTAGTTTATTAGCGGATACCTTTGTTCCTTCAGGAAGAGCTTTCTCTGCTTCTGCATATAAATCTTTGCCTAATTTCCTAGCTGACCCTTTACCAAGTAAATTGCTTAGAAACATCGCACCTAATTTAGCATAAGTTTGTGCTTTTTCTCCTCCTCCTACTGCTCCAACACCAGCTTTAACAGCATTAGATCCTAAACCTACTAATGCAGGTCGTACCAACTTCATTTGTCCACCTAAAGGAAATAATAAAGAACCTATATCTTCTGCCGTTTCACCGAAGGCCTCTTCAACTTTACCTTTTGGTTCAAATCTTTCTCCTAGGAACGATTTACCAGTTTCTCTGAGATCTTCTGTGGTTGGAAGACGAGCTTCTTCTGGCAATGGAGATGGTGCTCCTTTAACAACTTCTTTACGCCTAGCAAACTCTTCTTCAGAAACGGGACCTCCAAATTTTTCTGAAAGCCATTTCATTGATTCTGATCCAAGAGATTGAATTTCTCCAGGAGCTCCAGCAAAACCCTCAAGGAATCGTGTACCGTATTGTCCAAGTCGTCTAGGAAGTTCTCCCATGAATGTTTCTTCTGATACTTGTTCAGAATCACCAGTAACATCTATTTGTTCTTCTGATTTAGGTTGTGCAGATACTGTATCAAATATATCTTCTTGTTTAGATATCTCAACTTTATCAAAAATATCAGAAGCCATATCCCAATCCCTTAGCTATTTTACGAGCTTTTTCTTTATCTCCACCAGCTTGTTGCAATATTTTAGTAGCCATATTGGCATCTAGAGAGGTTCCCTTTTCAACTTTTGTCATGACTTTTTCTTCAGCCACTCTTTCACCGGGAATTTTACCTTTAGAAATAGCCCTTAGATTAGTCACTAACTCTTTTTGTTTTTCTTCTACATATGGTTTCATCTTTTTCATTACAAGGGATGCTATATTTCTTGGAGGAGATCCTGTTTCATTTTCGAAAAAATCAGCCATTTCATGTGAAAGTTCAATTTGTTTTCTTTCAATATCAAGTTCGTTTTTTAAAGCTTCTGTAACAGTAAGGTTAGCTTCTTTACTCCTTCCAATTTTAGGTAACATCTTTTGAATTTGTTGTTCTATCCATTGGTTTGGTCTTGCTCCAGCTCTTTTTAAGCTACCTAAAAAGAATTCTTTACCAGAAGAAATAAAATCTGCTCCCTTTGCTGTACGTAACGCTTCTATTCCAGTAATATCTGCAA
>Ga0075116_10001275_pt1 | contig 11516 bp, 16 predicted proteins | sample AntAceMetag02UKC_FD_69786 | JGI IMG/M metagenome (GOLD analysis project Ga0075116, IMG submission 69786) | Saline lake microbial communities from Ace Lake, Antarctica- Antarctic Ace Lake Metagenome 02UKC | ecosystem: Environmental > Aquatic > Non-marine Saline and Alkaline > Saline | place...
TGTAAAATTTTAGTTCCAAACACCTCAAAAAATGGACTTATAAAAAAAGAATCTTTGGGGCTTGGCTTTTTTGATACATATACAATGTGTGCAAGAGGGGAAGATTTAGAGTGGTGTAAAGAAAATTTTTACGAGAAATAAAATGCAATTAAAAAACAAATTTAATCTTCTTCTTTTAATTTATTTTTTATAAATTCATATTTTTTCTCAAGATATGCATCAGTGAGTTTTTTAGGAACCTTCGGCAAATCCTCTATTTGAAAATCATTAATCTTTTGACTCATTACTTCCATCTTCATTTTAGCATCTTTTAAACCTTCTTTTATGAATTTTTTTCTATTTTTCTTATTGTAGAAATGTGCTAAAAGACTTCTCATTATCTCATAAGCCTTATAGGCAGTTATTGGGACTGATAATTCACTTAAAATAGGGTTTGCTATCTTTTCAATTGGAGTTTCACCAATCTTTTTTAATTTTTCAACTTCGGAAGGATTATAATGATAAAGTGCTCTTCGGATAGTATTGAGAGTTTTTATTTTCTTTTTGAATTTAATTTTAATTTTAATTTTTGAAAGATTATTTTCATTCTGTCCCGTGAAAGAACCCAATGTAGCACTTTTAATAAATTCTTCAGCATCCTCTCTATTTACTCTTCTTAAATATTCATATTTTAATATATATTCGCAACAATTTATCGAGCAAGACATACTCGCAACATAATACCCATTCATATAGGATAAGAATGATTGTTCTGCAAAATATTCTATTAAGTTATGCATATCATACCAACCTTTAGGGTCTTCGTATAAATCGGTTATTATTACATGAGGTTCGGGAGGGGGAATAAACTCAATTTCGGGAGGTTGTAACTCTTTTGGATAATATTCTCCACTATCATGTTCAAATTTATATGTAGTAATATTGTTGTATCTCTTTCCTATTAATTCGCTAAGAGATTCTTCCCTTAAATTTAACTCCCCATAAATTTCATTTATTTGTTCATCAAAAATATCTTCAAAATCTGTTCCAGAACTATTTCTCTTATAAGAAAAGATTCTATTCCCTATCTCAAAAAGAAGGTCATGATTAATTTTTAAGTTATAAAAATTATTTAATATAAATATTAATTCAAATAACTGAGTTTGAACTGCATAATGGTCATAGCCCTTAAATGGATTATGTAAAAAATTATTTCTTTGAATCTGAATAAAGTTTAGAGTTTCTTGTATTCTCTTAATTTTTTTTGTATCTACTTTCTTTTCCTTTAATGAATTTATTAAATAATTTTTAGCATATTCAAATTTTTGCTTATTTTTATCGGAGAAATAATCTGAAGAGTATTTTTTCCAATTATGTTTCAGTAAACACAATTTGATTAATAATTCATAGAATGGACCAAACAATGAATAATGTACTTGCGTGTCTGCTAGTCCTTGAAAATCTGTGTTTAGAATTAGTTCTAAATATTTTTCTAATGTCATAACCCTATCTCTAAAGAATAGATTTTTCTGTTTAGTCTCAAAATTTGTTAGGTTGTTAGAGTCTTTGTAAAATAATCTAGCTTCATTAGCAATTTCTTCAAAATTTAGATATACTTTCTCATCTTTTTGTGAATTAGACTTCTCTTCCATCTTACATTCATTTAGTGTCTTCGTTATAAAAAACTACCTTTCTTTTAATCTACAGGAATAAAGATAATAGTTTTAGGTAAATACTTAAATAAAATAATTTCTTCGAAATTACATGAATAAATCTAAAATAATAGCAGGATTAGAACGCATCTGTTCCACATCTAAAAAATCACAAAAGAAACCAGAAGAATTTGAATCTTATTCTTGGTGGAATAAAGAAGGAATCTCAGTTCTTCTTTCAGGTGAGGAATACAAAGAATTTCAAAAAATTATTAATATTATTTTTTCTTCTGTTGAAATTAAAAATAATTTTCAAAGAAAAGATATAGAGAATTCATTAAAAGAGTTGATATCACGGATTTTAAAAAATAAATCAGAAGATGTTAGAAAAAAGAAGATAAAAAAGGAGGTTAATAATTTTGTAAAAGGACTTCAGGGAGATATAAATGATTGGATTTTTCTTATTCCTATAGAAAATTTATATTTAGATAAGCATTCTATCAATGTGGGAAATATAGTTTTTCAAAGAATGACAAAAAACAAAATAACTAAATTACAAGAGAAGAACAAAAAGATTATTTTATCTGTAAAGAATCTTGGAGAAAAGGCAAAAAAAGATTTTGCAGATAATGAAAAAAAGAGGATGGAAAACTTTTTCTTGGGAAAAACTTGTGCAAGAGTAGAGTCTTCTGGGACATTTAGTACTGCGAAATATATAGCCATGCAAAAAACAAACGCAATACTAAGTATTTTAAAACTTTTTACAGGAAGTTCTGAAACTTATTCTTCTAAAAAATATTTTGGGATAGAGGGAGAAATAATTTCAATTAAAAATAGAATGATTTACGGATTTAGAAAAGACTGGCAAAATGCAACTCCTTCTTATGAGAAAGTGGGTTATTTGTTTGATTTTGATTTATCAAAAGAAAGAAGAAAAATAATGAATTCTAATGGGTTTAGAAAAATAATGAACATATACAATAAGAATGAATGGAATGATTTGGATGAAAGGATATTCAATGCAGTATATTGGTTTTCTAAAGCTTACGACATTCCAATAGTTAAAAAAGACAAAATAGAGGGGAGGGGACAATTAGAATCAAATCAATTTAATTTTTCAGATAAATTTCTAAAGTTGATGATTGTTCTAGAATCTCTTTTGATTTTTGGCAGAGAATCAAAAACACGCAATATTAAAAATCGAGGGAGTTATTTATTAGAAGGTGACCCAACAAAAAGGGCTTCAATAAAAAAACAATTGGGTTATTTATATGAACTTCGTTCTGATATTGTCCATGAAGGTTCTATAAAACTATCCATTAAAGACATAAAACTCTTAAATCTCTATGCACAATCAATAATCATCTCACTAATAAAAAATAAAGCAAAGTGGAAACTAAACACTAAAAGGGATTTATATATTTGGTTTGAAAAACAGAGATTAGATGAAGAAAAATTAAGATGATTCTCTTTACATTATACAACAATTTTATTAATAATTTTTAAGTAAATTTTAATTATTAGGTTGACTAAAAACACATCAAAATAGGGTCATTAGGAGTCCATATGGAATACTTTTCACATTAGTTAAGGATTTTATAAGGGTTACTTATCACATTAAAAAAGTGAAGGTATATGATATAATTCACAGCATTATTTTTAATATCTTCAAAATAATAGGTATGTGTGAAAATATGAAAATTTAAGTAAGAAAATTAAAGGTATATGATATAATTCACTTGAGCTGTGAATTATTAAAAGATAATTCACAGTGAGCTATAAACTATCAATCAACAATTATGTGTGAAGTTACTACGTAACACATAATTTTGATGTTTATGAAATAATTGATACAGACAGATAATTCACTAATTCACTTAATTCATTACTATATATAATATAGTATAAATTGAATTATCTTTTGTAGATATCTGAAACTAATAATTCACTAAAGATAAGCTTTAAAAGTCCTAAACTTTTAATAATTTTATAGATTATTATTAATAATCTTCATGGGCCCATAAGCTAGTGGTAAACTGACTCGTTTACACCGAGTATTCCCAAGTTCAATCCTTGGTGGGCCCATTTTTATCATAAATAATATGATAATAAGTAAACTAAAAACAACTATTAAAAAAAGTAACTTTTATGGTCAATTAGTTTACACCGAGAATTCAGCAGTTCGATCCTGCTTAGGCCCATCATAACAATGAAAAAATTATATGCGACTAAAGATGAGAAGTCAGAATTTTATGCACAAATAGAAACTAATAGAGATATTTGGAAATTTCTTGATAAATTAACTTATAGATTATTTGATGAAAATTATATGGTTGATGACCATTATGGGGGAGAAATAAAAACAAATGATTATTTTAGTTTTGAGAAAGAAGGAGTTTATTTAATAATTGTTATGACAAAAGAAAGAACTCATTTAATTATCTTAGGTCTTCCAGATAATAAAGAAGTAAAAGAATTCATATTTGAGAATTATAAACTTGAATAAATTAAATATAATATGAAACAAGAAGATATAAAATATGTTTATGAAATAGAATCTTCATTAGATTTAGATGATGTTATAGATTCATTAAAAGAAGAATTAAAATTAAAAGAAGGATTGTTAATGTATTTTTCTCTTTCTAAAGATGATTTGATTGAAGAGAAGTTACCTATTGATGAATTGAAAACAAAAGCACTTGAAGTAAACAATAATGATGAATATCCTTCACTTATCTTTCCAAATGTAGAGATTAATGTTGATGATGGTGAAATTGATGTTGTGTCAAAAATTAAGTTAAACTTAAATAATATTGATGTCTATAATATAATTGAAAAATAAACAAATGAGTTAACAACTCGCATAACAAATTTTAAAAATGAAGAAAATAGGAGAACTAAACTTTAAGGAGTATAAAACAGAATTTTTTATTAGTGATAAAACAGCAAACTATTTGGAAAAGAAGAATCTTTCTTTAGATTCATTACTGCCTAATGGATAGATGTGGTATGAAGTAATTTTATTTGATGTAATTGATGAAGATAATGATGGGAAACCTGATGAAAAATATGGTAAAAGTTTCAAAGTAATTTATAATGGGATTCTTTTAAAGATAAATTTAACTAAAGAAGGTGATGTTGAAGAAACTACAATACAAGAAGACATTAAATTAAATGGGGAAGAAATAACCAAGGGAACTTCATTACTAGATGGTCCTAAGGGAAAAGATTATTATGCGAAATATACTATTCTAAAAAAGGACTAAAATCTTATAAACTATTAAGTCTTTAATTTATTAACAATAAACAAATGGTCCAAAACTTAGGATAAACCATATAACACATTTTGCTATCTAAAAAAGTAACTTTTATGGTCAATTAGTTTACACCGAGGGAACAGCAGTTCGATTCTGCTTAGGACCATCAAACCCAAGTGGAAAAAGAGTTCTGTGATAAATAAAAAATGATAAAACTACCCACAAAAGAAGATTACACACAATTTATGGAAGAATTCACGAGTGAGATTTCTAGAGAATTACCTAAAACTTGTTTCTATACTTTTGGTTCTATAAACAATGGTGATTGTAATTATGGAAGAAGTGATATTGATGGTGGTTTAATTTTAGATTCAGGAGTTGTAACTCCAAAAGATAAGATTTTAAGTTTATCTACATTATTTTCAAGGGCTTTAAATGATAAAGGTATCCAAACGCAATTTAATTTGTTAGATAGAGAAACTTGTAGAGATGGAAGATTCCTTTCATACACCGAAGACTATACTGGTTGGTTAAAGGAAACTGGAAGAGTATGTTGTGGTCCAGACTATTTAAGAAAGATGAATGGTAGAGATTTTAAATCAGGTATTTTACATAGTTCTGCATTTAATTTCTGTGGACCTGGAGGAGTTAGAAATGCTCTTCTTTATTCTTTAGTTTATGCAAATGGAGATAGGGATGAATTTATGGGGAAAGTTTCTAAGGCTTTAGAAAAAGTAGCCAAATTTCCAAAGAAATTAATTTGGTTGAGGGAAGGAGATATTGTTCCTTCGAGAATTGAGGCAAGAAAAAGATTAGAAAGACTTTTAGGAGATATTGATTTAACAATTGTTGATAGGATAAATGAATTATTAGATAATCCTCAAAGATTGTATAATGAGTTATCTAATCAGGATGGAGCTATTGAGCTTTTAGGAAATTCCTTAGAGGGTATGGAACAAATGATAGCTTCATATACTAGTCAATTTCCACAAATTAGTGAGAGAGAACTTAAACAATAAACTTTAAATCCCAAAATCACATTAAATAAACACTAAATGAGCCAACAACTTGTATAACAAAACATATCATAAAAACTGCTATCTAAAAAAATAACTTTTAGGGTCAATTAGTTTACACCGAATATTCCGCGGTTCAACTCCTCGTGAGAGCATTAATCCTTAGGATTAAGTAATCGTGAGCCCATATTACCAAAAAGATTATATAGTTATCTTCTTAATAAACAATATGGAAAACGAAGAATTAATCATAAATAAATTAGATATTTTAAAGCAAGAAATTGATTTCCTGAAGGAACACATTATAGATGTAACCCTAACACAAAATGATATAAGTTCTTTAAATGAAGCAGAAGAAGACTTAAGAAAAGGAAAAACAAAAAGGTTATAAAATGCATTCTATAGAGCTATCTGTTAGAGCTCAAGATTTCTTAGAGAAGTTAGACATTAAAACAAAAGAAAGTATTGAAAAAAGATTAAAGAATCTTGAAAATAATCCAGTTCCAAGCGATTCTAAATTTATTGGAAGAGATAATGGAGAAATGATATTTAGATATAGAATTGGGAAATTTAGAGTTTTGTATAAGGTTAAAAAATCCCAAAAGATTATATTGATAGCAAAAATAGATAAGAGAGACAAAATCTATGATTAATAGAACAAAAGTTCTATCCAAAAATGTTACTAAAAGAATAATACTGTTTACACCGAGCGGTCCGCGGTTCTTTTCCCGCGTGGGACCATACTTTTTTATGCCAATCTCAAAGATATAAATCTTTAAGAATAATAATTTTCTATAATGAACATGAAATATACTAATAAAAAATACGGGTTTTCATTTGAAATTCCAGGGGGTTGGACAGAAGAACCTAAATTAATTGCTTGGTTTAGACGTTTAAATGGTATAAACGTATCAATCGATTCTAAAGAAAATGATGCAAATTTTAATGTTTTATGTGGAGATGGAATTGAACCTGAGATGTTAGATCCAAATAATAGAGACAGAGCGTTAATACAATTTGCACAACAAAGAGATTGTGAAATAACTAATACAGGAAATTATGGAGATGAATTAGGTGGAGAAGAAAATACAGTCAGAGCGGTTTATAGATATCCTCAGCAATGTTCAGAAAAATCGATAGTAAAGATTTCTTCTTATCATAATGGAGTTGAATATAACTTAACTTTTGGAGGAGACCTAAAAAAATATAAAAAAGATTTAGAGACAATTACTAATTCTTTCAGATTTGCAGGAAAATAAAAATGGGATTATTAAAAAAATTATTAGAAAGATTTAACGAGTCTCCAAATAGGAGGCAAGCACGTACATTAACTAGAGAAGCATATTTTAGGTGGGAGAGGGGCGATCCTCTTAGGGCAGGCATGTTGCTCGAAAATGCAATAGAAGCAGACCCAACATACTCTCATGCTCATAGTGAATACGGAATGGTTAACCTTCTTTTTGATAAAGATTATGAAACTGCTGAAAGACATTCAAAAAAAGCAATTGAATTAGAACCAAATAATCCTAAATTTTGGAATAATTTGGGATGTACTTATTTTAAGAAAGGAGATTTACAAAGTGCACTTGCTTCAGTTTCTATAGCAGAAAAACTTAACCCTAACTATGCATCAGCTCAACTTGCTAAAGCAGAAATAATGATGGAAATGGGAGCATCTGAAGAGCAAGTTAAAAGTTTTGTAGAAAAAGCAAGAAAAATTTATGAAGGAACTGGCTTACGCTCAGATGGAACACCATTGAGGGCTGGAGATCTTGAGGGATTCTTTTCTAGATTTAAATAATAAAAAGTAGCTCGTTACAAAGTATATCTTTTTAGATATAATTGTTTACGCCGAACTCTTCCGGCTGTTCGATCCCGCGTAGGCCCATACTCATAGAAAGAATTTTATATCACACTCTTTTTAGATTTATCATGAAAAAAGAAGATAAAAAGAAAAAGTGGAATGTAGTGTTTTCTGATGAAATTTTGAATAAATTGGATGATATTCCAGATGAGGTTTCAGAAAGATTTGAAAAACTAATAAAGAAATTTAAAACAGGTGAATTAGATCCAACAAAGATTGGTCAACCTATTGATTGGGTAGAATTGAAGATAAAATTAAAATATCCAGAATGTGAGTCAGAACATGTAGGATGGTTATTAGATAAAAACAGTAATGAGGTTACATTTCACTGCCTAAAATGTAATGAAAGTTTTTGGATGACAATTAAAGAATACAAAAACGCTGTTAGAAAAAATCCTGATTCTATAATAAATTCTAAAACAAAAATATAAAAACTTCTTTTTAATTATTAGTCTATAATGAAAGATTATTCAGAAGAGGTTAAAGAACTAATTAAAAAATATAAAGATAATGGATTTAGATATGCTAAACCTATTGATTTTCTGCTAGAAAGGATAAGTGGTACAAAAGAAGATATAGAAAAAGAATTAATGGATTCTAAAGATCTCCAGTTTTGTGAAAGACAAATTAGAAAAGGAGAAACTAGATATACCTTGTATTATGTTTATAGTAATAAAAAAGGAAGAGTTTATGCGATAACTTTTGAGGATAAGATAGTTATTATAACTACATTCCCAATAGGAAGAAAAACTTTAAAAAAACATAAGAAAAAGTTTAAAAGCTAGATTTTATTAATAATAACATGGCATTTAAATTTCACTATGATTCAGAATATGATGTTTTATATATTCATAATGCTGACAAAAAAGTAGAAGAAAGTGTAGAATTTTCTGAAGATATAATATTAGATTTAGATAATGAGGGGAATGTCCTAGGAATAGAAATATTTTATATAAGTGAACTATTTAAAGCATTTAATAAAGAGCTTAATAAGGAATTTCTTATGAAATTAGAAGATGCTGGATTAGAATATAAAGAATTTAGGAATATGTGGTTTATTGTTTTATTGTTAAAATCAGGTTCTAAGGAGATATCACAACCATTACCCCCTTTAAGAAAATCAGAATATACCAGCCCACTAATCGCTAGTTGTGAATGATAGAGGATATAGAACAAAAGTTCTATCCAAAAATGTTACTAAAAGGATAATACTGTTTACACAAGCCATACCAAAAAAGTAGAAAAGTAAACTAGCAAAAACCATTAAAAGTTATATTTTTATACTTGTGTTAAGAGGTTTAGATATGAAAGTTTATTTGATTAGACATGGTGAGAGTATTGGAAATGCGAAGGGCATTCATCAAGGCCAAAAAAATGATTTTTCGTTAAGCGAATTAGGTAGAAAGCAATCAAATTTATTAAGACAAAGATTTGAAAATATAAAGATTGATACGATTTATTCATCTGACCTTAAAAGAGCAAAAGAAACCGCTGAATTTATATCAAAATCCAAAAATATAAAATTGATTCTAGATAAGAGATTAAGAGAAAGGGATTTTGGTTTAATTGGAGAGAAAGAAAACATTATGAAAGAATGGGGTAACTTTTTAAAAGAGCAAATTGAAAATGGAATAAATCCAAGAGAAGCAACCCCTAAAGATGGAGAAAGCGACAAAGATCATTTTGATAGAATAAATTCATTTTTTGAAGATTTAAAAAAATATCATAGCGAGAAGGATACTGTTTTGGTTGTTGCGCATGGGGGAACAAACAAAGTTGCCTTTGGAGTTATAGGGCATTTTTCAGATAAAGAAATGTATAAAACCCCTCAAGGGAATACTTGTATTAATGAATTAATCTTTGAAAATGGAAACTGGAATGTGAAAAAAATAAATTTCATAGACCATTTAGATATTAATCAAGAAATCATTAAAAAATTTGAGAAAATACGAGACGAACCATTAGATGTTTTAAAAAATCGGTGTTGGGAGAAAAATATGAAGTTAAAAGAAATTTTTGAGAGTAAAGGATACAAGACAAAATATGGTATTTGTTCTTTTAATTGGTCAGATCAAAAGTTACCAAAAGAAATTATTAATTTATATCATAGCAATTTAGACTATCATTTATTTTTAATAGTTAAGATAAATGGGTTAAAATTAATCGTTGATGCTTCTAACGACTCTTTGCTTCCATTTTATAATTCCTGGGATGGTAAAAAAGATTGCAATATTTGTGTTGTTCCTAAAGAGAGAATTGAAGAAAATATAGATAAAATTATTTGGGAAAAACTTAATGAAAGAATTTTAGAAAATCAATTTGTTTTCTTGAGTGAAGTAAACTTATTTTTTGATAGATTAAGAGAAAAGAAATCTATTTTAAATAAGAAAGTATAATTTTAACAACTTCCTCTGGAGAATTTTTTCTTGTATCTATTTCTATTCCTTCAGGGTGTTTATATCTCTCGCAGAATTCATAAATATCTCTTGCAGTTTCCTCATTGCCTGTAGGAAGAGGCCATTCTCCTATCGCCATCTTTTCCTCTAGTGAAAAACTTCTTCTTTCTTCAACTCTTTTAATTAAAATATTTAAAGGGGCAGTTAGTTTAAAATAATGACTTACAAGCCCCCTGCTTTCAGTAAGATCAACAAAGGGTCTAACATAATTATATGATCCAAATGCTTTATCAATAATAACGGAGTGTCCGGATTTTAGATAATTTTCTGTTAATAACAAGGCATTTGTTCTTGCTAAATCCAAAAAATGATCGCTCGACATTGCTCCATGGACAAAATGTTTAATTGAATCAAGACTTAAATATGCAGGATTTCCATCAAGAGTTTGCCAAAGTCTTTTGGCGGTTGTCGACTTTCCACTTCCAGAAGGTCCCGATAAGATTAAACAATGAGGATTACTCATTAAAGTTTCCTCCAAATTTATCCACAAAATCTGAGAAATATTCTAACACATGTCTTTCTAAATTGCTTAACTCTTCTCTAAAATGAAATTCTGAAGGAAAATCAGATCTTTCAACTAAAACTCTGCTTCCTTTAGTTAAGCAGGTTTTAGCCATCGGAGTTTTTACAAACAATCTTTTTATTTCTGGAAAGGTCTCCATCGAAAAGAAATTATTTGGAACTGCGTAAGGAACATCAAGATATACTTCTGATTCTTTTAGTGATTCTAAGCGATCATACCTCATAACATCCAATACTCTTGAATCTTTGTCTATTGTAGCTATTTTACAATTATTTTCTGAAAGTAGCTCAAAAGCAGAAAGAACTAGTGCATCTTCATCATGCGATAACAATCTTTTTATATGCTTCGGGGATACTAATTGATTTCCAAAGAAGATTAGCACCTTATTAGCGCTACAAAAACTTCCTGCTTCATAAAATGCTTGTACTGGACCTCTTGGAAGCCCTTCATAAATAATATAATTATCTATACCTTGTTTTTTGTAACTCCCTTCAAACTTGCTTTTTAATTCTGGATTATCTGTAGCTAAAATAATCCTTGAGTTTGGAACAGCTTCCCTAATAGAGTATGTTAAATAATTAATTATAGGAATTCCTAATACTGGAACAAGAGATTTACATCCATACCTTTGAGCTAATTCTCCTATTCTAGAACCCCTGCCCCCACAAACAATTATTGTATCAATAGTCTCATCCATAATTTTTAAAGAAATTAAGAATTTATATATCTTTTGCTTGTTGTTACTATAAAATTATTATTTTAAACGAAT
>Ga0075116_10001278_pt1 | contig 11508 bp, 5 predicted proteins | sample AntAceMetag02UKC_FD_69786 | JGI IMG/M metagenome (GOLD analysis project Ga0075116, IMG submission 69786) | Saline lake microbial communities from Ace Lake, Antarctica- Antarctic Ace Lake Metagenome 02UKC | ecosystem: Environmental > Aquatic > Non-marine Saline and Alkaline > Saline | place...
AATATCAGACTAAAAAGTTTTGATATAACACAGAACTACTTCATTAAAGTATATGGTGATTGTTGGAATATAACAAATCATGATTCTCAGAATGTATCAGTTACTAGTTTAGCTGAATTTACTAAGAATATGACTAATTTCTATAACGTGAGAGCTAAAGATTATGTTCTTTATGGATGTAATAATGTTACTAATCTTGAATGGAATGAAAGTGGGGAAGAAAGAGATACTTATTATATGTTTCAAAACTCAGACTCATTAACATCTTTTAAGTGTAATTTGGATAGTGGAGCTACGACTCCTCACACGAAATTCTTTGAGGATTGTAATCATATAGTGAATTGTACTGGATTTACAGATCCGACTTATAACACTAATTTAACTTATGACATAAACAATTCTTGGAATACAGACTTGACTAATAATGCAGAGTTTCCAAACATTAAAGTTGGCGATGTCACTGGTGGCGATTATTTTGAAGTTAATGATGACGGAGATGTCAGGTTGAAAGGAGATGCTACTTCGTGGGATGATTTGAGAGTTCCAATTTCAGCAACAGAAGCCAACGGTAGTTTCCCACCAGTAGATAGCCTATTCAAGGATGATGGAACATTCCGTGCGGGAACATCAGGAGCGGTTAGTTTTTTAAGCACTACAGCGGGGACTATGACAATTCCAGAAACTTTAACTTGGTCAAGTTCTCATACTATGGAGTTCTGGTTAAGACCTGTTATTGGAACGCAGAATAATGCAGATATATTTGACAAAGCGAGTTCAGTTCAATTACGAATAAGAGCAACTAATAGACTTAGATTAACATATGATGGCGTTGGGAGGCTTGATACTGGAATAGATTTTAATAGAGGCTCTTGGAATCACATAGCGTTAAGTTATGATGGGACTACTATCAGTTTTTATTTAAATGGAGTGCTACGAGATACAGCCACAGGAACACCTACGTCAAACGCAAACTCTTTAGTGTTTAACACGAATACAACATTGTTTGATGTAGACTATATATCTTTATGGGACACAGCTTTACCACAGACAGGAGGGTTTTACAGTATAGACGGCAGATATAACAGCGGAGCGGGTAGTAGGCTAACCAGTCCAAATGGTATCTCTAATCTAATAGACTTGTGGGAGTTAAATGAAACCACTGGTAACTTTTTAAATAGCATAACAGGAAGATCTTCAATTGTAGCCAATAGTATTGGCGTTGAGGGGACAAGCTGGGAAAGAATAGGTGGTCACGTTGATGCTAGTACATTAGCAAGTCAGGGTGTTTTGCTTAAATATTTCTCACCAGATACTAGAAACGAATTATACTTTACAGCACAAATGCCCCACGCTTGGTTGCAAGGCTCAGATTTAGAGGCTCATATCCACGTGGTAGCACCTACTACTGAAACTATAGGTAATATACCTAGATTTGGTCTAGAATATGTGTGGGCTAATATAGGTAGTGATTTTGAGGAGACCAGCTTAATATATGGCGGAGCTAATCATCTTGGTTCGACTTACATAAAGGATAAACATTATGTAGTTGAATTAGGGAGTATTGATGCAACAGGACAGACAATTAGCTCGATGTTAGTATGTAGAGTATTTCGTGATGGTGCACACGTTGACGATACTTACACAGATTTTATGGGACTACTTGAGATAGATTTTCACTATCAGCTTGACAGTTTTGGTAGTGATGAGGAATATAGCAAAGCATAACGAACTTTATATAAAATAAGGCTTTTATTAAAAAGGAGGTATTATCAGAATGGCGTTATACACGTTAGATAAAGCACAGGGTAGTACACAATGGGGTACGCAGTGGTATACTGCGTTGGACTATTTAAAGAATTTTGACACAAACACAGTAACATTTACAAATAAAACACTGACTAACCCCACTATAAATGGGGCTACTATCAGTGGCTCGTTCGCTGGAGATTTAGATGTCACAGGTGGAATGACGGGATCTAATTTAAATGTCTCCTCTGCATCCACAGGAGACTTAGTTGTAATTGAATGTACTAATGCACTTAACCAAACAGCACCAGACGTTGTTCTATACAGGAATAGTGCCTCACCTGCTGCTCTTGACAATTTAGGGTTGATTAGTTTCGATGGTAATAACTCTAGTTTGGCAAGAAAAGCTTATACATTAATGTTTGGAAGTATTGTAGACCCAACAGCGGGGAGTGAAAAAGGTCAACTCAATATATTCACACTAGATAGTGGAACGGTAACGCAACAAATGACAGTGAAGTCAAATGGAGTTATAAACTTTGCTAATATGCCAACAAGTGCAGCGGGTTTAGCTACTGGAGATGTATGGAGTAATAGTGGTATATTAACTATAGTATAGGATGTGAGATGAATGGGCGATTGATTTCGCCCTATTTCGAAAGGAGTAAATAATGCCAATATTAGAGAGTATGAAAAGTAATATTAATTTCATATTTGGAATAGTTGTTTTCTGTTCCGCTATGTTCGGTGGAGTAGTTACAATTTATGACAGAAGTGAAAGTTCGAAAGAGAAGTATATCACGTTACAAGTAGCAAACATAACAAAGTCAATTCGTATATTGACAGATGACACTAAAGAGATTAAAAACAATGTTGTTAAAATTAAGACAGACGTAGCGGTTATAAAAAGTAAGCAGTCGGCTGAAGATAGCCGATTAGCTAAACTTGAGGAAGAGGTTCATATGTATTATATAAAGGGAGTGCAATAGGAGGGAAGTTATTTTCAAATTTTGATTCAAAAGGGGTGGAAACGCTCCTCTAATATTGAGGAGGGGTTATGGTGAGAGTTAAAAAAGATAAGCTGTTATGTATAATTAAGAGCAAACTCAAGAATACGATATACCTCAAGAAGCTTAAAAATATAGAGTACAAGATATTAAATCAAGCGGTGAAGGAAAGCTCATTAAATGTTGATGCTACCAGATATGAGAAACATTTAGACGATTATTCTGTGGGTATATTTCAAATATTAACTAAAACCTCCGAGTGGTTGGGAAATATTGATAGTAAAGAAGACTTGAAAGATCCAGAAATATGCACAAAATATGCGATTAAATATTTAGACTGGTTATATGGTAGATTTAGTGAGATAAGAGATCCCAGAGAAAGGATTAAGATGGCTTTCGCTTCTTATAATGCTGGTCGTAGAAACGTAAATAAAGCACTTAAACGAGGTCGAGAGTTTGAGGAAACTAGTTTTGAGGGTATTAATACAGAGCAAGGGGCTTGGTCTACTTACGATAATGTAGTAAAAATGTTCACTAAGTATAAAATATTATCTGATAAAAATATTAATACAAATAAAAGATATGTTGAGTTTATCTTTAATTCACCATACCATAATTAAAAGGAGGAATTACAATGGGAAAAGCTGACGAGGTTTTAAGAAATAGTTCGAACTCTGAATATAGTGCAATAAGTACTAATAACGGGGTTGTAGTAGCGTCTTATAACAAAAGTGTGACCGAAACTATAACTTTAGATGTACCTTGCAAAAGTTTATTCTTTGCAAATGACGGAGTTTCCGACACTATCGTAGTGACTGTTAATGGTTTAGATTTTCACATAAAAAATGAAGAGTCGCTGAATGAGGCATTTGAGCCTTTTACTGAAATAACTATAACTAATTCTGGGAGTGAAGAATACAGATTGTGGGTGAGAAAATAGATGAGTCGATTATTAGGTATGGGCAATTATGGTGTGGGTTCAAGTAGTGACGCATCTGCTAAAACTTCATCTATACTTACATATTCATCAAACCCTACTAAAGCGGGTGATATAGAAATAACGTTGACATATTCAAGTCCAATAGTAGGAACACCTAAAATTAGTATAGCACAACAGGGTTCAGTTAGTATATCAGAACAGGATATGACTGATTCTGGAGATCAAACTGTTTGGACTTATGCTTATATAGTTAATGAAGCTGATAGCTCTGACTATATAGATGGGATAGCGACAGTTACGGTTACTCCAGTTGTTGATGGTAATGGAAATAGCACGAAGACACCGATAAATAGAAGTTTTACAATAGATACAGCTATTCCTACGAGCACTATAACACTGGTTAGTGATACACCCACAGATTTAAACGCAGTAGGTTATTCGATACTATTTAACGAAACAGTAATAGGTTTTGATGGTACAGATATTACTTTGCTTGGAACATTATCTAGCGTTTCTACTGTTACAGATTTGATTAATAATGGTAGTGGTCAATATGTGGCTACAGTAAACGTGCCTGCTGACGGAGAGGGAACGATTGGAATACAGATTGGAACAGAAGTTACAGATTTAGCGGGGAACTTATTTGCAGGGGTTTCTAGTCCACTATACACAGTTAGCAATGGTGGAGCAGACCCAATACCAGTGGCTCTAAGTTATAGTTCAGACATAGCGAGTGCTGGAGTTTTGACTATTACAGCAACATATGAAGATAACATGACTACTGTGCCAAATATTAGTATAGCACAACAAGGTAGCGTAGATATTACTAGTCAAGCTATGACTGGAGCTACAGGTCAGAATATCTTTACTTATAATTACACTGTAGTTGTAAAAAATGGCTCAACTTATATAGATGGGGTAGCAACAGTTAGTTTATCCACAGTAGAGAATGCTTCAGGTGGAGAGTCATTGAATCCTACGAATAACACATTTACGATAGATACAACAGTCCCGACAGCCAGTATTACATTAGATAATCCTTCCGAAACAGACTTAAATATAGTTGGTTTTAGTGTTGATTTCAACGAGACTGTCACAGGTTTCGCTATAGCTGACATCACTCTTGGAGGAACATTATCTAGTAATTGTAGTATACTTAGTTTAAGTAATTCTGGTAACAATTACACAGTTTTAGTTACTGTGCCTTCAGATGGTGAGGGGACTGTTAATATATCCGTGGGGACTGGAATTGATGATTTAGCTGGTAACTCTTATGCTGGAGACACTAGTTCTAATTACACAATAACACAAACACCTACTGTGGCTGAACCTCTTATTGTTAGTATGAATTTAGAAAGCGACTTCACTGATATAGGAAGTGGAGGATATTCGGTAACTAATAATGGTGTCACATTTGACGCAGATGGTGCGGTATTTGATGGTGTATCTAATTTCACAATAGATATGCAAACAGGAAATGATATGACAATGGAATTCGAAATGATGCACACTCAAGGTGGAGGAGAGTGGTATGTTTTTGGTAAATCTGGCTTGACTAATGGTTCAGATAACTTTGAATTTGTTAGAGGTGGATCAAATTATCAATGGTATTATAGAAGTTCTACAGGTAGAGCCATAACTTACTTAGACCCAGCTCTAGTGTTAAATGAATATGCTAAACTAAGATATGTAATTGAAGAAAGATATGATGGTGGTTACACTATATATATATATTTAAACGATGTTTTACAAACCACACTGGATTATTCATCAAGTTTATTCAACGATGACGGTTCTGGAAACGCTTGGGTATTTGGTACTTCTTCTGCTATTGCGGAGAAACAAGTATTTAAGGGTAAAATTAGAAATTTAAGAGTTTGGAATGAGGCTTACGCTCCTTTGGAAGAGTTTGGAAATCCGAGAACCACAGTTGAACTTACTTCACAAAACCCAACTACAGCAGATACAGTTTATTACAGTGTTACATTTGATAGAGATGTGGTAAACTTTGATTCAAGCAACATAACATTAACAGGGAGTCTTAGGGATAATTCTACATTGGGGACTATAGTGCAAAATGGTAGAAACTTCATCATACCAGTAAATGTCCCTGCTGAAACCGAAGGAGATATTGCAATAGATATAGCTGGTGGTAGTACTACCGATACTAATGGTTATACTTACTTGGGTCACTTATGTAGATTTTACCATATCAATTCAGACAGATTACCTTTTGCTCCACTTGGGGCGAACGTTGAAGTTAATAGAGATTACGCCTTTTCACAAATATTTTCAGATGTAATAATCACAGCTAGACCACCTGGAACTCCTCTTGGTGCTTCAGATAAGGGCTGTGCAGTAGATCAGTTTGGAAACCCAACTGAAGATTTTGGTATGGCTTGTATGACAGACCAAACAAGTGCATTTGATATATCTGGCACTTACAAATTAAGTTGTACTGTAGCTCAAGAACCAACTGTTACTTTAGACTTGCAGACTACAGGAACTGTAACTAATCCAGTTTATTCTAATGGAGGGTTTACTTGTGACCTAAATATCACAAATACGTCTGGTAAGCTTTGGTTTTATATGAATAATACAAACGGTGGATGTACTAGCTTAAAGGTAATTAGACCTAGTCAAACGGGAACATTTACAAGCTACTATAAGGATCATATGTCAAGATTTAGTGTATTAAGATTTATGGATTTCAACCACGCTAATAATCACACTATAGATGATTGGAACGATAGAAGAACTATTAATACCTTGAGTCATGGTGAAGGTTATGGTTCATACCCTAACGTAGAAAATAAAGGGGTTGCTTACGAATACCAAATAGCAATGTGTAATAGTTTCGATTCTGATATGTGGGTTTGTATTCCTCACTTAGCTGATGACTACTATGTTACTCAATTGGCTACTTTGATTGAAACAACTTTAAATTCTCACTTGAAAGTCCATGTAGAATATTCAAATGAAACTTGGAATGACCAATTTGGTCAAACTCAATGGATGAGAGTAATAGCCAATGAAGAGCCTTTGAAGTCTGAGTTAGATTTTGATGGAAACACTAATTCTGACTACACTGGTTGGAGGTATTCTGGTAAGAGAACATTAGAAATATCGAATATATTCAAAACTGTATTTGGGGCTAGTGAATTTGGAGAAAGATTTAACATAGTATTTAATGCTCAAATTGGTAGATATGAATTTACAAGACAGTGTATGCTATATATTGAACATTACGGAACTGGCGATGTTAGGGATAATGTCAATGTGGTAGCAGTAGCTCCTTATTATAATATGGGAACGCATATGGAAGAAGAAGGACTTACAGTGGATGATGTTATTCAGTATCTTGATGAAGGCGTTGATGCACAAATTACTAATATAATTGACTACACCACTAAGGCTTGGAATGACTATGGGTTAAAGACTATTTCGTATGAAGGTGGAACAGATACGTTTGGCGAAGGTTCTCTAACAGCAAAAGGAGACGCTCAATATGATGCTAGACATAAAGCTATTGTTGAAAGATACCTTAACGCATGGTGGGATATTTCAGAGGCATTATATGGTCAGGGTAGAGAGCAATTATTCAGCTGGTACTTCGGTGGAGCAGGAAACTTTTACACTCAATTCGGAACTTGGGGACTAACAGAAGATATTACAAACAATGATATGCCTAAAATTCATGGTATAGACACTGTTATGTCTGAAAGATTTGGTAGAGGGGAAACTGGAGCAACAACTACAATACCAGTAAACCTAACTTACTCAGCAAATCCAGTTGGAGCAGGAGCAATGACTATCACTGCCACTTATGGAGAAGCTGTAACGACAGCACCAAAGATAAGCATAGATCAGCAAGGAACAACGGACATCTCAGCGGTTGCAATGACTGATTCTGGTGACTCCATAGTCTTTACTTATGCATATACAGTAGTTGCAGATAACACACCAACTTACTTAGATGGAGTAGCGACAGTATCATTAAGTCAAGTAGAGAACGCTGGTGGAGATCTTTCAGCTAACCCAACAAGTGCTACATTCTTAATTGATACAATAGATCCAACAGCTACTATAACACTAGACGATGCAACGCCTACATCTTTAGCACAAGTAGGATTTAGCGTAGACTTTAGTGAGATAGTAACAGGATTTACAACAGCAGACATTACACTTGGTGGCACACTATCGGGAACTAGCACTATAGAAAGTGTAACTAGTAGCGATTCACTTAACTACACTGTATTAGTTAATATTCCTTTGGGATCAAGTGGAACTATTAACATTATAGTGGGAACTGGTATAATTGACCAAGCTGGAAACGCATATGCGGGAGACACTTCTAGTAACTATACAGCAGTTAGTACAACATACTTAGAGGGTGTAGGAAGTTCAGTATTACTTGGAACTGGTGCAACAGCTTCAGATGGTTGGTTTAATCAACTAGATGACGTTACTTATGACACAAGTAGAGACTTCACTCTTATCAATGAAGGTATTGGAGCAACAACTACTCAATACTGGATAGACAACTATTTAACTAGAACAACAGGAAACGGTACAGAGTACGACACTACAGTGATCGGATTAGCACTAGGAAACGAAGCTGGAGACGGAGCTACAAAAGTTTCTACACTCACAACTAACTACCCAATTTTGATATCAGCTATAAGAGCAGACAGAGCGAATTATATAGTGGCACAAGGTAACTATGTAAAAGCTGGAGCAAACTATAGTGAGAGACAAGCTATGGATAGAGTTATGGAGCAAACTTTCGACCTAGACTATATGTTCTTAGCAACAGCCACAGATGATTTAACTGGAGACTACATACCAGCTTTAGATTCTGGAGATAAAGTTCATCCGAATATCTTAGGTCATGCAGAAATGAATCACTCTGTCAACTATGGAGTTTTAGGAAACTTAGACAGTTACGATTTCCCTACAGTTCCTAACTCAGTAAGCAACGTAGATCAAGCGTTTACGAAAGTAGACAGACTTACTACAAATCCAGTAGTTATAACACCAGATCAGCTAATGACTACATGGACATTTGCAATGGAAATGAAATCAGACGATTGTTCTGTGGGAGATGTGTTATGGTCTCACGATCAAGGCAGTTATACTCTAAAGATGTTCGTAGACACAGATACTATAATTAAGATTACAGATACTGTTACTACAGTGTCAACAGGTCTTACGACAACTACTATAGGATCTTGGAAGCATATAACACTTAGATTTAACAGATACGACAGCTTGATTTGTTACATAGATGGAGCAGAGTCTAATGGAACTGGAAATGGTAGAATTAATTATCCAGTACTTCCTACAGTAGATTCAATTGGTAAGATAGTTATTGGTGGATTGTTCGACTCAGCCACTAATGATATCGACAGCTTCAAGTTTAGAAATGTTAAGTTATGGAGAGCACCATTGTATGAGTCTTATATATTTGACGACTCGAGTGCATTGTACACGACTAAGGCTTCGCAAGAATACTTTAACGAATGTACTAGTATTGCAGACATAACTAACAAATCACAAACTGGGACTGCTATGACTTTAAATGATACAAACATCACAGTAGTACAAGATCCAGTACTTAGTACTTTAGCAATAGATATGCCTTTGGCTAGTGACTTCACGAACAACGGTTCAAGATCCGATTGGGGAGTTACAAACACTGGAGTTACATTTAGTGGTACAGAGGCACAATTTACTGGTACAGAATATTTCACAATACCTAGTATGGTTCTAGAAACTAACTTCACAATCGAATTTGATTGGTATTATACAGGTAGTTTTGGAACTTATAACATATTTGGTAAGACAGGATTGACTAATGGCAGTGACTTTATAAATATTCAGAGAACAGGTGGAAGTACTCACAAGTTATTATTCGATGTAAGTAGTGGGCTTAACATCAATGTTCCTCTAATAGGTGTAAGCCCTAGTAATACATGGTATAAAATCAGAATGGTTGTAAGCAATCAAGACAGTTACGCTATGAGTCTTAGATATTATGTAGATGAGACAAGTCAGACTGACTTCAACTTTGCAGATAGATCATTTAATGATGATGGAACTGGAACGGCTTGGAGCTTTGGAGATTGTCTAGGGATTACTAATACTAACAAGTTTCAGGGGAATCTAAAGAACCTAAAGATATGGACAGATGCGTATGACATTGGAGAAGAGCCTGCTAGTGGAGGAGACATCACACCACCTACTGTAGCCTTAACTTATTCATCCGACCCTGCTGATGTTGGGACTCAAACTATAACAGCTACTTACTCTGAAGAAGTAGCAAGCACACCACTTATATCTATCAATCAACAAGGAAGTGCAGATATTATAAATGTTGCAATGACAGATAGTGGAGACAGTACAATATTTACATATGCTTATACAGTTACGGCAGACAATGGAGCAGAATATTTGGATGGTTTAACAACGGTGAGTTTATCTACAGTACAAGATTTAGCTGGCAATAACTCAACTGCACCAACTAATAATACATTTACAATTGTTACATTGGATGTAACAAGCCCTACAGTAGCACTTACTTACTCAGCAGATCCAGCACCAATTGGAGAAATGACTATAACAGCTACTTACTCTGAAGAAGTAGCAACTATTCCAAACATAAGTATTAATCAACAAGGGACTACAGACATAGCGACTGTTGCAATGACTGATAGCGGGAATGCAACGACATTTACATATCCTTATACAGTGGTTGTAGCCGATGGAACAACTTATGTGGATGGAACTGCAACAGTAAGTTTAAGTTTGGTTGACGACTTAGCTGGAAACACAGCAGAAGCACCTACTAACACTACGTTCGAAATTGATACTAGTGGAACAGCAAACCCTAACCTATTGGTTGAAATGAGTCTAGCGACTGACTTTACTGATACAGGGTCACAGGGTGTAACAGTTAGTAATAATGGAGTTACATTCCCTGATGCTTATGCAAACTTTAGTGGAACTGACCAATGGTTTGAATTTACTGACTTAACACTTGGCGAGGAATTTGCTATAGAGTTTGATTGGTGGAGACAAGGTGGATTTGGTACTTGGGATATATTCGGTAAAGCAGGATTGACTAATGGGTCAGCAGACTTCAACATGCAAAGAACTGGTGGAAATACACATAAATGGAGCCATAGCTCTTCAGGTGGATTGACTTTCACTCTTAGTGAGGGTTCTTTAGCTGATCAGACTTGGTATAAGATAAGAGCCGTAATTACTGCATCGGGCACTAAATCTTTAACCATAAGGTATTATATAGACGGAGTTCTTAATTATACTTCAGCTTTAGACGATAGAACAATTGACGATGACGGAACAGGTACTAACTGGTCATTCGGAAGATGTTTAGGTGGACTTACTGGAGCAGATCATGAAGGTAAAATGAGAAATCTTAAAATTTGGAATGTAGCATACGATCCAGGTGAAGAATAAAAAATAATGGGTCACGTAGTAAATTAGGATTGGGGAGAAATCCCCTTTCTTTTATAATAAGGAGAGGATTATGGATAAGATAAAAAAAGTAAGGTATGCGACCAAGGAAAGATTAAGTAAAGTAAATCCTGACAATGTTAAAGTGTATGACAAGTATCTGAAGTCTAGTATCATCAAGAATAAAGAAATGGAGTCCAGCACCTATAGCTCATATCGGTCATATTTTAACCAGTTTTTAGTTTATTTAATGGAGGATTGGGATAATATTAATTTATATTCTGAAGAATTTATGACTGACGCTGTTGATATAATGGAAGGATTTATAGGGTTTTG
>Ga0075116_10001279_pt1 | contig 11501 bp, 12 predicted proteins | sample AntAceMetag02UKC_FD_69786 | JGI IMG/M metagenome (GOLD analysis project Ga0075116, IMG submission 69786) | Saline lake microbial communities from Ace Lake, Antarctica- Antarctic Ace Lake Metagenome 02UKC | ecosystem: Environmental > Aquatic > Non-marine Saline and Alkaline > Saline | place...
GGTAGTGCGATTGGTTTACATCCAATTCGTTGTCGGTTCGAATCCGGCCACGCCTATTGCCCCAGTAGCATAACGGCAGTGCAGTGGATTTGTAATCCACAGGTTCCCAGTTCAAATCTGGGCTGGGGCTTTACTGACCGTGTGGGCAAACCTGGTTAAGTCGTTTGGTTGCAACCCAAAAGATTGTGAGTTCGAATCTCATTATGGTCTTAATAATTGCCGTTGTAGTGTAATGGTATCATGTGAGGCTGTCTACCTCACGACTTGGGTTCGATTCCCAGCAACGGCGTACATAGGTCTATGGTGTAGTGGAGAGCACACTTGGCTTCTACGTTGAGTGGCTAGGAAGTGATTCGCACGAAGTGACCGAGAAATCCGGGTTCGATTCCCGGTAGACCTATAATTGTCGTTGTAGCTTAATTTGGTAAAGCGCGTGGCCGTTAACCACGTCATTGAAGGTTCAAATCCTTCCGACGACGTAAAATTAAAGAATATGAATAAAATGAATAGTAAAGAAAAGGGAGATACAGCTGAAATAAAAGTTTTATTATATCTTAAAGAAAAAGGTCACTCAGTTTGTATACCTTTTGGCGATAATAATAGGTATGATTTAGTTTTTGAAGAAGATAAAAATTTTAAAAAAGTACAAGTTAAATATGTTAGTTTAAAAAATGGATGTATAGTTGTACCTTTAAGTACGACTACTAGAAGAGCTGGAAAATGTAGAAAATTAAAATATACTAATATTGAGATTGATTACTTTTTTGTTTATTGCCCACAAACTGAAAAAATATATTCAATTCCATTGGAGTATTTAAAATTAAGAAATGAATTAACTTTACGTGTTGAATCACCTAAAAAACGAGATAAAAAAATAAATTTTGCCTGTAATTATGAATTATAATTTTAAATTTATCAACGGGGACTTAGCTCAGTAGTAGAGCACTCGCCTTGCAAGCGAGGGGCCACGGGTGCGACTCCCGTAGTCTCCATTAAACAGTCCTGTCGTTCAGTTGGCCAAGGATACTGGATTTTGGGTCCAGGGACAGCGGTTCAAATCCGCTCGGGACTATCAAAGTACTGACCTTGATGTAATGGTAGCATAGAAGGCTGTAACCCTTTTCGAGTCAGTTCGAATCTGACAGGTCAGATTTAATATTCAAAGGCTCCGTGGCCTAATGGTATGGCACTCGACTGATATTTTTAATATCCGGGATTTATATATCACCGAATTTTGATTAAGAGTTCGGGCGGTTAGGGGTTCAAATCCCTTCGGAGCCATTAACGGGATTATATTTTAGTGGTAGAATTCCACGTTTGGGACGTGGATATCTGGGTTCGATTCCTGGTAATCCCATAAATGAGGGGGCAGTGGCGGAATTGGAGACGCGCTACGCTGAAGACGTAGTTGGAGAAATCTGGTGCCAGTTCAAGTCTGGCCTGTCCCATTAATTATTTTAATTTAGCAGGGTCGGATAGTAGTCAATTCCACTGGGCTCATGACCCAGTTCCGAAAGGATGCGCAGGTGCGAATCCTGCTCCTGCTATTCAAAAGAGGTGTAATTATGGAACCAAAAACAGAAGAGAATAAACCGGTTGAGATTAAAGAAGTTAATGGAATTAAACTTCTACCCAAAATATTACCTAATGAATTGTCTCAATATTTATTTTATAATGAAATTGACCATTTACGTATGGTGTGTAGAATTTTTCAAAAGAAAATAATAGTTAGAAATGAAGATAAAAATACTTTAGCAGTGCTTGATGTTGGTTGTCGTGATTCTAAATTAAGAGAATTTTTTAATAAAGTAGGTTATAGGTGGGTTGGTTTAGATTCAAACCCAGTAGATAATTCTGGGATAGTTAAAGGCACTATGGAAAATATACCTTATAATAATGAGAGTTTTAATTTAGTTTTTTCTTCTCACTCAATAGAACATTCAGAAAATATAGTACAGGCGTTAAGAGAAATGAAAAGGGTTTGTAAAGCAGGTGGTTATATTTTTATAGCAACTCCAGTACAATGTGAATACTCATTATTCTTATGTGATAAAACTCATGTCTGTGTACCAACACCTGTTCAGATGAGAAGACTAATGGAGTATGTTGGAATACAAGTAATAAATTTAGAAGTTTGGAATGTAGAAGGTCAAGAAGATAAGTTTGCTAATTTAATAACTGTAGGGAGAGTGCTTTAAATTAAAGAAAATACATTAAATAAAGCTGATGTTAGGTTAGTTTTAGAACGTAGGTTGAGACATATAATACCAGATTTATTAAACGAAATAGAAAAGGAGTTGGATATAGAATGACGAATGATTTAGGTGAGATGTTTTGGAAGTCACATTATACGGAAGAAGATATGAAGAAGTATATAGTATGGAATGCTATTAAAGATGAAGACTTCAATAAAAATACTGCTAAAGAATGTGAGAGAATAATTCAAAGTTTAGGTTTCTATAATACAGAAGATAAGTTAGTTGTTGACTTTGGTTGTGGTATTGGTAGACTTACAAGATTCTTAGGTGCTAACACTAATAATATGTTATTAGGTATTGATGTGGATTCAATTAGAGTAAACAAAGCCAAAGAATATATTACTCAACCTTTCGATATTAAAACAGGAATTAATAATAAAGGTAATAAAGTAGAATATAAGTGGATACCACAATTTGCTGCTATGCAAAATGGGTATACTTTACCTGTGGCTGATGAACAAGTTGATTTTGTATTTAGTCATATTGTTTTACAACATATACATAAATATAAAGTTTATTTTATACTGAAAGAATTCTTTAGGATGTTAAAGAAAGGTGGTAAAGGGTTTATTCAACTACCTAATTTTGAAAAGTGTATGAAACAATATGATATGTATGCAACTGACTTTATAAAGTTAGAAAGTTCTCCTTGGTCAGCAATGAATTTCTGGTTTAAAGAAGAAGCAAAAATAATTTTAGAAAAAGTAGGTTTCGAGATAGATGCAGTAGCAGAAGAAGGTACAGATTTATATATAACTTTTAAAAAACCTTAACTAATTACTGGGTTATACGGTTTACTTAAACCACCGAAAGCAAGACAGGCTAATGCTATACTATCTGGGTAGTCATCATGGTAATTACCATCAGGGTGGTGGCAACTCCACATACCTCTTTTAATTTCTTTTTGTAATTGTAATAATTGAATAAGAAATTTATCTTTTTCTTTACAATTACTTTTGGGGTACGTTAATTTAGCAGGCTCCATAACTTCTAACGAACCATCAGGTAGTGGTATTACTTTATCATGCATTAAACTCCATAGGTGTTTATACATTGCGTCTTTACTACCTGCCGTAAAATTAATTGGTATAACATTAGCGCTAATACCTGCTTCTTGTAATCTTCCCCTTAATACATCAACACCTTGGTCTTGATTACCAGTACTATCACAATGTATTGTTCTGCAACCAGGGAAAACATTTTTTATTGCACTTACAATAGTTAATATTTGTGAGTTATAATCATCACCAATAAGTTCCAACCATCCTCTAATGTTATAATTTTCATCAATGAATGTAACAACAGTTCCATCCTTATGTTTACCCCAATCAATACCTGCATAACATATTTCACCAGGACCAACATAGAAAGGCATATCTTGTTCTATCTCTAATTTTTCCAAGGCTTCCTCAGTAGTAAATTGTCCCCTTTCCAAAACCCATTTAAGGGCATATTGCGTTTTAAATGCGTCACTATCAATGCCAATTTCTCTAATAATGTTTTTAATTTTTTTTTTATAATTTAAATGAATGGGATTCTTAGTTTGCTTATATTTCTTATTCCTTTCTTTAATAGCTCTTTCATATGGTATTCTTATTAAGTTTTTTTTTGGGAGCGAAGTTAACATTTTATGAAAACGACATTTCTTATACCCTGCTGTGCCAATATATATCGACATAGCGTTCGTTTGCATTCCCATAGGAGCTATAGTATTATCTATTTTACTATCTAATAGTTCATGTGCCTCTTCATATATAATTATATTAAGTGTTTTGGATTCCGTATTAGAAGTTGGACTGGCTGAGAAACAATAAACTATTCTTTGGGGAAACTTTTCACTAACTAAACTAATAGTGTTACCATTATTTTCTGCTATAGTAAATTCAATATTTGGAGCTTTCTCTTTTAATTTATTTAAGTATTTTTTAATTCTAACAAAGTCTGTTTTAGCTTGCTCCTGCTGTGGTGCGAATATTCCTATTTGTAATTCTTTGGGAGCCCAAAAACCTAACGACTTTTTTAATTGATAATAAAATGCTAATAAGAATACGGTTGTTAATGTAACGCCCTCGGTTTTTCCACTATTATGTGCAATTACACCCCCAGATATAAACCACCCTTTGTTTGATATTTCTAAATCATATGTTTCATTATAGCCTACTTTTTTAATGCTTAGTATTTTTCTATAGTAACTTATTTCTCCATCTATTTCTTTTTCAGTATCTATTTTATATAATTTTTTTATTTTATTATTAAAAGGTTTACAAGGTATTTCTCCAATAGTATTTAAAAAAGCTAATTTATTTCTGTAACCATTAAGAGTAATTCTATGAAATGTTTTTGTACTCAGTTTCATCCTTTCATTTGTTACTCTGCCCCGTAACCCTAATTTGTTTAATAATTCTCTAAAATATTGTGCATAAATTAAATTATTACCACAGGCTAAACCAAATTCATTTTTTGTTGGATGATTTACAATATAACCATCACCACACCATACCCCTTTTAAGAAATAACATATTTGTTCTTTAGTAAAATAATTAGTAGCTGTAGGAAATTTATTATTCATTTTCATTATTCTAATAAAATCTTTTAATGAATTGAATCTAGAGTTTTCGCCTGTTGTAAATAATAAATCCTTACCATTTCCTTTAGTATACTCTTTTATATTTATATCTTTGAAGTTTTTGTTTACTAAATATTTTACTCTGTCTAAATATTCTTTTCGTGTATTAGTAAATTTAAAACTTTGCTTATTATTACTAATATAACCATCAGTAACTAAAAATCCTAGTAATTCTGCTAGTTCGTTAGTCATTTTAAAATTACCTTCCACTGTTTCTGTAGAATGCATATTAATATATTTTTTGTATTCATAAGGAATGATACCTTTTCCAAACTTATCCCAAGAATATAAACTTTTTACTTCATCTCCTCTTTTTAATTCACTAACTTTTTCCCATCCATCCTTAGTTAATAAGGGATGTTCTTTACTACATCTAATAGATGCACCGCCATTAATTTTTACTTCGTAGATATTCTTTTCACCAGTTTTCCAACTATTTGGTAATGTTTCTATTCGAGAAAGTGTACCATCTCTAGTATGAACTATGCTGCCTTTTTCGATACACTGTCGGCACTGCTCGATTGCAATACTATCACCAGTGTCAAGTAATGCATTCCAAATTATTGCATCAGAAACATCTTTTTGATAATCGTAAGGAGAAATCTCAAAAACTTCTTCAAATATTTTAGTCCTTAGAGTCTGTATTTTTTTCCAAGTTTTCTTCGTTATCTTTGGGGCTTTCATTACCTAACACACTCTGTATAATTTTACTGGCAAAGTCACTATTTTCACTTAACTCTAAAGAAACATTTTTATTAATTTCAGGATAAAATACTTTCTTATGTTCAGTTATACATTTATGTAGTAAGGCTATTTCTCTAGGGTCTTTTTTACTTACTAAATGATTAAGTCTATCCAGTGCCAATGCTGAATAGTATTCTAAATTATCAGCTGTTATAGGAGAAGACTTTGAAAAACTTACTCGGTCTTCTTCTTCCAACATAGGACACAAATGTTTTTCATCTATTTCTAAAAAATAACTTCTCCAATTACAAGTCAACCAACAATCTGAACATTTAGGACGAACTATGGGAATACCTTCAACAACTGTTGCTGGAGGTTTGGTATTCCCTACTTTATCTACCTCTTTTTTTAATATATCGTCCATTATTCATTCTTATTTATTTAAAGCATCCCCTATTGAAGGACTAGAACCTGGTAGGGTTTCATTAGGTGTCGCTTCGACTACCTTTTTAGCTTTTTTATTCTTAAACTTTTCGTTATAGATATCTAAAGGCACTTCAACACTTTCATGAATATTATTAAAAGACTTATGTCTGTATTCCATCCATACTCCTGTTTGTTGTTTATGTGCAACACCGTTAACAATTATTTTTTCAAATACTGGTTTTTCTCCTACAAGTTCCCATCTATTTATACTAGTATACTTTTTAAAATCGAAGTTTTTTACATAGTCAAGTATTTTATTAACATCAACTGTTCCCGTAGACCTAATGCTATCATCAATTAATTTCCTATCACTATCTTCAAAATTAAATCTAGCACCGTTTCTATCGTAAGGTGTGTAAAGGTTCTGACTTTGATGCTCTTTTTCAGCTTTCATTAATAACTGTACGAAAACTGTTTTATAATCCTTTGTTCCAGCTAATAAAAAATCAGCTCTTTCTGCTTCTGTTTGGGCTCTAATTATATCTGCCATTTTATTTATCCTCCTTTTGGGGTTTCTCTGTTATTTCTTCTACTCCATTTTGGAGTTTATCATTTATATCGTTTAATATAAATTCTGTTTCTTTAATGTTATTGTCAATATCATTAATGATTGCTCTATATTGCTTTTTTAATGCATATGTATTATGCTCAAACCCTTTCTTTATAGACAATTCGTTTTTTCTAATTTTATTATCGTAATATTTTCTTAGAATAAGGTCTTTTTCTAATTCTAATTCTTTTTCTAATTGTATTGTTTTATTAATTAATTCGAGTTTTTGTTTATGAGACTCAAAATCTAATGCTTCTAACTCCAGTTCTTTATATTCTTTTTGAAATTTTAGGCATTCTAACTCTGTTTGTTGTCTCTTTTGACTTGAAATCATAATCTTTTCTTCTTCTTCACTTAAAGTTCTTTTCATAATACTTCACCCTTTTCCACTAGTTTTTCTTTATTTTTGGTATTATATATTGTTAAAATTACTTCTTCTTCACCTTCTGCTAAAGCTTTAAACATAAATAGTGTTTTAGAATAAGCATCCTGAAGAGCCATATTTTTAACAGTAAAACTCATACTCTTATTAGATTCCTTATCTTTACTTGAATCCTTAAATTGTATTTGTATTTGTTCCGAGTTTAGTTTTTCTCCTATTATTGTAGCCATTTTATTTCCTCATATATTTATTAATATATTTTTTAATATATAAAGTAATATGTTAAAAATATATATTTATGAAGTTAGTTTTAACTTTGTTCCTACTTAGTTTTTTGTAAATATATATTTTTATAATAGTAATTTATATACTATAAAAAAATATATTATTATATACTTATTCATAATTATGGCAGTACTTCCTAAATTTACTAATATGTTTAAAAGAAATAGTAAAGCTCCTAGTAGTTTAACTAAAGATAGTTTTATTCAAAATATAGGTATTTATAAACCTAAGGGGGTTAATAATTCTAATAATTTACTTGCTATTTTTAAAGAACAAAAAGGTAAAGTATTAAAATCTAGAAAAAAAGGTTTTAAACAAAAAGGAGAATCTCACCCTTTTGATTTTAAAACAGCTACTGAAATTTATAAGAATTTTTCTATGGCCAGTGCCGTAATTGATAAGACAGTTGATTTTACTGTAGGGAGAGGATTTAATGTAGTTAGTGAAGACCCTAGAGCTGAAGAGTTAGTTAGACAATTTCTAAGAGATGTAAATTTTGATAATATATTAAGACAATTTCTAAGAGATTCCCTAATAACAGGTAATGGCTTTATTGAAATTGTAGGGGCTAAAGGTAAAACACCTGAAGGGTTAATAGTAAAGAACCCTGAGTATTTCTTTATAGAAACAGATGACGAAGGGGAATTGGAACAATATTGGCAAATATTACCTAACACTGGGCAAGAACCTACTGACTTCAAAAAATTTGAAATAGCTCATTTACCAATGAATAAGATTAGTGATAGTCCTTATGGTATAGGTATTATATGTCCTAATTTTGATATGATAGAAAGTTATATTAATAACACTTTGGAAAGAAATTTATTACTGAAAAGAAAAGCTAATTCTCCAATTCACGTAAAATTAGGTAATGCTCAAACTGGACAAATGCCAACTCAAGATGCTGTTGATTCTTATGGACAAAAGCTTGAGTGGTTAAGAAATAATCATGAATGGTGTACTGATGCTAATGTTGATATGAAAGTATTAGATTTTGGTAATGTGGGAGATAAGTTTAATTCTGCCTTAGAAGAAGATATGACAATGTTAATATATGGTTTCCAAATGCCAGAAGCTATAATGGGTAAAGGTAATATTTCCGAAGGTTTAGGAAAAATAAATATGGAAACTTTACAGAGAAGAATTTTTAGTATTCAAACACAGGCAGAAAAAGTTATTGAAAATCAAATCTTTAGAAGAGTTGTTCAGGCTAATGGATTAAATGCTCATGTCGAAATGATTTGGGGTACACCAACTGAAGAAGATAAACGTCAAGAGATTGATAAGATAACCGAGTTATTGAAAAATCCATTCTTAGCAACTAAATTAAGAGTTGAATTAGAAAAAAGATTATCTGATTTAATGGAATTAAATGTAGCTGAGGATATAGAAGTGGAACGAGAAAAAGAAAAAGACCAACCACTACCAGTAGTTCCGGGTAGTAATAATCCTAAGGCTGTACCCGCCCAACCCAAAGAAAATTTAGATGAAAAACATTCTGAACATTTAACTTGTAGATGCCATACTAAAGAAAACTTTTTAGATGAGGCTATAAAAATTGATGACCTTGACTTAACAGTAAAAGAATGGGTTGAGTTTGACTATACAGAATACCAAGATGAAATACAATCTTTTTTGAGTTCTAAAGATTTTGAAAGTAGACAATATACAGGATTTAAATTCGTTCCTGGTACTAATCAACAAGAATGGATTGAACAAGAGATAAGATATAAGTTAAGTGATTCATTAAGTGAAGGGCAAGTGGGGAAATTAAGAAAAACTTTAAAGTTGGGCTTTAAAGAAGGCCAAAGTATACGAGAAATTTCAAATAATATTCTTAATGAAGTAAAACCTGAAGAATTAAAAGTTAAAGTTCCAGATGTCACAGATGATAATGGTAAATTAATTAGGAAAGGTTACGAATTTAAAGTGCAACCAAATACAAGGAGCGTTATGATGGCTCGTACTGAAACAGTTAGAGCGGCTAATCAAGGAGCGTTAAAACAATATAAAAATCATGGTATAGAAGAAGTTTCATGGGTTTCAAGTCCAAGTGAAAGAACTTGTGAATTTTGTATAGCTCAACAAGGGAAAGTAATGAAATTGTCGGAAGCCCAAGAGATGATACCCGCGCATATTTCATGCCGATGCACTTGGATTCCTAAAATAGTTTAGGTGATTAAATGACACAATTAGATTTACATTGCGCTTACCACAAAGACGTGATTGGCGTTGTTTTGATTAATAATAAAGTTCTATGTAGCGGTTGCTTAAAAAAATTATGGTTAAAACAGCAGGAAGATGAACAAAAAAAACTAGACGAGGTTTTAAGTAACAATGCTTAATAAAAATACTAGTATATTTATTTGTCCTAGATGTAATAAAAGAGTGTATAGGCAACCTAATACAGGGGATTTAACTCATGAGTGTAATAGTGGCAATCCCACGTTAGATAATGAAAATGTAGTAATAATAGGTGATTGGATTGATTATAGTGGTAGTGGCGAGACTTACCCATCAGTACTTAGTTCTTTAGGTTTGGGTAGAAGTAATTTTGGTATGAATTCTTTTGTACGTGGTGAGAAAGATTTTAAAAGAACCCATCGCGGTAAGAGAGCGTCTACACACAGGCAGAGACCACATATAAAATATTTTGAATTTAAATAAATAAAAAAAGAGGTAGAATAAAATGGGTAAATTAAAAAAAGATACAAAAGACGGGTTAGAACAAGATAGTGTTTCCAAAGTTATAACGGATATTGTTAAAGAGAAAACAATTGTTAACGACGTTCCAGTGTTTAGTAAGGAAGTTAAAAAAGATGTTGTTAAAGAAGATAAAGAAGCAATAGTTGAAGTAGAAGAAGTTAAGAAAGAAGAGGTAGTTGATATAACTATTCCTCATTGTCATAACTGTGGTAAATTAATGATAAAAATTAAGGACGTTATTAATGAAAAAGTATACAGGTGCAACGACTGTAACTTAACTTTAGCGATACAATAATAAATATATTTTTTTATATATTTTTTTATATATTAAAATAATTTTATAAATATATATTTTAATAATAGTAATTTAAATACTATAAAAATATATTTATATTTATAGTAGAGGATTTAAAATGTCTAAAAACGAAATGAAAGAATGGAATAAAATTAATTTCTCAACACCTGTTGAAGTATTTAAGGAAGACTTAAAAAATTCAGAAGCTACAGAAGGTTTTGAAAAAGGAAAATTTATAATTAAAGGCATTGCAATTAATGCTACTTTAACAAGAAACGGTGTAGAATACCCTGCTGAAGAATTAAAAAAATCAGCTAAAACATTAAATAAAAAACCAGTTCTAAAAGACCACGAAGCCAAAATAGATAATATTGTAGGACGTACTATAAAGAGTACTTATAATGATGCCGAAGAAAGAATAGATTTTGAGGCTCAAATAATGGACCCTAAAATGCAACAAATGCTTGATGATGGTAGAATAACTAATGTAAGTATTGGTGCTATGGTAGAAAGTATAGAAGAAGTAGAAGAAGTAGAAGAAAAAGATAAATTCTTTTTGCGTGCAAGAGGAATTGAATTCTTAGAATTATCTTTAGTACCAGTACCAGGAGACCCCGGTGCAACTATAGGACAGGCATTAACAGAAGCCTTTAAGTTAAAAAAAGAAAATGATAATACTAAAAAGGACATCGTAGAAACTACAGAGAATACTAAAGAGAATACTAAAGAGACTACTAAAGAGACTACAGAGGTTGACGACGATGAAACTGAAAAAGTAAATGAAGAAGAATCCTTAAAAAATAAAAAAGTAAAAAACGAGGAAATTAAAATGGAAGAAGAAAAGTTAAAAGCTTTAGAAGCTGAAAAAGCTAAAGAAATTGAAAGAGCTACTACTCTCGAAGCTGAAAATGCAAAGCTAAAAGAACAACTTGATGCTATTGCTAAGTCAGAATTTGATAAGTCAGTTAGTGAATATACTTCTTTAGCAGAAGAATTGAAAGTTGAAGTTGTTAAAACTGAAGGACTTTCAAAAGAATCTGTTGACGGTATGACTTCTAACCTTAATGCTATGAAAGAAGCTATGAAGGTTAAGGAAGACGCAGAAGCAGAAGCAGAAGCCCCTAAAGAGGAACCTAAGGAAGAGCCTAAGGTAGAACCAGAAGCCCCTAAGGAAGAACCTAAGGAAGAACCAAAGGAAGAACCTAAAGAGGAAAAAATGAAACCAAAAA
>Ga0075116_10001280_pt1 | contig 11495 bp, 15 predicted proteins | sample AntAceMetag02UKC_FD_69786 | JGI IMG/M metagenome (GOLD analysis project Ga0075116, IMG submission 69786) | Saline lake microbial communities from Ace Lake, Antarctica- Antarctic Ace Lake Metagenome 02UKC | ecosystem: Environmental > Aquatic > Non-marine Saline and Alkaline > Saline | place...
TTATACTCAAATGACCCTAAAGGGGCGTGATACAAATAAATATACAGAAGAATTTGCTCTGTTATTAGATGATATAACAGAAGAAGATTTCGGAAAATTAATGGGGTAACCCAAACAACCAGGCGGCCCGCACCGCCCCTTTGAAGCGGAAGGAGAGTATGTCATTATGAGTTTAAATGAGACCGTGATTGAGTATAAGAAAGCAAGAGATCTCGCCACAGCGCGTGGGGCAACCCAGGAGCAGAAAGAGAACTTGCAGTATTGGGCGCAGTCATTGTGTCCGATAACATGCAATCCGGACACTTTTGAAGATGTTGCAAGCTTGTTGAGGCGGTGGCAATGCAATGGCTGTGAAATCCGCACATAACCTATTTGGTATAGAAACGGAATCTGCGAAAAGGCGGGGGCGTGGCAGAAAGCCCCCGTCCCTTAACATCAGGAGGAAACATCATGATAACACGAGAAAAAAGATCTCAATTGTTCAAGTTGCAATTGATAAATTGCGGATTGAGCAAAGATGCTGAAGATGTTGAAAGAGCAATAAAAGAAAGCAGAACAGAAGTCTTTGTAACTCATGCGGCAGGGGAGATCGCAAAGATAATGAAGAGAACTGTAGTGACGAAAAAATATTTTTCAATAGTGATATTATGACAAATTCAGCCATTAATCTTACAGGGTACTATTGGGCAGTGCAGGAGCGCGACGCCGCCATAGAGGGTGGCAACCCGACAGCACCGCAAAAACACCGCCCGAATACGTGACAGTGTGGCACGTCTGAATAGTCCTGTCAAGGTCTTTTTATTCTAAAAACTCGTTATGCTGAAAATGCTTTATTTATAGGCGTTTTCAGACTTCCTCTTCTTAAAAACATCAAAAAAATGCCATTTGTCAAGAAAAAAGACTCTTTTTTCTTGACAAATTAAGTCGTATAACTTAATTTGTACTAAGAGTAAGTCATGAGACCGGCAACCCACTCTCATGACGGACATTAAAACAGGAGAAAAAACATGGGAATACAGGACAAATACACCGTGCAAGAGGCGGTTGAGTATGCCAAAGCACAAGGCATAGGAATTCCATATAAAACCGTCCAGGCAGCGTTTTACAGCGGGAGAAAACTGGACGTGTCGAAACGCGCTCCCAGACTGCAAGTCTGTACGGGGGAGACCCTGGACGTGTGGGTACGGAGAAAGATTGAACTGAGAGATCTGGCGGCAGGAAAACTGTTGCCGGAGCATACGAAGTTTGTGTCGCTTCGTCATGCAAAACGATTATCGAAACTCGTTACCTGAAAACGACTTATTTATAAGCGTTTTCAGGCTTGCTCTTTAATAAAAAGCATTTTTTCGGTAAAAAAAAGGCTTACATGGTAAAAAAAAACTTGACAAATTAAGTCGTATGACTTAGTTTATACGCAGAGTAAGTCATGAGAGTGAACGGCAACCCACTCTCAACACGAACATTAAACCAGGAGCGAAACCATGAACACACTAACACTTAAGGGTTTTACAGCAGAGCTTATCAGCATGAACGAGAAACCGGCCATTCAATTCTCCTGGAAAAACCAGATCGCATGGTACGGCATTGAAGACGATGCCTGGGGAATGTTGCGAGGGATGATTTCATCCCAGAAAGCGTTATGGATAGAACTGAAAGAGATTTTCGCCGATTTTATCGTAGAGGTGAAAGCCTCGTTGGAGACACTCGAAGAACAGCCTGCCATTGAAGACATCAGGGCAGCAGGGTTCGCCAGAAAAGATGCACTCCAGGCAGAGTATGCTCATGCCGCCGCTCAGAACCCTGCGGATCTCGTTCTTTTGAAGTCGATTCAGTCCGAATACCAGAAGATCACAGGACAGATCAGCGGGATTAACCGCCTGAAAGTCTACCTGGGATATTCAAACGAACGCGGGGTGGCTGATCAGGTGCGCAATTCGGGGGAGCGCAGGCACTTACATGAGCGGTATGTCGAGATGCACCAGGAACTCAAGGAGATGCTCCTGGTGGCGTAACAAGAAAAACAGGGGAAGGCGCGAGCCTTCCTCGCAAGTCGTCTAAATAATAACGGCGTGAACGGCAACCCACGCCACAACACAAGGAGCGAATAGCATGAGCATGCCACGAGAACACACATTGACAGCCGGAAGCGTCTTGAGCCTCTTCGATTCAATCGAAACGACGCAGGTGAAACAGATGGATGGCATTTCAAATGGAGATCAAGAGTTTTGTGAAAAAGAAGAACGGGAGTATCATGTCCACAATGATTATCTCGAACAGCTTATCGCGATTCCCTCCCCAGAATCGAAAAAAGATATTCATGACTATGATGCGTTTTTCGAGAGTACGCTGTATTTCGCGTTCAACAAGAACGCGGTACGATTTGTTGGAAATATTTCATATTATTTCCAACAAACATACACGGTGACATTGGACTCAGATGCGATACTGTCAACCTTGCTGTTCCCGAAAGATACGAACTTCGATTCATCCGGACGGCATTCTCGCTATTATACCGGAATTTATTCCAGAGAATGCTGCCAGACACCAAACTATCAGAGGGTAGTCGCTGAAATTATCAAGCAGCTTGGAGGGCGGTCATTCAAACAAAAGGCTGTTCATGAAATGAAAGCAACGTTCCTGGAACGTCTAACGCAGTGGAACGAAAACCGAGCATCCCTGAAAGGAAAAACGATTCAATTGCAAGGATTTGTAGGATATAGCTCATTTTTTGAAGGGCAGCTTGGTCATCATGAGCCAGCATTGCAAGCATTTTATCAATGCTTGTTCCATTTTGAGACCGGTGAGTCTCATATCACACATGAATGTTTTTTTCAAGACTGTCCTATTGTGAATGGAAATAATTGTCATGTGAAGGTGTCTGAACCGTACACCTTCCATGATACCCACTTCAAGAAGGTGCGGAGCCTGAAATTTTTTAAAAATGGACGGATTGATGTGAAGTTCACGACAAACAAAGACGCTGAAACATTCTTCAATGAATACTGTCGAAGGTGAGAATATGAAAAAAAATATTGGCGACCTCGTTATTTATGGGGAAGATATTGCTACGGTTATGGATATTGATGAAAGTAGAGTAAGAATAGAATTTGAGGAGGGAAACAGGCTTTGGGTACATCCAACTGACATCCATACACCTTCTAATGATGCGTTATCTGCTTGGGATGAAGGCGAACTTCCAGAAGAGTATTGTTATCCTGTCTTAGGTGGGAATTCATTACCCACCGTTGAATATGTGGTTGATACAATTATGGACACATTGTCTCTTTTATCAAATATAGAGTTTTGTGATTTTTTTCGTGAACGCCATGATATATTGTCACCTCATCTTGAAGACGCGTATCGTGAACTTGATACGCTCAAAGATAAAATGAAGGGGCTGAGATGAAATATACAGCACAACATCTTCAATTCACCCACGAGCAACGCGACAGTCTGAGAACGCAGATTCTCAGACTGATCGCCACACGTACCGCCGAGCAGCACGGTGTCACGCAAGAGATTATCTATAACTCATACACCCACAAAGGTGGCTTGCACGGGCTGTCTTACCGCGATTTCACGAACCGTTACGAATACGGAGAAGCGAAAAAAGCATTGGAAGACGGTCAATTTTTCACGCCGTCTGAGGTCTGTCAGGACATTGCCGACCTCTTACAGCTTGATGCCTCCGATACTGTGGCAGATCTCTCCTGTGGCATGGGGAATTTCTTCAACGTCTGCCCTACTGAGCAGAATTGCTACGGCATGGACGTTGACGAAGAGGCCGTCACCGTCGCACAATATCTCTATCCTGATGCTACGATAGAGGTGAGAGATCTTCGTCACGCCACACCACCAGACACGCTGCTTGACGTGGTATTCGGGAACCCACCGTTCAATCTGCGATGGGAGTTCCCCATCCCAGATTCATATAACCACGAAACGATTGTGTCGCAACTATGGTACTGCCAGCAAGCGGCGCGATGGCTCAAGCCCGGTGGACTGTTGGCTCTCATCGTTCCGACCGCATGGCTGTCTGACACGTTTCAGGAACAGAAAGCGATTGAAACCATGAATAGTCTCTTCTCGTTCCTGGGACAATATCGCTTATCGAATGACGTGCGCGGGTTCGGAAAGATAGAGACAAAAGTCATGGCCTTCCAGAAACGCGCTGAGACGATTCATTCTGCTCAATACGTCTCAATATACACGACTCGTGAGAACGCAGTTCTGAATGTCATACAGGCACGTCAAGCGGTAAAAAATCATCGTGCCTCGATCTTATTGGAAACGAAACACGATGAACAAGCCGCTGGCGATCCGAAAGACTGGGAACAAATTGTCAAGTTGCGCTATGACATCTCACAACATCCGAACACGAAAAGGTTTCTGTCAAACGCCGATGCACTGATTAACGAACTCAGACACGGGAAGCCGGACGGGATGACCTGGGAGGGCTGGAAAGAAAAACATGTCACGCCGAAGAACACCATCATGGCGTTAAAAGAGATCTTGCATCGCCAGGGATACGTCAAATCGAAAGGCGCGATTTCTCAGATCAAGGAATATCCTGAACAGGTGAAAAGTTTTGCAGAGATTGACAGTGTCTCTGAAATTGATATGTTTCTGTCGACATGGCGCGTATATGATAAGGTCGCCGGGGAACTGTTCGGACGTGAAATTGCCTTGACGGAAATGCAGCGCCATGATTTGGTGTTGCTCTGTCAGAAAAGATGGGGGCTGATCCAGTGGGATACAGGTTGCGGGAAAACTCTCGCATTGTTGGCCTGGAATGACTGGCAACGTACCCAGTATCCGATCCGATATACTGTGATCACGTCAACAGCCCTCGCCATTAATACCACATGGCAGGACGCCTTGACGAGTTATCACAGGAGATATGTCAGGATTCGCAGACCGTCGGATTTCGAGAAGGTACAGCCCGGGGATATAATCTTGCTGACCTATGATGCGCTGGCTGATGACACCTGGCAGCTTGTCCGTCATCTGACACGCTGGCTGAACCGTATCGGACGCAAACACGTCTCCTGGCTCTGTGATGAGAGCCATAAACTTACTAACCCATCAAGCAAAAGGACGCTCAGAATAAAGGCCGCGCTCCAACGAGTACACTACAAGCTGTTCGCGACGGCGACGGCGATGTTGAATAACGTGGCGGAACTATATCCACAGATCGAAGCCATTTTGAATAATAGCACGAATATGCTGTGTGAATCTCAATTTCGGTATTCCCGCGATAAAGACGGAAATATGGACAGAGATGAGAATGAGTGGTACGGCGAACCATTCCCGGCACGGATCGGATTTGACATTTTCAAATCATGCCATAATCCTGAAAAGATTACGGTGTTCGGAATAGGGAAGATGAATCAGGACATCTATAACCTGGATGCTTTGAAACGAATAACTGATAGCCTCATCATCACCCGCTCATTTGAGGATATACGAGGAGACGCGATGCTTAAAAGCGTCGTGCATACGATAGAACAGAACGCGGCAGAGCGAGCGTTGTGTGTCCAGATTATGCAGGAGTTATCTGGACTCCTACATTACTTCACGAACACCGGGAACGCTCGAAAAGAGGCTGGTTTGAAGTTGATTCGTCAGATCAATTTACTGATCAAAGCGTCTTCGATTCCACACACCTTCCTTGAATATCATGATGAGGCGTTGCCGAACAAATTTCTATATCTATTTAAGCTCCTCAAAAAATGCAAAGAACCGGTAGCGGTAGGGGTGACGTTTAGAAAGGCTATCGATGAATATCATACTGAACTGATGGTACGCTTTCCAGACCGCAGGGTGTTTGTCATAAATGGGAATGTGGACATTCGGAAGCGGCAAACGATTACGCAGGAGTTTGAGCAGTCTGGGGATGGAATTTTGCTCACCACACAACAAGCGTTGGCGGAGTCAATCAATATTCCGAATATCAACGTCTGTATCATGGAGAGCCTGCAATGGAATAGCCCAACCATGGCACAATTTTATGGACGGTTTCGGAGGTTTACGAGTAAGAAGCAGACGACCGTCCATTATTTAACGTATAAAGACAGCATTGAACAGAACCGAATGGCTCTGATTTTGAATAAGAAGCGAATGACGGAATTTTTGAAGTATGATACAGAGAACGAGGTTGACGTGTATAAGGAATACGGGCTGACTGAGTCACTCTTGACGGCCTGTATCCAGAAAGCCCAGGATAAAGATGGGAAGACGTTCTTGACCTGGGGACAACAAACAATCAATTGAGGTGTGACGTCAGGGCGGCGTCGGAGCGCGACGCCGCCCGGGCGTTTAAATTGAAATCGGCATAAAGATTATAGCAATGAAGTCCTCCTCCATTTTGATTGTTATGCCAAGATTCCTTGATTAATATTGTTGATGGAGAGAGGAGGAGGGGTGAACTTTATTTTAATGAAGGAAAGGAATGGCATAAGACGTATGAAGGTGCTTGTGTTAGAGCAAATGAAATGAAAAAAAAGAGAATCATTTCGTTGAATAAATCAAATGTTGCGCCATTTGGACTCGAACCAAAACCGAGACCTCCTCACTCTCGGAAAGTCCCGTGTTCCTGACCACTGCACCTGCTGTGGGTTAAGCGCAAAACTCTGTGATTAGTACTGCTGACATGAAGTTCAGCCGAGAGTGACCGCCAAACAGGACTACATTTCATCGACCAACGCTTTCAAAATACAGGGGCGAAAAGTGCCTCATGTACAGCCACGCCTCGTCTAAGGCGTGATCCTAGGGTACTCTTACTCACCACTGACCATCTCATCAGTTCTGAGATGGGCATGACGCGTCCCCTATAACGAAAATAGAGAGTGCGCCGACTCGCCCTATGCGCCGGGGCGTTGTTTCCGCCCCTCTTCCCGATTTCAATTCCCCATGAAACGAGCCACATCTTAACTGATGTGTGCGAAACTCCGAAGACCTCAGCCGTCTTGCGGAGCGATCCGCTTTCTGCATATTTTTTGCAGATTAAATTCTGGGTCTCACCGGCGGTCAGCTCCTGCCCAACCACTGATGAGATGTACCTAATCGTGTGGGTGGAGATCATACGATGTCACCTATCATAGGGGTGAGCGTATCCCGTGCCACCGGATCTGTAATTGGGGTGAGTGAAAGCCTCCTGTCTGTTTCATTTTCAATTTTTAGAGCAGTCTCTTCCTTTAACACATAATCAATAAACTGCTCTCTGCCAAGTCCATAAATATCCAGGAGTTTGTAGAGATTTCGATCCCCAAACCCTCTCACGCCGTTTTCAACTTGTGAAAGATGCGAACGATGTATTCCGGTAAGATTACAGACGTGCGTTTGCGTCATCTTGTGATGCTTACGATGCCGCCTTAATACCCGCCCAATTGCATGTTTATTTAAAAGCATATTTTTACCACCTCTCTTTTAGATATATAATTCATCTTTCGACGCTAATTTCGTCAAGGTCGTCTTTAAATCCGTACTTCCGGATTAACCCTAACAGCTTTTCATCGCATCCGTCTCCGTATATTTCGGCATTTAATGGATGTGGTTTTAAGTCCCGAACTTGTCTTTTCATGTAGGATACGCTCCTTGCGAAACTGTGATACACAGCTTCATTTTGGTAGTTTTAAATAAAGATCAATTATCTGGTAAAAAGATAGGCAGATCACCCTGTAAAGTCAAGAAAAAAGTGAAACGAAAGTCATTATTACACTTTTTAGTAAATTTAAACTTGACAAAATCCATACGAGAACCAATACTATATCCAGAATAGGAAATAAGGTTTTAGCAAAATTTCACTTTTGAATCCAGGAGCAGGACGACATGAACACTCTGCAACACGCCACAGCACAGCAACCGATCACCAGAGCCAATCATAGTGTATCCGAAGGGTCAACCGCATCGCATGGCTGTCAGCGGATCACGAGCATGACCTACTCTTCTGGGAACAACCGACGCGGCACAGGCCGGAGCCAGACCCGCCGCACTCGTAAGACCGCCTCCGTCTCTCACGAACGTAAGCTCGAAGCCTACCAGAACGCCATTCATGTGTTTAGGGCGCGTTTACAGGAGGCCAGCGAGCAAGGGAGCGAGGCATCGGTGCAATATTACACCGGGCAGATTCAGAAATATGAAGAATTAGTTGGGATGAGCGCGGAGTAGCCTGCCGGGAGGTGGTTCAGACCTCCCAACAGGAAACAAGGAGAAAATCATGAAGCTGAGATCTCTCTTGTAATCTATGTCATGCGTTTCAAAAAGTCAAATGAATGCACCACAAATTATTCAGAATCAGAATTATTATACAGCCGCCTTACAATTTCATGCCGATGCGGTACGGTGGGAACGATATCTCACCGAAAATAAACACACAATAGGCATGGGGGCCAGACAAGAATTTATGACGCAAAAAACCATTGCTGAGAAAAGGCGCGACCTGGAAAAGCTGATCGTCTCCAACATGCCACACTTTGTGGACACCTGGGAGCGCACGTATGACAAAACCAGCGTGAACCAGTGTAAACTCGTCGTGACGCGACCAGATGGGATGACGATAGATGAGTTTGATTCGCAGGTTGAAGACCTGCTCACCGCCATCGAAGTTATCACTGAAACCGAACTCAAGGAAGTTCGGTACGCTGAAAGTCAGTCAATCTGGACAGTCACCTTTCACGCAGAGTTTAAAATACACACCATTCGTTTTACACGCAACGTCGTTCCCATCCCGAAAGACAGAATTCTTGAAGAACAATACATCATGAAAAATGGCAAGGTGGTCACGATGAAGACGATCCTGCCGGAACTGAGGGCGTCGTAATGATTAGTCAAGCATTTATCTTGGTCGTATTCATTTGTTTAGCACTATTGTGGGGGTGTACCCCGTTTTGACGTCAAGTATTATATATGTTCGTTTCTGGTACACACCATTGTTTTCAGAATGCATCTTGGCGGGAATTCAGCAGGAACCCGCTGGGAGTGTGCTGCACTATGAATTTTCTGACGCATTGTGGGATGGATTGCAGCACCGCCTGCATGAGCGCGTCGGAACTGGAATCTTATTGAAACCGCGCACGTCTCGCACGGTGTTTGAGGTATTTCTGGCGGACGTGCGAATGTTATCACGAGCACGTGCACCTCGTGATCTGATTCATCGGGCAGTTGATGATATGATAGATCGCTGGAATTACAGGAGTCTGGCGGGGCGGTTGGCAACACCACCGTCTCGTCGGGAAAAACATCATGAAACAGACAAAACGAATTGTGAGTATTCAGAAGACGGGGCCTGAATTTAGCAATCGCTTCACGCCGGATGAAACGGCGAAGAGCGAGTTTTGGTTCAAGCAGCAGGTTGTCGTGTTACTGAAAGATATTAAACAGGAAACAGACAGTCCAGCAAATTGAGGTGAGAGTATGTGTAATGAATTCTTTGAACATTTTGAACATCCGGTCAACCCGGAATATATTGCAGAGCCGTTATGGCAACCGCCGATCCCGGTAAGCTGTTTCACAATTCCTGGGATGCGTGTTTATGCGTGGCTTGAAGCTGGTGAATTTCGCTTCGGCCCCGGTATTACAGGATGTTTTTCGACGACCTGCGACCGTTCCTGGCTCGTCGAATGGGTGAAACGAGTCGGGAGGGAAGAGGCGGAGAAGACGCTCGCTGAGAAAATGCCATACGGAACACTTTTACACGGCGAACGCGCCAAGTATGACCGGGATCGCATGTATAATCTGGATGAATGCCTTAAAGTTGTCAATATGTTTCAAATGACGCACGATGTCCCTGAATGGGTGAATCCGCGTCGGTGGGCGCAGGATTTGAGACAGGACATGTTAGCTTATCAACTCTGGTTCCAACGGGTACAGTTTGAGCCGTTGGCTGTTGAAATCCCATTGCGTTCAAAAAAGTATGGGGTTGCGACTCGAATTGACGCCTTTGGCATGATCACGATAGGCTCAGAAGGCTATTACCTGTCAGGGAAGAAGCAGGGACAGCCGAAAGGCGACCTGCTCAGGAAATACGCGATCATTGATACGAAGAGCAGCCGAAAAAACTATTCTTCGAACGAACACGCGATGCAGGTGTTATTTGGCGAACATTTAATCAAGGAGAATTTCCCATACACGCAAGAGGAAGAAATTCTCTTATTCAATTGGTCGCCTAAAGATTGGACGGCCAACCCGGATTATACATTTAAACAGCATTACAAGAAGTCGGAGGCAAAAGCATTGGCGTGGGAAGAGCTTGAAATGTGCATTATGCTGACGAAGCTTCGCACGAAGTACACCAAAGGACAGCTTGTCATCTCTGGCGAGATGACCCCTGGAACAGATGTGACCACGTTGTATCAAAAGAGATCCTATCTCGATATGATTCGGGATGAACTGTTGGCAGACCTGCCGGAAGAATTACGCGGCTGTGTCGCATAAGGAGGAAAACAATATGCCTATTCGAGGAGTTACAGACCAACAAAGCAGACACCCACAGTTTCCGACACTCGGGAAACTTAGAAAGGGTGGAGCCAAGAAAAAAGTATGGAGTAAGAAATATAATAAAGACATCGAAGGATATGGAGATGACCTTGAGTTCTTTCGTTTCCAATCTGAATCTAATGACGTTAAAGGCGCGTTTCGTGATATTTACGGAAATGAACCAGTATATTTGCAAGTTTATTTGCCATATCCTGACCCTGATAGAAATTTCGAGACGTGGAAAGAACAGTGGGCAAGCGGGCGAGTGTTGAAGCATCGGTGTGATGGGGTAAAGATCACACGCGAATATAAAGGGGGAAAGTATATTGACTATGACCGTTTAGGGACGCCATACGAGCGGCGTCCGGATTGTACCGGCGGGTGTAAAGAGGTAGGACGCCTCACGTTGATTCTTCCTGACCTCTGGAAACAGGGGTTTCTCGGCTATGTCACGATGGAAACGCACAGCTTGCATGACTTGATCAATATCATGAATAGCTTGCAAGAAGCATACGATAAGCGGACAGAAGCCGGGCTTGATCTCCGTGCCATGAAGTTTACTCTCGGTAGAGTCAAGAAAACGATCTCAACACCTGTAGATGGGAAACGGGTTGAAACACAGAAGAATCTTGTCCAAATCAGGCCGTCTGTCGATTGGGCGCGGTTACAGATTGAAACAAGCCAACAGGCAGAACGTTTGGCATTGCAAGGAATCTCTGGAGACTCTGTTCATCAAGATACCATCATTTCTGATCCGGTTGAGGTTGGACATGAGGAGGTATCACTGATAAAGGAAGGCGAAGCCCGCGCCATTCTCGTCGGGCAAGGCGATGAAGCCTGCCAACGTATTCGGGATATGACAGAGGACAGCACTATTCTCAACGCACTTACTGCTTGGGAAAAAGGCAAGCACGGGTGGGAAATGACGAAGCTTGACCAAATGGTGAATAAGCTCCTGGCGAAGGAGCAGGATTTGCTCAACCCGAAACCAGTTGAAACGCCACAATCAGAAAACATCG
>Ga0075116_10001290_pt1 | contig 11470 bp, 16 predicted proteins | sample AntAceMetag02UKC_FD_69786 | JGI IMG/M metagenome (GOLD analysis project Ga0075116, IMG submission 69786) | Saline lake microbial communities from Ace Lake, Antarctica- Antarctic Ace Lake Metagenome 02UKC | ecosystem: Environmental > Aquatic > Non-marine Saline and Alkaline > Saline | place...
ATAAACCAAAGACCACCTACATTTCTGGCTGGCCGGTAACAAGATATGTCCGGGACTTCAACACCCATTTTAAAAGCCGGGTTAGACGGAAACACATTAGGCGATAATATATCTATGGGGTGCTTGTCCATAATATCAAGTAGGTCATTAAGCCAGTTCTTAGGCACAAGACAGTCGTTACCCATAACGCCCATCATGTCGTATTCATTCTCCCGGGCCCACTCGATAAACTCAATGAGTGTTTTGCGAAGGCCCTCGTTCTTATCGTGGATGACAAGCACGGAATCCAGCTTGGTATCAGTCAAGATCATTTTTGTCTTTTCATCCCCTGATCCATCGTCGATGAGATAGAAGGTGGTATTCTTGTAGATCTGAGCATCTTCCAAGTATCTGATACAAAGCTCTGTGTACTCAGCCCTCTTATAGCACGGGACCAGAATCGCGACTTTCAAGCTTTCCTTTGGCTTCGGCAATGGCATCTGCTACCTCCATAAATTCTTCTGTGGATAATTCAATTCTCAAATCCCTAATCTTCAAATGAATGTATGTATCATCTTTAAACTCTGCCCCCTCAGAGTATATCTTACCCTTATTCGCATTGTAGAGATTTTTATTGAGATTGACTTGGAAGCCGTCATTAACTGCATCTGTAGCTACCTTTCTTCGACACAGTTCAATGTGTTGCCCTGGTTTAGGCTCTGGTTGCCCTAAAGCTTCCCACCTCTCTAAAGTTTTTACACAACCTCTACAAAACTCCAAAAAATCGGGTAGGTTAAAATTTATTCTTAGATTTCTATAGTGAACATGAACTTTCTCGGCTATCTCAACAACAAACCTATTGTTAAAGATTGCTCTATTGGAAAGCTCACGCCTCACTAATTTATTAATACTATACCCCATGCTACTCCTTACTTATTTGCATCTAGATAATGCACTTTTACTTTTCTTAATAACCCAGTAGGATCATCACCCCTTAATATACCCTTCATGAATGAACGCCAAACCTTTTCATTTTCTTCTGCCCAGAAATTACGATATACCATGTTTACCATAAATAGATAAAGCTCACGGGGGATATCGTAGTCAAACTTGAAGTCTTTCTTTTTGCTCCATCCCTTATCGTTGCCTTGTGCGCGGAATGCCTTCCATTTAAGATAGTTGACGCGCCGGGTTTCAATGCACAATGATGGGAACTCATAAAGCTTATTATCGACATAGCGTTTGTATATTGCATCAATGAGTGCGTCCGGCGAAGATGTCAGCCCCGGGTTCTCCTCTACAACCTGATTAGCACTCAGTGTCCTTAAGTCCTCAGACGACATGTTTAATTTTTTGTTTTCACTCATTTGATTATCCCCCATCCTATATGCCAGTATGGTTGTGTTGGCATCGTCACCAACTGCCTGATGTGAATGCTATCGATATAATGAAGCGTCACGTCCACCGGCCTCACGAAATGTCTATAATGGTTATGATACGGAAATCTAGGAACGCTGAAGATTATCTTTTTGCCGGGCGGGATCATTCTTAAGACTTTCTTATCATCCGGTAAGTGCTCGAGGACCTCCGATGCAATGACTACGTTGTAATCCCGATCGTAGTTTTCTGGATAGTTTACGTCGCCAACCCAGAACTCCTGATCAACAGTCTTAAGCGCGAGGTTGATCGCCTCTTCGCTGAAGTCAAATCCACCGTAGTTCTTAAATCCTTCGTCATATAGAAAATGGGCCAGTTGTCCTGAACCGCAGCCGATCTCTAATATCTTGGGGTCCTCTATCTGGCGGGTGTACTTAACAATCCATTGCCACACACGGTAGAGTGAGGCTTTCCTGTAGTGGGACCGGTAACTTTTCGCTGTTTTGTAGATTGAATCGTATGATTGAGGGGTTTGTTTTTCCATGGGTTAAAAGGCTGGGACGGCCAAAAGACCGCCCCAGTCATTGTGATCTCTAGTTTAGCTCATCAGCTGATTGCGCCGGTAGAGTTTAACTGTGCTTGCTCGGCATGAGCTTTCTCATTACCAAATTGCAGAGTCATTTCTCCTTCAGCCCATCCTTTGATGCTTGAAGCTGTTGGCGCGCCCTTGTACTGCTGGATATCGCGCAGTACTGCGATTGCGATCTGCTCTGGTGTGGTGATGGCCAATCTTGCGGCTAACATCTGTCGATCTGGTATGATGTCTAGCGTTCCGAAAGCGCCTTCATACTTGTTGATGTTCGCGATTGCTTGTCTCGTTGATGCGTCTATGTTGAAGGTGAAACCTGTTTTAGCAGAGAATTTCTTAGAGATTACTCTCTTCTGATATCCGCCGCAGAACAGTGCGCGAGGATCGCCGCCAGCTGTCCAGATCTCATCCAATCGTTCGTTGATCTGATCCTCGGTGAGCTGCGATATCGCTGCCGCCGATGTTCCGCCAGTACCAAGGCCAGTGTTAGTCGTGATTGCCTTGAGCAATCCCATTGCTGTACGCCCAGTTCCTGATGCGCCGGCTGCTGTGGTCCCGGTGTTAAGGAATATCTTCTCAAAGTCGGTACCAAGCGCCTTCAGCGCTTTCATAACTTCCCGAGCGATATCATTCTTAATACCCGCTGTGGTTACAGCCATCTGTGTGAACGATACATCCCAGTTGCGTAATCGAATATGTGTATAGTTCATCCTGCGGACACGGACGGCTGGTGCTGCGTAACTAAGGTCTGCGCCTTCTACCACTGCTGTCGTTGCTGCTGTTGCGAGATTATCAACTTGCCACTCATGCTTCGTGGAGATAGCTGATATCTTTCTGGACATGGCCATTAAAGGGATATCGTCTGCGAAAAGGTCGGACACGACGTCCGTCAAGCCTTCTCGATTCCCAACTGTGACATAGGTGTCTAAATATTTATTCGCCATTGTTTACCTCCCCTTGAAAGAGTCGGGGATATACGAATCGATGTTGAATAGAGGATCGTTCTTAATGAAATCCGCCTTCGCCAATGTTGTCGCTCTCGGTGCATGCGCTCTTTCCTTGGACTGTGCCGCGGTGGCTGAACCCTTATCTCGCTTAAGTCCGTTTGAATCGAGCGTTGTTTTCTTTTTCAGCTTGGCTGTGAACTTCTTCAACCTCTTCGTCTCTTGATCGCCTTCGGCCACTCGTGTGTTTGCTTTGAAATGATCAACCGCGAACCTTAGTGCCATTGCCTGTCCGTCCTCGATGTTCTGAAGTCTAGGGTACTTTTGGAAGATGGTATAAGCTAACTTTTTCAGAGTTAGCCCGACCTCTTTGGTGTACTTGATCTCAGGGTCGTCCTCGATCTCATCGGCGACTTTGTTATAAGCATCGACCTGACGCTGCTGGAATCTTTGCGGAAAACTGTGCAGCGCATCGTCAATCTTTTCCTCAAGCTCATCGTAATCGGCGAGCTGTTTCTCGTCAGTCTCTACCCTCATCTTGGCCCGAACAGCTCGCTTAAGCTGCCGGAGATCATCCGGTGATTTCTTGTTCAGCTTTGCTATGTCCGGGTCAACGGCCTTTTCGTTGGTCTTTCCCTCAAGCTGGGTGCGGAGGTCTTTTATCTCCTTGGTCAGCTCTTGGAATCTTTTATTGACCTTAGACTTGGGAATGAGCTCATCGTCGTCGATCTCTTTTTCGAGTTGTCTCTTGACCTTGATACCCTCATCAGTGAGTTCCTCGTCTGGTGTCTTGAGGATTTCCTCACCTGTAAGCTCCTCTTCTTCTGGGACTTTGTCTGGCTTCTTGGCCGGCTCTTCCTCGGGTTTCTTCTCTGGGGCCTTCTCTCCGGCCTTCGGTGCATTGGTCTGTCCCCGAGAAATTTGATCCTGCAATTCCTCGTCCGTTGGCAGATCAAGAGATGACAAAATAGCGTCACTTGCGTTCAGCCGTTTTGACTCAACATCTCTTGCTTCCGCGTCTCTCTCTTCCGGTGTTTGTTTCGTTTTTATTACTGGCATCTTTCCCCCTGTTCCTCACGCATTTATAGCCTTGGGAGGCTTATCAGGCATTTCACAGTTTAAGGTGATGAGGCACCCACAGTTTTAAGCCTTGAGGGGCAGCGCCTGATTTATATTCTTTATTTGACTTCTGCTTCTTTTTTCTTCTCTGCAATCAATTGGTTCTTCATATCCACGCATATATCGAGATTCTCTTGAAGTTTACTAAGACCGATGATAATGCCAAGGCTTCGATCAGGTGGGATTTTCATATCTGCGTCAGCTCGTTGCAGGGTGACTTCTTTGATTGATTCTATAATGCATTTTAAAAGATTCCCGGCATCGCCGGTTGTGATCCTCTCGGCCAACATGCCAATTTCGATTTGGTCCTCAGAATTGTTTCTGGCCATTTTCTCTTCTAACGTCATAGCCCCCCTTTTTATTTTAGGATATCACTCGCTAGCTTACTGCCCATTGTTTGTCCCCCTTCACGGCCTTTTCAGGGTCGCGCGTTTTGTCTGGTGCATACCGTCTACCAGTGATCGGAGTCATCATAGCTTCCTTCTGGACGTCAAGCAGGATATCGATTTGCTTGATATCCAATCCCTCTTTGATAGCCGCCTCTCTTGTTGCCTCGATGATCTGTTTCTGCATATCAGCCTGCTGCTTCAGCTCCTCTTCACTGATCATGAGAGTGTTTACCAATCTATGATCGTAAGCCACGATGAACATCTTCTTGAGCTCTCTCTGTTTAATATCAGGATCGCCGGAGAATATCTTCATCATGTTAAACGCCTTGTTGGCCTTAAGGACCGGGTTGGTATTATCAAGACGACCGTTCGGGACCATGTTGAAATGCCCCTGTATCTGACGTCGGTTGACATCGATAGGCTTTTCACCGGTGATCTGTATTTCCTCTTGGTCCGGGCCGTACTGTTCATAGAGAGCGTCGAGCTTCCTCCATACCTTGCCGATCTGCTGCTGGTGGACCTGCATATCCAACGACTGAACCTCACCCTGCAGGGAGCTGATGATGTCGATTTCCTTCGCTGTCTTTTTGCCACCCTGCCCAGAGCCCGGGAGATTATTAGCCTCACTCAGTCCGGACGTAACATTTCCAATACGCTGGTCAGACCATGATTTCAGATATTGCGCGAACTGGAACAGCACAGGTTGAGATGTATTCGTTAACTGCCTTATTTCATAATCACTGGGCGGGCCGCTGGTCTCAACGTGCTCGCCGGGTGTATACCGTCTGCTCTTGACATTGGTGACTGTATTTCTTTTCGATACGACTGTCGGTTTGTTGGTTATGGTTCCATTGTCCTCGGCCTGATTGACTGAGTTGGTAATCCCTATCTGATAGTCCATGTCCAGCTCGGGTATGCCTCTTGACGAATAGAAACCGGGATCGTTCAACTCACGCCGGACCTGATCATATGGGAACTCTCCGTGATCATAGGGCACTTCGATGAACCTGAGTAAATCTTCTGGGTTGTTGTCAGGCCACGTTGCGATACACCTGACCTTGATGCCTGTTCCGTCTATATCGTACCAGCAGCACGTTTCATGGAGAAGTATATTATCATCCTGCTGATCGGACAGTTTCGTCTTGTTTCTATTATCGGGTTTCTTCTGGGCCCACGTTCGTATTGTCGTATCATCGTACTCGGTGTATTTCTCATCCCTCATCGCTGTCTTGATCTGGGTAGTGGTCCGCCAGAAAGGCTGATCAATAAAACGTGTGAACTGAAGGTCAGTCGTGTCAACAGGGACGACGAGATCATCACGTATAGAACAGGCCGTAAGCTCTCCGCGGTCACTGGACACCTCTATCAGATCAAGAGTGAGCTTTGTCTCTCCGGTACGCAGTTGCTTGACCGCATCCTTGACCTCTTCCAGATTCGCTTCGAAGTCAGAATCAATGCCTAGCTCTTCGATCATGACCATGACAAGCATATCATCGGTCACGCGCTCATCGCTTAACGCCTCAAGTGTTTTCCTGTCGAAGTCCTCGAGGTCGATCTGCTCTTCATATTTTCTGGTCGTATAATCCCACGACGTCTTGTAGACGACAGAGCCGTTCTCGAGCTCTTTATCAGTTCCAATGCAATACTGCTCAAAGGGATCTATCTTGGTCCTCATCAGCCAATCGAAGTATACTTCACGTTTCTTGGTCGGCTCGACATCTTCGGGACCATAAGGCTCATAGTGGACTATAGGACTGATGCCATAGAGGAGATTGATATACGCTGGTTTGATGCGGTTGATATGCGCGTCTATAAGCGGGATTGAGTAATTGGCACAGCCAACCCACGGTTCATTCTTCGGGAGACGGTATCCATAGCGAAGGTTACGAAGCATATCCTGATGCTTCTCCCATCCGGCTCGGTTTGATTTCTCTGTCTCAACGTCTTTAGCAAGAGCCGTGACGAAAGATTTTACCTCATAAGTAAGATCAAGCGCGTTGACTTCTTTTAAACCTTCCGGGTGTGTCGTTCTTCTTGCCATAGATTGTCCCTCCCGCTTTTATTTTTATTATAGCACACCTAAGTGTGTTTGGCATAGCTTTTATTATCTCGGCGCTTCTGCTTGGTCCTTTTCTTGGCTCTCGCTTTGTTACACACCGGGCACTTACACCATTTAAAATGATCTCCACCGCCGAATGAATACACGCCTCTGGTCTTGTAGCTCATTGTTCTTTCTCCTCCTCAACCTTGTTGGTGGTACAAACGAGCCATCCGCCGAAAACCTTTAGCCTTTGCGTGCCTGACACGTCAACACTCTCCCATATTCTCGGGTATATTTTCGTCATAACCATCAATAACCACTCACTCTTGGGAACTCTGGCTCCGGGTTGACCAGCTCGCCCTGTCCCTGACGATCAATAGGGTTCTCGATCCGGGCCTGAACAACCTGTGCGGTTTGAATCTGCGATCTTATGCCCCAGTTGGCTAATGCTAATGATATGACGCAATCATCGTGCTTGCCCTCCGGTGCGCCGTATTTGATGCGTCCACCGTCTGATATGAAGTATTCATAGTTCATCACCTCTAGAGTTAATATCTCAAGCGTCCGGGGCCAAGTGATCAGCCTCTGTTCAATAGCTATAGCCAAGCCTTCGATGAGCCTGACCTTTGATTCATGGTTGAACTTATACCCGGGCTTGTTGCCTTCGTAATGCAGGCTTATATTGGCTGCCTCAAGGTCCTCAACAATAGGATCGCCAACACCTGTTGAGTCAACGATAACCAGAGCGTTGTTGTATGTATGGGCCATTTCCTGAATCCTGAGCTTCTGTTCTGTCCAACTTACGCCCCTAAATCGGACGAAAGCTACAACCTCCCGTGTCAGGCTATCAACCACGGTAAGGACGGTGAAATCCTCGGTCTTGGCAAGATCAACGCCCATCACATAGAAGCGCCCGAGGACCGGTGTCTTTAGATCTCCAACGATACACTGTCTAACCTTTTTAAACACCCCGGTATCATCGTCTAGGAACTCAGCAAGGAACTCTTGTTTGAATAATCTCTCCGACATATCCTGCCGGGCCTGTTCGATTTCCTCTGCGGTTATATATTTATTGACAGCGGTGGGGAAGTGCCACGATTGCCATTGCGGGTCATTATTAAGAAGCCCTTTCCTGAACAGATCGTAGAACCAGTTCTTCCCTCTCGGTGTGCCGATAAAGGCTGCCGGGCCCTGAGTGTCTGCAAGCATAGGACGTATAATCTCAGGCCAGACGTTCATCTTCATCATAGCGCACTCATCTAACCCGGCGCTTTGAAGCCCTGATCCCCTGAGGCTGTCCTCGTTGTCTGCGCCTTTAAGCTCAAGGACCGTATCGAGGTATTTATGCGTCATAGACAACTCTTGCTCGTTCGCTTTCCATGAGTCATCATCGCGGAGTATTTTCTTTAATCGGCGCCAGCAGATTGACTTGACCTGACGATAGGTGGGCGCCACGATCCAATGAAGGCCGGGCATGCTGACAGCGTTCTTGATTTGATGATTGATTAACCACTCCGTCTTACCACCCCTCCTGCCTATAACCACGACCTTGTTACGAGTCTGGTTACTGTGAATCGTCCGCTGGTAGTCTTGCGGGCAATATGGAAGGATGATCTCCTTGGGGTTTCTCGGACCATTTGTACGTGACGTGGTCGTGTTTGGACGCATCGACATTTACTAGGTTCCTCCTGTCTCTCCAATCCTTAGGGCCTCTATTCGTCAACCAGAATATCTGCGCTGTGGTATTCCCTGATAAAGCATTCTTGAAAAGGGCATCAACGACCATCTGCGTTCTTGTCTCGAGCACCTTTTCCACCAGCCTATCAAGCCGCGGGTTCTTCTTCCTCCACGTCCAGAACGTGTTTAGACCTATCCCGGCGGCCCTGCATGATGCATAGAATGACGCACCCTTTTTCAGACTTGTAACAACAGCTTTGACTTTGCGGTACTTTTTATGCATCCCATTTATCCTTTTAGTGCCTTTTTACCTGTAAACAGCTCCCATCGATCAATTATGACCTGACAATAAATCGGGTCCAGTTCCATTATGTAACACTTACGTTTTAACCGTTCACAAGCTATGAGGGTTGATCCCGCCCCGCCGAATAGGTCCAGTACCATATCTCCCCGCAGACTGCTATTCTCGATCGCTCTTTCACATAGTTCCAGTGGTTTCATTGTAGGGTGAAGCTTTAAGTCTCTTGGTCGGTCTATCTCCCACACCTCGGTTTGCTTCCGATCCCCGTTATATGAGCTCTTTCCAAACCAACCGTAAAAGCACGGTTCGTACATCCTTTGGTATTTGGCCGGGGAAAGGACCAACTGCTGCTTTTTCCAAATGATCGTGGCTGACCAGTGGCATCCCACCTCTGTAAGCCATAACCTCATCCGCATCCCCTCCGGGCCCGAGGCTCCCCACATGTAGATATCTCCGTTATTATACTCTTTGAAGATTTCGAATATCTTATGGCAGAAGATCGACCAATCCGCTGTGGGCATGGAATCGTTCTCGATAGACCTGATTTTGTGCCTTGGATTCTTGGATGAGCCGTAATCTACGTTATATGGGGGGTCGGTATGGACCATATCTGCCCTACAATCGCCCACAAGCGCCGACACGTTCGATTTTTCCGTTGAATCCCCACACATCAGCCTGTGTTCGCCCAAAATCCAAACGTCGCCGGTTTGTATCGAGGTTTCCCGGGGCTCCGGAACCTTCTCAGCCTCTTCATCGGGGTCTAATTGGAATATTTTATCAAGCTCCTTGGAATCGAACCCCACGATCTTCAGGAGTTCTTCATCGAAATTGGCAAGCAGATCATAGTCCCACGATCCGGTGTTTCGGTTAAGGGAGAGGTTCAACCGTTGTTCTCGTTCGATATCTGGTATATTTAAATAAACCACAGGGGCCGTTTTAAGCCCGAGGTCCTTGGCTACTCTTACACGGAAGTGTCCACCGATAATAATATTCTTTCTTTCAGGTGCAGAATTAACGAGAATTGGATCAACAAGGCCGAAGGTTTCAAGTGATGCTTTGAGGAGCGCGTGTTCTTCTTTCCCGGCTTGCCGGGGGTTATACTCGGCGGGTTTAAGCAGGGCAATGTCGACTTCTTCTATCTTCATTACCTACCCATATTATCACTCGAGGTAATTTTTGTCAAATCATAGGCTCATCGTCGCCCCTTTTTTATAAATACCTCTCCGTCATCACCGCTTTATTTCTTGTTCTCTAATGTCGTTTAGTTTCTTGTTAAGAACCGAAACCCGATCTTCGAGCCACCATACTTTACTAAAATGTATATTCGGAGCGCATGATTGGTCTACCCTCACCGCTTCATCGTACCACACAGGGTTTCTGTTCCTGACGATCTCGTTGATTGCCCGGCTGATAGACCTTTTCCCGTACTTCTTTAGCATGTTGCAGGTAGAACAGGCAGAACTATGATTGTTAATGTCAAAAAAGAAATGCTTATTAGCACGTGTGATGCAATGCTCTCCTTGGATAATGGGAGTGTGGGCAACACGTATCTGAGGAAAGTATTTTTGGACCTCGCACTCATTGCCATGTAACTCCTTGCCTACCTTTTTCCAGAGATTTTCTGCCCTCTTTTTTAGGGCTGCAACGTACTCCTTTGACGTCTTGTAAGTTTTCCTTGTGTAGACGCCCCCATATTTATGCTTTATTCCCATTCATACCTCGCTTATTGTTTTGTACTCCGCGCCATAAGACCTGCGCTTCGGCGATGAAAAACTGGGGATGAATACTTCCTCTCTTCCCGTCAACCTTTCCGGACCGCACATTGAAAAACAATACTCGTCCGGGTTATAAATGCTCAACGGTCGGCTGCACTTTAAACAACGTCGGCCCTTCCTGAAAGTTGTGAGGTGTTCTGATAAAGCGTAGGGAGTTTTATCAATCACGGCTGTCCTCCTTTTTTTCCTCGATCAAGGCCCTAAGTAGAAACAGGTAATTCCGCGCATCGGTGATCCGGCCGTCGATACTCTCTGAGTACACTTTCCCGGTCCGGATATAGCTCAGTATACTATCCATATGCTTCTTGAGATAGACCCAAAGAATAACCTCCGGCGGCAAACCTAGCTCTTCACCCAATCTTTTAAAATTATCACACCTCCCGCCTTGGGTATACTCCACTCCTTTCGTTCTGCCGATCTCCATTTCCTCCTCGTGCATAATAGTGTGTAGCTTTTCTGCTGTAGGGAAATCCATAATCACCTCCTTGCCTTCATCTTCACACCTCTTTTATTAGTCTTTGTAAACAAGCTGGACATTCATATGATTGATATTCACGCCCAGGGTCATATTGATTTTGTTTTAGATTATCTAATTGTAGTAACACACCACAATTACAAACCAAAACATTTAATTCTTTTAATATAGTGTTATTCATCTTTACCTCCTTGTTTATCCTCCTCCTTGACTAACTCCAAATCATAATACTTTCGCAATTCTTCAAGTTGTTCCTCGGTTGTAGCCTTCGCCATCGCCACCTATAAAACTTGCTTTACAATATTCCCTCCATAACTTGAATTTACTAACTCAACAAATTCTTGAATTGTGAACATATCTTTGTTTAGGTCTATGGATTTGTTTTTAACAAAATTATCCCTACCATATTCACAACTACCAGTTAGCCTATAATGCCAATCGTAAAATAGTTTAGCTTTGTATTTAACTCCTTTCTTAAAAGCCTTTTTAAACTCTGTTACTCTTTCTTCAACGGGCTTGTCTATCAAAATTTTGGATATTATAGCTTCTCTTGCTTGTCTCAATGTTTTCCCATGTGCAAACATATTGCCTTGCTTCACTACATAGCATTTATCCATAGTCAAGTCGGGGTTGACTATTTTACCCTTTGCAATGTTTCCTTTTAAGTTGTCAATGATTGTGAAAACATTATCAATTTTGTGTATTTTTTGTCCGTTGATAGATTTTATTCCAGAACTATCACCAGAACCAGAACCAGTACCAGTACCATCACCATAACCATCACCATAACCAGTACCAGTACCA
>Ga0075116_10001296_pt1 | contig 11454 bp, 20 predicted proteins | sample AntAceMetag02UKC_FD_69786 | JGI IMG/M metagenome (GOLD analysis project Ga0075116, IMG submission 69786) | Saline lake microbial communities from Ace Lake, Antarctica- Antarctic Ace Lake Metagenome 02UKC | ecosystem: Environmental > Aquatic > Non-marine Saline and Alkaline > Saline | place...
ATACCTAAAATCTAAATACTTTGTGATGTCAAGGCTTGTAGAGATAATAAATGAGGAAATATATCACTATTACTATCCACAACATAGGGGTGAACTGACTTTTGATAAAATAGTAAGTAGACTTAAAGGCACACAATCTCTTGCAACAAAATCTGATTTATTTAATGTTATTACTTATCGTGCTTATCAGGAACTAATAAAATTTAGTAGTCCTGAAGAAATTATGGATAATATTTATTGGCATGGTACTGGTGGTGGTGTTAGTGGTGGACTTAAGGCAGGATTTAATATTGTGAAAAAAGGTGATGAAGGTGGTGGTGGTTATGGTGAACAGTATCATAGTATTAGTTTATCTAAAAATAAAAACGAAGCCAGTAATTTTGCTGGTATAAATAGATATGGTACAGTATATCCTGTTTTATTACGTAAAGATGCTCATGTTGAAGAAATGCCAGAACTACAAGATGCAAATGAAATTGATGATATACTTGTTGACCTATGGTTGAGAAAAGTTGATGCGGTTAAAATTGGAGAATGGGCATCTGATTTTAGTGAAGAAGAACTTGTGGTATTGAACCCCAGAGCAATTATAAGATTTGCTGGTGAAAGTTATGCTGTCTATCATAAGGAAAAATTTAAAAACCCAGACATTGGTATATATCAAGTAATCTACAATACAATTCATGGTGTCGAACCACTTAAACGTAATGAAGAAATTCAAGTCAAGTATTAATTCCAGATTTTTGTAAATAATTATTTAATTTTCTTGCAATAATAAGAAAATTTCCCTATTTTTACTTAAAATAATTTTATTTAATATCAATAATAATGATTGAAAAATCTATTACGAATAACTATTTTATAGAAGACCCAATAAATACATTAAAGAATAGAATACCTGATAACAAAATTGATTTAGTTTTAACATCTCCCCCATATGATAATATAAGAAGTTACGACAATATTTATCCTTTCGATTTTGAGAAAATAGCCAAATTATTAACACAAAAATTAAAACAAGGGGGAGTAATTGTTTGGGTGGTTGGAGATGCTACTATTAAAGGTAGTGAAACTGGCACAAGTTTTAAACAGGCATTATTTTTTAAAGAAAATTGTGGTCTTAGGTTGCATGATACAATGTTGTTCCAGAAGAATACCACAACATTTCCTGCAAGAAGAACAGGTAAACGTTATAGTCAGATATTTGAATACATGTTCATTTTCTCAAAAGGTACTCCTAAAACTGTTAATTTAATCTGCGACAAACGCAATAAATGGGCAGGTTTTACAAACTTTGGGCGAAAGACAGATAGAGGAAAGAATGATGAGTTAATTAATAAGAAAAAAATTAAACCTGTTCCTGATTTTAGTCCCAGAAATAATATTTGGACTTATGTAACAGGTAAGGGTTTTAGTAAAACAGATGACTTTGCCTATGAGCATCCTGCAATATTTCCAGAACCATTGGCTGAAGATCATGTAATTAGTTGGACGAAACCCGGAGATTTTATTTACGATCCTTTTCTTGGAAGTGGCACTGTTGCTAAAGTAGCTCAACAATTGGGTCGGTTTTGGATTGGTTCTGAAATAAATCCTAAATATGAACACATTATAATTAAACGACTCAAATTTATTTAGAATCATTATAAATAAGGGAATTTAAAGAAAATTTTCGATTTTTTTGTAACAATTTAAAATAAGTTTCGTATCATTATATATATTTAAAATTGTTTAATTAATATATTTAAAAATGAAAAAGACTGAAAAAACTAAAAAACTGGAATTTTGGAAAAAATTAAATTCGAAAAATGATAATGCCAAAAAACTTACTTATGATGGTAAGAAAATACCTATGGTAAAACTATTGGATTTATCGGTTCGTATAACAACTGACTTATCAATATTCAAAAAATGCAATTTCAATAGAGATGCTGAAATTGGTAATATTAATAAACTCATTAAATCTATTATGAGTGATGGATGGATAGTGCCAATAATTACAGTAAATAAGAATATGGAAGTATTGAGTGGTCAACATACTCTTGACGCTGCTTGGAAAATCAACGCACCTGTTTATTATATAATTAGCGAAGATCAAACACCTGCCCAATTAATGGCAAAGGAAAATGGTATTATAAAATGGAGTGATAAGGCTGCCCTAAAAACATATGCAATAACTAATAAAACTGCAAAAAAACTTAATGATTTTTATTATGAAGTATTACTTTCATTAAAAAAAGTCAGTCAAGATCATAAAAGCATCACAATTTCTCAATTACTTGCAATTGTGTATAAAAATCCCACATTTTTTTACGGTATGAAAAGTAATGGTGGATTTAAATTACTCGATACACTTCCAGATTGTGATCTTACTAATCCCGATATTATGAAAACAATAAAAATATTTTCATTTGCTCAAAAAAACTGTATGCCCTTTGGTATTCAAAGGTATGTATTGCTTGTGGGATTACTTAAATTCATTATTAATGATAAAAATCCAGTTGATTTGGATAGGTTATACAAAAAATTAAAATTCTTTAAATTCATACCCGATGATACTTCCGAAAACTATTACAAGCAAATTGAATTGAGATATGAATAAATTATTAATCAGTTTAAGCATCATTTATTTATATGGTGCTTAAACACTTTTATTATATTATGAAAACAAGTACAGGTAAATTATTTGAAAACACAGTTGAAAATATTTTTTTAGCGTCTGATAGGTTTAGTGATAATCGTTTAGACAAATCATTCATGAATGTATTTAATTATAATGATTATATTAAATATTATGTGAATGATGTTATTGATTTTGAAACATCTATAATTAAAAATGAAAACGATATTTTTCTATTTAAAAATTTTCCTGATGATAATGAAAGAGAAAAAAGGGGGAAAACGGAATTTTGTGTCGTTCAAAAAACATTAAAAAGATTAGAAATATTCAGGATTGAGTGTCGATTTGAAAATGTGGCAGGTACTGCATATCAAAAACTCAATCATGCAATTAGTAGTTATCGTGATTTCAGACACACATCAAAAGAAACTGGTTATATTATTGTTTATGATGGTGATTATATTCTTAATAATCGATTGATTATTAATGACGTTATCACCAATATCAAACATGATTTTGATATATTATTTCTTAATATTATTGAATTTAATAATTTCTTATCAGATTATTTGACAATTATGGACAAGTCTGAAACATTTAAGAAATATTGTGAATTAACAAAAAGAATATAAATCCAGTAATTAACATATATTTAATGACAGAATGGAAATTCTAAAAGAAACCAAGTATCTGCAATTCATTGTCAAGGAACACAAACCTAAAACAAAGGTAATTGCTGTTGTAAATAAAACTCATCAAGAAGAAATTGGTATCCTTCGTTGGTATCCTTCGTTGGTATACACAGTGGAGACAGTATTGTTTCTTTCCATATCACAATACGATTTGGAATAAGAACTGTTTGAATGATATAAATGAAATGATAACCGAACTTACACCAGTGAGACCAAAACCCAGACAAAAATATATGAATAAAATCATAGTTATTGGAGTAATCGCATATAGTATTAATGATTTTATATTTTGGGGAAACGAGAAGAAACATAATTCATCAAAAAAAGTAGGAGTAAGAAATACTCAAAGGGATTATGTTTACAAAAATACTCGTTATGTTTGTATATCCCAACCTCAACATCCATGTGGTTATTTATTTGATAAAATTATTAAAACAAATAGAGCAAAATCAAATAAAAATTATGATCAAATATTGGATTCAGTTCAGGAGAGAATAATTTCAATCAAGAGGTGATAATACCTTCTTTACACAAATAGTATTTATGGGAAAACTCAACATTACTTGGTAAATAAATTAAAAAAGTCTGATATTTTGTAACATTTTTTTCTTATCTTCGTATAATAAATACAAGACAAGTTCTTTAAAATATTTAAGATAAGAAAACCAACCGTTAATTTGCCTGAGTCGTATTACCAGAGAAATCTGAGGCAGGTCACTGGTGCGATAAGTACACATACTTACGGCAATGGTTACATCGAGAGTAGTTGCCTCTACTCATATTTAAGGCACGATGTAAAGAATCCCTGAATTCATTAATAGTGAGTTCAGGGATTCTTTTTTGTCACATATATATACTATAAAAGTGACAAATTTTGTAACCTTTTTAATTAAGTTTCGTATAACAACATATGATAGTTGACTTAGAAACAATAAGAGAGCAAATAATGCCCCGTCAGTGTCCCTACTGTTTTGAAGACCTCAAAATAAATGATGTCATTGGTGAACAGGAATTCGATGTGGTGAGAATTGGTCATAATATTGGTGGTCAAGCAACAGTTTTTGAGTGTCCTTATTGTTTTGAAAAATCATTTGTTCATACAGATAGTTTAAGATGGAAAATACCTTAACATATAAAGGCAAAGAACTTAAATGGAATTATGAAATAGTTCCATGTCTTGAGTGTCCTATCTATCCATTACAGAAAGAATGGGAAGACGACCCTGATATTAGAAACGATAAGTGTTACATGAGTAGATGTACTTACAACAGAGCGGTTGCAAAGATGGTTGGTGAAGGAATTGCAGCCATGTGGTTTAAAGACGAAAATGAATAAAATGATGAAAAATTGTAACATTTTATAATAGATTTCGTATAATTAATATAAAAAAAGATTATAATGTTAATATTTTGTATTATCTTTACAGAAGTAACAGAATTATTATATCAAATTATCATTTATTGAATATAAATGAAAATAATAATTGCAGGTGGTAGAGATTTTGATAACTATGACTTATTATGTCAGAAAGTAGATAAAATACTGTCGAGACAAAGCGAGATTGAAATCGTTAGTGGAACTGCAAAAGGTGCTGATAAACTTGGTGAACGATATGCTGCTGAACATGGTTACCCGATTATACATTACATACCTGACTGGAATTTTTTTGGAAAATCTGCTGGTTATATTCGTAATGTTGAAATGGCTGATAATGCAGATGCATTAATTCTTTTTTGGAATGGTAAAAGTAAGGGAAGTGGACATATGTTAAAAATTGCAAAAGGTAAGGGACTAAAAATAAGGATAATAAAATATTAATTTCCCGCCTATTAATGAAATTGTTGGTATTTATGATTAAATGCGAGAAAAATGGGAAGAAAAGCAATAGATATTACTGGAAATAAATATGGTAAATTGTTAGTTATTAAAAAATCACGTTCCACAAAAAGGGGGATGTATTGGGAATGTCAATGTGAATGTGGTGAAATTTGTTATGCAACACAAACCGATTTAAATAGAGGAAGAAGAAATTTTTGTAAAAATTGTGTTACAATAAAATCACATGATTCAATTCTAAATGATTTGTATGTTAGATATAAAAGAGGAAGTATTAAAAGAGGTTATCAATTTGATTTAACTATTTCTGAATTTAAAGATTTAATTTCTTCAAATTGTTATTATTGTGGAGTCGAACCAAAACAAAATCACTACAAGAAAGGTATGCGATATAACTTAATTTACAATGGGATTGATAGACAAGATAATAACATTGGATATGTTTTGGAAAATTGTGTGCCGTGTTGTAAATACTGTAATTTCGCCAAATCTAAATTTGGATTAAATGAATTTGTTGAATGGTTAAATTTTATAAAAAATAAAAACAATGAGAAATTTTATTGGTAATATATTAATAGGTTTGGCAGCATTCATAACATTTCTATATAACATGCTGTTCTTTATTCTAATACTTGGAATTGTTATGGGTATATTTATGATAACAATGATTGGTTTTTTTGACCTACTTGGTCATATCATACCTAATTCCGAGACACAAATGAATATTCTTAAAAAACCAATATGGGATATTATTGCTGTAGTTTTGGGTAGTGCAACAGTATGGCTTGGTTTATCAAAAATGTTTGAAAATGATAAACAATTAGATAAAAATATTGAAATGTTAGAAAATGAATAATATTATGAGAAGAGGTAGAAAACAAACAAGTGTAGAAAGTATTGCTTTAAATAATTTATCTAAAGGTTCTGTGTTTTATACACTTAAACAAGATAAAGACATGACAGCAATTGCCAGTTATTACGGTAAAAAAATTAGCACAGAAAGATTAATAACTATTAATCCAATTACTGCTGAAACACAGAGGATTGTAAAAGTAACTATTTTATAAAAAATAATAAAAACCATTAAATAAAAAAACATGAAAGAAATAATTTTAGACAATTCGTTAGAAATAGTGGAAAAAGATTTTCGCATATTAAATCCTCAACGTAGTTTTGGGATTGATGAAGAAGAATTTACACTAATTCCTGAATCAGATATAAATATAATCCATAGAAATTATTTGGATTATCTTTCTATGTGTTGGAAAAACCATTATGGTGTTGTTATATCACCAACTATCCTATGGAACATGGTATTAGGGAATCTCGCCTTTGAAGTAAATAAAAATCCTGAAACCTATCGCCAGTACTTCACGGATTCCGATGAGAAAAAAGAAATTATCGTTGATCAAGGTGGTAACCTAATAAATGTTGAGTTACTAATTAATGTATTAAATGGTATTATTTCAAAAAATATCATGGATGATTTTTTTCCTGATTTTACCACTAATACCGATAAATCAATTATTGCAAATTACACTGCATTCCTTGATATGGTAAGTCCATATTATAATTACGGCATGTTGCTGTGTGGTATTCCAAAGATAAAAATACTTGGTACTGATGAAGATTGGGATTTGTTGGGTGCAAGTTGTGTCAGAGTTTGGACTGCAATTCCAGAATTTGAATCATATTTAAATACAGTATTGGATAGGATTAATGAGATTATCTATGATAATGCTGATTTTTCTAAATTTTTCTCACTTCAAAGATGTGGAAGTGGTAGTCAAGTTGAAGTTAATGGATGGATAACCGATTTCTTTATCGAACAACCATCAATTAATTTCCCAGAGAATTTCATTTCCTGTATTTCGAAAATCGATTACAAAAACTATAACGAAGACGGTAAAGAGTATCGTTTATTTGCAGGATTATTCACATCCGAGATTGAAGATGGATATCTTGTGCCTGAATTTAATAATATGTATTTCGTAAAAACCACAGAATAATGAAAAGACAATCGAAATTTAATAAAATAATATCAATTCTTGGACAATTTCTTGTTGTTGCGATTGTTGTATATGGATTCCTATCACTAATGAACTGGAGTTATCAAGTTGGTGAATGGAATAATTTTAGTAGATTTATCATGGGAGTGATAGGCGTAGCATTTATAATTAAAATTTTTGATGACACCTTTTAATAATAATTTATAATGATTAAATCACTGACCTTTATAAAAAATCATGAACTGTCTTTAGAGAAAAAAAGTCAGAAACATTGGGGAACTAAAACCTATAAACCTACTAATAATACAAGAGAAACAAAACCTTGGAAGATGTTCTTTTTATTTAGAAAAGGATTACATATAGATTTCCAAGAAGGTGTTAATATTATCGTTGGTGAAAATGGTAGTGGAAAGTCTACGTTGTTTTCTTTAATTAAAAACTATGCAGGTAAACCACCCAATAGAATTGCAATGACATTGGGTAATTATAAAACCGAGAAAGAATACATAGAAAAACATAAAAAATCATATTTAAATTATGGTTGTTTAGAAATCCAAGGAGATGTAATTTATAAAAACACGGTATTCTTTGATGGAGAAAAAGATAATCCAATAACAGTTATTCCACAAATGTTAAATCCTGAAGACAAATCTTTTATGAATTTAACATTACAATTATTTAATGCACAGGAAGAAAGTCATGGTGAATCTATGTTACCAGTATTAAAATATATATTGGAAACTATTAAAGACATAACTATTTTTATGGATGAACCAGAAACAGCACTTAGTTTAAGTAATCAAATATGGTTAAGTAAAGCCATAAGTAAAAGTTGTAAGAAGAATGGTAATCAGATAATTATAAGTACCCATGCATTGGCTGTAATTCAGCAATTTGATAAGGTATTCGATATGGAAAAAAGAGAATGGGTAAATAGAAAAGATTATATAAATGAAATAATGAAATAATTTCTAATTAAAACAAAATAGAATTTTCTTTGACTTGAATACTTAATCACTTGGACATTATCTTGGACATTGTGTCCAAGTCGTACATTTGTCCTTTCCTATCTTTTATATTTTCCAGTTTGGTGGAGTCTTATCGTACAAAGTGATGTAATAATCGTCTAGTTCTTCCAGTATTTTAAAACATCTATTTTTTAGAATATTATAGGGATGATGAATATTATTATAATGATCGAACCACAATTTTTTAGCAAGTTGTGGTGTATGAAGAAATTTCATATTGTACATTTCTTCCATTTCATCTTCAATTGCAAAGGCTGGTACAGATAATTGACCAACGTAATCCAACACCCTGATAATTTCTTCATAGAATCGTACAAACTGTTTATCTGTTATCAATTCTACTATAATGATGTAATTATTTATTTTGTTTTTTAATTTTTCTATGACATCCCCTGCTTTAGATAATTCATTATCATGACATGGCAGGTTAAAATCATGTTCAATGAGTTCATGAGAATTTAACATTTATTATATATTATAAACTTCCAGTTATTTTTTTATTTTATATTTTTCCAACTCATAATCGAGAAAAATATATTCAAAACAAACACACCAATTGTCAGTCCCAAACTCCACCAGTTAAATGGATTGTCCTTAACCAGATACAGGATAAATTCAACAATCGTCCAAATCCCAAATCCTGAGAAGAGAACACCTGTTAATAATATAGTTAGAAAGAAACGTGATTCTGTTTTGTCTTTTGCGCTTTTGTAAGATTTCATAATATTATCTGTTTTTAATTAAAAGTTTTACTTCAAGTCATAGACGGTAACGTCCACAGTTACAAAGTCAATATAATTGATTTCCAAATCTCATTCATTGCTGTAAATATATAGTTAATATTTTAGAATACAAAATTAAATCAAACCTATTTTTTAAAAATTAAATTTTTTTAGATAATTGTTTTTAATTAAAAATTTGTGAGCGACAATTATGTCGCTCACACTTGTACATTATCTTTTTTTGCTTTTAGTTCTTTCATAATTGTGTGTTTATTTAGTTATTATTTAAAATATTTCATTTTTGATTCTTTAAACAAATTACCTTGTTGATATGGATATTGACTGGCAAGATGTTTTTCAATAGTTTCAATGACTTTGAGATAATCTTCTATGGTTAAACTTTGTGGCTGTTCAAAATGATATGTTCTGAAATACTTAGCATCTGTTATTTTACCTATCATAACATCAGGATGGTCTTGGCACAGACCTATTGCTCTATCAATTATCCTATTTTCCAATGCTCTTTTTTTTAAAACCAAATCATTATAATCATTACGAAATTCTTTACCTGATTTCCTGTTTGCCATGACCTTAATTTTTATTAGTAACGAAAATTTACTGATAAGACTTTCTCCATTTCAATACTGTCGTTAATGCAAGTAATACTTGAATCTATTTCATAATGATCAGGACTATTCTTATTAAGATACTCAATCAGTTTCTGTTTTGCTTCTTCTTTTGAATCAGCAATAACTGCAAAGTCATAACGATTAACTTTTTTGATATCTGCTAATAATTTAAATTGTGCCATTGTAATTATTTTTGTTTCTAATTTTTTCTAATTATTTCTTATTTATTATACGAAATTCGAAATAAAAGGTTACAATTTTTTGGTTTTTAAATCCTTTCTAATTTGTCTCTTAAGAACATTAATTGCTTTCCTGTCACTGGTACACATAGAAAACTTATCATTTTTTCTGTCTTCCTCTGATGTGTAGTAATAATATGTTGTCTGTGCAACTATTACTGCATTCCCTATTTTTTCTACTGTAAGTCCCATTATTTCTTAATTTATTCTTATTTATTATACGAAAATCAGGATAAAAGGTTACACTTTTCATCAAAAAAAATCCCGAACATTGCTGTCGGGATTTTGATTGTAGAAAAACATATTCAACATCAACTAAACTATATCGATTAATCTTAATTCGATAATCTTCAAAAGTTCACTCATTGGACGTACTTCTGGCTCGGCATTCTGTGCTTTCTCGATTGGCAGTTCATCAACCTGTATTGCTTTGACCTGCTTTTCCAATTCTTCCAGTTCATACTCACAATAATCTGACTCAAAGAATGCCTGTTCAATCACATCAATTTTTCCATCATCGTATGTTGCGATTGCAAATGGGAAGTATTCAGATACTCTCATTTTACTGTGATCATAGTCAGGAACAGCAACCACATTGGCAGGGTTCACATAACATACCAGTACTGTATTATTATTATTTGCAAAACTCTCAACATATCTCGTTGCTCCAACATGTAAACCATTTGAACAATCCTTACGGAAATCAGCATCACATTCTTTTCTGTCTTGCTTAACTGGTTCACCAAGAGCAATACGCATTTTGCGAGTATGCATATCAGTAAAGACAGGTACATTGGCATCTTCTGTTTCTTCTTCTTCTTCTTTGGTATTATAAATCGCATCAAAGAGATCGGCAAGATTACCAAGGAATTCAATATCTTTCTGAGTTTCATTCCATTTGGCAGCAGTTTTTAAATTAGTGATTTGAAGTTCATCATTATTATCTCTATAAACCACATAATTCTTTGGTTTTTCTTTCCATATCTTCTTGATATGCAAATAACGATTACTTACAAATTCAGCAAAACTGGTATCAACATCGTCTTTTTCCACAGTATTAACGGCTTTATAAACCACCATATAACCTTTATCGGTCAGAACGAAGTCATGGGTACTGATGAAGTCAAACAGTACTGTACGGACTCTTACATCAGGATTTAACATCAAGAGTTTCCAGAAATTAATGATTGCATCCATTGGATAATTGTTCTCATGATATTCTTTGATGATTTCCACCAGTGTATCAGGTACAGGTGTATTAAAACCTGCCATAAATACCTCAGATGTCTCAGGGTCATGTTCCAGACCTGCCATCATTGCAACACGTGTCCTCTCATTCAAATAGCCACGGATATTCAGGATGTTTTTATCTGTTGGGTCTTCTTTGGCTTTTAGGCAGAGGGTAAATAAATTATTTGCCTCGCTTGCATTCCCATAGTTCTTCTGATGAAGTTTTCCATTGATTGAAATCTTAACACAATTTCCAATTTTGATTACGTTAATGTTTCTCATTTTGATTATGATTTTAATTTATACTAAAATATATCTCTTTGTGTTCATTATACAATTATACGAATAATATTTTATAATGTTACAAATTTAATCATTTTTTTTTAAATAATTTATACTATTAGTTAATAATATTATATTATCATTAAAAAGTCCCAATCCCTGATTAC
>Ga0075116_10001298_pt1 | contig 11448 bp, 10 predicted proteins | sample AntAceMetag02UKC_FD_69786 | JGI IMG/M metagenome (GOLD analysis project Ga0075116, IMG submission 69786) | Saline lake microbial communities from Ace Lake, Antarctica- Antarctic Ace Lake Metagenome 02UKC | ecosystem: Environmental > Aquatic > Non-marine Saline and Alkaline > Saline | place...
CTATTACATATTGCAATAACTAATTTCTTCATATTCCAGTTTAAAACCATTCCCATTTTAAATTTCAATCCTACAAAATTTAGCATAATTTTCTTTTTTCTTTTTTGAACTAATCTTTTTAAAAGTAATATTTTCTTTATTAGATTTTTTCTGATTGCAAATAGAACATAATGCTTGGAGGTTATCAATAGAATTATCTCCTCCCTTAGAAATTGGAATGATATGATCTATATGACACCATGTTCCATCTTTATCATATTCACTAAATTTTAATTTAATACCACATCCCAAACATTTTTTATTTTGTGATGCTATTAAGAAAAACCTTATATTTAATCCAAATTTTTCTCTCTTCATCTTCCACTTTTCCTTATATTTTGTTCATTCCACATAATCAGCCACCATTACTATACTCCTTCATCAGTGCATCTAAATCAACTTCACTATTTTCCTTAAAGATCAAACCTGTATGATCCAGAATTACTAAATACTCTTGCTTCCTTGCAACTAATTTATCTAAAATATGTTTTAAAAATTCCTCATTGATGTAAATAGCATCTTCATTAGTAACATTGTTTTTCTTAACTGAAAGCAATCCATCAAAATATTGTGGGAGATTATTTAACCAACCTCCAATTCTTTCTGCTTCTTCTCTATCTTTTGCTTTAATTTTAAATAAAGTATCATTAACAATTTGTTTTAATTTCTGCCAATATCTCTTCACTGCTTCTGCTCTTCTTCGATCAATAACATCATCTGTCATTACAAGATCTTCATCCATTACAACTGTTCCAAACCTTGCAATATCTTCAAGATCATTCAGATCCTTTAAGGGCAATGCTATTGAAAATCCAGTAAAGTATTGTGCAATATTCCATGCTTCTGTTCCAGTATGAACATCAGAACCTCCACCTGTTCCTTTGAAACCATCTCCTTTTTTAAAAACCATAATACATACAAACAATAATTATTTATATATGTTTCTAAACCAAAACTATTTAAACTTTGTATGCATCTTGTATGCATATAACTATGGCAAAACTATCACAACAAATTAGTTCAGTTTCAGGAAGAGCAACCAGAACAGAAAGAAAGATTAGTGTTCAAGAAGAAAAACCAACACAAACACTGCTTCCAAAAGGATCATTAGGAAAAACTGATGTTCAAAGAAGATTAGCAGAAGAAAAACAAAAAGAAAAACAAATAGATCTTGATAGAGCAGAAGCATATAAAATTCTTAGATTAAAATTTCCTCATGGGGAGAACATGCCACTATCAACAAGACAACAATTTAATAGAGGATGGAATATTAAAAGAGAACAAATTGGTGCAAAAATTAGAATTTTAAATCAATTAAATTCTACAATGAAATCTAATTCTTATCTTGCAGAAACCAAATTAAGTGGATATTTAACAAATGCATCTAATCAAGCATTTTCAGATTTTGAAAGATCTGAAAGAGGGAGGGATAGAAGAAGAAAGGAGAATGAAAAATTAGAAGTTCAAGAACTTTCTCCACAATTATCACAGGAAAATATAAAGGCATTAGAAAAAGATATTAATCTAAGAGGAATAACTCCAGAAGGAACTGCCTTATTGAAGGATGCAGGTATTGTAAGGAAATCATCCTTTTATCAAAGAGCAGGAGAAACTACTTTACAATTTCAAAATAGAAAGGCATTAGTAGAAAAGCAACAAGGAGAACAACAGGCAAGGGAAAGTATAAATAAGGAAATTGCAGAAGGAGAAAAATCAAGAGTTGATATTGAAGCAGTTAGAGTTGATACAAGTAGTTTAGGGTTTTGGCAAAAAGCAGGATACACTTTTAGAAAAACAACACCAAAAATGTTAGGAGTTAATTATCAGAATTTAATTGGGATTGGTGGTTTTGGTTATGGAAGAGAAGAAGGAGAGGAAGCAGTAACTAAGGTGGTAAGTTATGCAACTCCCAAAGTTGTTAGTGGAATTGATAAAATAGTTCAATCAACAATACAATTAGGTGTTCCAGTATTTACAGCAGGACCAGGATCAAAAACCATATTTACAGTTAAAGAAGGGAAGCAAACAATAAAAGAAGATCTGGGATTAATAGGAAAGAAGGAAGAAATATATGCATCAGATCTTGAAAAGAGAGGATTAACACAAACTTATCAACCAAAATTTGAAGAGGAATATAAAACAGAATTTTTAAAGAAATATGGAGAAGAAATTATCACTGGGAATATTCTTCAAGATCAAGCAGAAATAGATTTTGCAAAGAGTGATGAAGCAAAAGAAGTTGGAAGAAGATACCAAGAAGTTATTGATATTGAAAGAGGAAAGAAGATCACAACAGGATCTTTTAAACTTTATGGATTGGGATTAGTAGATATGGGATTAAAATTAATACCTGAAACAGCAGGAGGTTTAGCATTAGAAACTGGTGCAATTGCAAGTGCAGTTTATTTTGGAGGAAAGATCCCACCAAGTGTGATCAATACTGCTTATGGTTTTGGAACTGTTTGGGGAACTGCAACAGCATTAGATCCAACTATTTCTCCTGAAAAAAGAGTTGGAGGAATTGTATTAGCAGGAACTTCTGCAACAATGTTAGGAATTAGTGGGATTAAATATTTAAGACAACCAACAATTAAAACAGTTAAGATCAAACCTCCAAAGATTTCAGTTAAAGCAGATAACATTATTGCAAAGGAAGGAAAAATTTATAGGATCACAGGAGGAGGAGATAAGAAATTATTAGAACAAGTTACATTTGGAAATCAAAAGATACAACAAATTGGCATTGGAGGAAGAAGAACTATTGTTTCAACAAGATGGAGAGATATTTTGGCAAAGGGTTATAGGAATTTAGGAGTTTCAGAAAAATCAATTAACACAGGATTTTCTGCACCAGTTTATCGAGGAGTTCCAACAGCACAAAGAGGAACAACTTATTCTTTACAAAGTATTAGGGGAACATATACTTATACAACACCAAGTGGTTATCAAAAAGCATTGGATCTTTTAACAAAAAGAATGAAGTTAAGCGAAACAACAGCAAGAGGAGTTTTAAAATACACTGCACCAAAGGTTATTGATGTTACATTGGAAAAAGGAATATTGAACATTGTTGGAGATAAAGCAATTGGGAATTTTGGTTATAGAATAGATCAACCAATTATTGAAGTTGATAAAGTATTAGGAATAAAAACAAGGGGTGCAAAATCATTCCTTAAAGATTATAAAATTTATAGATATAAAGATGAAGGAGGGAACATAGTTACAGCAATTAAGGAACAAGTTGGAGGGAAAGTTACATATTCCCTTGAAAGAAGTTTAGTTAAAGTAGGAGATATTAATAATGCATTTAATAAAATTGCATTAAGAATTGGTGGAAATAAAAATTATTTTGAAATAAGTAAAAAAATACCTTATGAATATCAGGATATTACTTCAAAATATGTTAGGCAACAAAGAATTCCATTTAAAAATGAATATGATATTGGAAAAGCAAAAACTTCTATAATAAAACGATCCCCAAAACAAGAAGTAATTGATCTTAATTTAGATAAATATAATCAATTCTCTTTTCCAAAAAGAACTGGAACATTTGGAGGATCAGCAGAAGAAGAAATAAAAAGAATATTAAGTAGGCAAAGTTATCAATTAGTAGATCCTGTTCCAAATAGATTATATGCAAATCTTCCAACTAATGTTAGAAATTATCAAATGTTTGAAAAACCATTACAAATTAAACCTTTTTCTTTTCAAGAAAGTTCAAACTTAGTTCAACAAAGAGAATTTAAAAGATTATTTCCTGCACAATTAGATCCTGCATTAAAAGTAGGATTTTCCCCAGTTGTAAATCTAAAGGATAATATTCAAAGTATGATTAAATTTAACACTGCATTGCCAAAGGTTTCATTAGATTTAGGGAAAGAGTTAATTTTAGGATTAGCAATTAAACAAAGCATGAAACAAGAATTAAATTTAGGATTGGAACTAAGTTTAGGATTAGGTTTAAAACAATTACTGAAAAATGATCTTAAACAAAAAATTGAAACAAAACAAACACTTAAACAATCACAAAAGTTATCTCCTGCATTAAAACTTTCACAAATTTTAAATGTTGGCATAACTCCAACAACTCCTATATATAGAGAACCAGTGATCCCACAATTTAAAATTCCAACATTCCCAATAATTCTTCCTACTTTTTGGTTACCAACAGAAAAATCTAATATAAAAAATAAAATAAAAAGTATGAATTTTAAAAAGGAATTGGCGTTCCTTCCTGACTTCACAGCAAGATCATTAGGATTAGGTGCAGAAACATTAACACAGAAACAAGCAAGGAAGAAGATCAAGCAACTTCAAACAGGGTTTGAAATAAGAAGGGGAGTTAAGTTATTGAAAGGAATACCTGAATAGAAACCTATATAAATATTGTTTGTTTATTTTTATTATAAAAAGATGCCAGTTCAATTAACACAAAATGATATTGCAGATTTAAAGAAGCAGGGGTTTTCTGATGCAGAAATTTCTAAAGCAGTTGGGGAGTTAGAACAAGAAGAATTAACAGGATCTTATGATAAAACAAGAACACAAGGAAATCCTAATTCTAATGCATCTCATTCTGGGTTTGGATCAAGAGTAAGTGATGATGTTGCAAGATGGCAGTTAGAACTTAATGACATTTTAGAGAAAGCAGAACATGTTTTAAAAGGAGATATTGTTAAGTTTGAAAATGGATCAACTATTTGGACTACAAGAGAAAATCCAGAAAAAAATACCTTGAATGAATATGGGGTTCAGTTGATCATGAAATGTTTAGCAATGTATATTAATAGAAACACAATTCTTTCAGATTTTACAGCAGAAGAAGTAAGATATAAAACATTAGATTTTGGGAAGGAATTAAACAATTTAGTGTTCATGAAGTCAGATGAAATGGGAATGGATGATGAAGATAAAAGAAAAGAATATCCTATGTTGATCAGGGAAATGGTGGATATTGTTCATAGTTCCTATGCAAGAGCAAAAGATGGAAGAGAAAGAGAAAGTTATAGAAAAATGATTTCAGTTTCACAACAGAATTCTGCACAACAGATGATGGGTGGTGCAGGTATGCCCCAACCAGTTGCACAGAAAAGAGGAGTTTTGAACCCAATGAGATATGTTGGTGGGAAATACAAGTAATTGCATACAAGATGCATACAAAAGGAAATATTTATATAGTTTAGAAGAGTTAGTTTGGATATGGAGGATAGATTTTAATTAAAATGAGAAGGGGGATCTTCGTATTTTTATTCTTGTGCATAGTTCTTAGTTCTACTCTTATCAGTGCTAAACCTCCTGCAACAACAGAATTTATTGGAGATACAAATTTAGTTATTGAAGCAAATGTTATGGAGTATTATAAAATCAATGAAGGTGCAATGTTATTTATCCATGTATTTAATAAAACTGATGGAAAGAAATTAACAAATGCAACTGTTGATTGTGATGTTGAATTAACAAATTACAATGGAACAGTAGTTTTAATTGGAGATCCAACTTGGGATGATGAGCATTGGGTTATGTCACGCCCTGCAAATATAGTTACAGAAAGGGGAAAGTATGCATTGCTTATCCATTGTAATGCTTCATCAACAGATGGATATAAAACTTTTTTCTTTCAAGCAAATGGTTTTGGGGATGAGTTAGATATTGCACATTCAATAAAATTTAATTCTGCAATGGCATTTCTCCTTGTATTTCTTCTATTATTTATTAGTGGAGTATTTATGTTTGATAATGTAATTGGAAAATTTACTTGTTATTTTTTGGCACATATGTTATTCATTGGAGGAACATTTAGTATGTGGCAATTTAATCTGGGATACACAACACAATATTTAGGAATGGCAGGAATTTGGAAAGTGTGGTTTTATTTTAGCACAATTGCATTACTCCCTGCAATAATAGGATCTATTGCATTAATGATCATTGTGTTTGCAAAAGATAAAGAAATTCAGGGATTAATAGATAGAGGATCAACAGAAGAAGATGCAGTTGAAAGAGTAGGGAGGAGTAAATGATAAGTTCATTTATTCATTTCATGATTAAATATGTTTTGGGAGTATATTAGAATGACAGCAAGTAGAAAACCAATGCATGTAGATGAATTATTTGAAAAGAGAATGAAAGATCTTCAAAAGAAGATCATGATGAAGCAGGGGATCAAACCTTCTCTTAGGGAATTAACTGCACAACTTCCAACTTTTATTGAATTTGCAAATATCGAAATGAAAATAATTGGAGATGATAAATTAATCTTTGATTTAAATTTTGATAAAAGGAGAAAGAAATGATTGAACTTAGATCTTTAATCCCAAAAAATAAAAAAGGATCATTTGTTGATCTATTCATATTCATAATATTTGCATTTATCCTTGTAGTTGTAATAGGATTTCTTCTTTACATCTTTGATCAAGCAGAAGATGGATTACATGAAACAATGGATGGAATGACTTTTGGAGATGCAAATGCAACAGAAGTTATTAATAACAGTGTTGGTGCAACAACCCTTTCTTTAACAGCATTGTATTGGTTATCAGTATTAATTATATTTGGAATGATCTTAGGGATCTTCATAGGAAGTTATTTAGTAACAACTAAACCAGTATTCTTTATCCCATACTTGTTTATCTGGATCATTGCAATAATCGTTGCAGTTCCAATGAGTAATTCCTATGAAACATTAACTCTTAATCCTGATCTTGCATCTACATATTCAAACTTTGTTGGTGCTAACTTTATATTATTCAATCTTCCAATGATCGTTGCAATAATAGGAATTGTTGGTGCAATTATAATGTTTTCAAGAATGGGGAAAAAGGAAGAATTTGGAGGATTTTATGGATAATTTAAGAAAAAACACCTTCACAGGAAGCCATACAATAAAGATAATGATGGTTTGTATAGTAATGCTTATGGCAATTAATCTGGTTTCAGCATTTGAATTTGATAATGTTAAACAATATGATACTGATACAAAAACAATAACAATTAAGAACTCAGTTTTAGGTATTCCATTTTTAGACCTTGATACAGTTTCTACAATCAAGTTAGATACCCCACTTATTAATTCAGTAGGAGTTGGTTATGTTAGGGTTGCAGAATTTACAATCAATCAAGAAGATACTTCCTATACTAATGCATTAAAAGAAATAAAGTTCTATGATGTTAAAGATGGATTAAAAGAAGTTCCTATCGTATTTGATTATAAATATAAGAATATCAGAATTGAAAATGGAACTAATAGGGTATGTTCTCCAACAAATATAACAAACATAACTAAAGAAGATACTAAAATTTTAAATCCACTTAATGAAACCTGCGAAGATATTCCTTATGAAAGAGAAATAGAAGAGTGGTTAGATTATACAGGAAAAGATATGTTGAAAGGAGAAATAACTATTGGGATATATACAACAACAACCCAAGGTCAAAAGGTTGAATGGATACCAAGTTTTTATGGTATTGAAATTAAAGAATGGGCAGTATGGGACGCAGATTTGAATGTGGGATTAGTTAATTATTATAATTTTGATGAAACATCTGGAACAACTGCTATTGATGGTGTTGGAAATAATAATATAACTTTAAGTTCAGATATATATAATTCAAGTGGAAAACTTGGGAGTAAACTTACTTTTGACGGAACTAATACAGGAACGCAAGTTAATAATATAGACTCTGCTGTAACTGGGGCAGGGGCTAGGACTTTAAATTTTTGGGGGTCTTATAGAGACATTGACGGAGATACTGACTTTTTACTAGGATACGGAGGTTTAGCAAATCAGAGGTTATATAATTGGGGTAGAACTGGCTCCACGCATTATTTAGAATATTATGCTAGTAGCGAAGTTTTTGGGACTATACCAATAGGAACTATGGATATGTATACCTTAGTTTATACTGGAACTCATACAATAGTTTATAAAAATGGTATAGGGGCAGTAAATCAAGCAAGAGCATTAAATACAATTCAGAGCCAATTAAATATAGGTATGAATGGGCAAGGTATTCAAAACTGTAATGGTTGTAGTATTGACGAGTTAGGGATATGGAATAGAACTTTAACACCCACAGAAATAACACAATTATATAATGGTGGAACTGGAATTACTTATACTGACTCTTTTAATGATGCACCAAATGTAACTTTAAATCTTCCAATAAATTATTTTAATACTACAAGCAGTAATGTTCTATTTAATTATAGTTGTTCAGATGATACACAGGTAGAGAATGTAACTTTTTATATAAATGGTGTATTAAATAAGACAACAACAAATGGTGCAAGTAATTTTACAAGTGTTCAGGAAACATTAGGATTTTCTGATGGAAATTATAATTGGAGTGTTAATTGTTTTGATAGCGAACCAGAGCAAACAAATAGTAGTGTTCAATATTTTTCTGTTGATACAACTGCCCCTGATATAACTATTCATAATCCAATCTCTTCTGATTATTTTATTGCAGGAAGTAATGAAACTTTAAATTGGACAGTTGTAGATACAAACTTTGAAAGTGTTTGGTGGGAATACAATGGAACTAACACAACATTAATTGGTGCAATTAATTCAACAACATTCCCAATAGAAATAGGAATTTATAATGGAACTCTTTGGGCAAATGATAGTGTTGGAAATATTAATTCAGAATTTATTGAATGGAATTACTCTATTTTTGAAACAGGAGAAAGCCATAGTGATCCTGTTCTTGAAGGATCGTCACAAACATTTTATATTAATGTTACAAGCAATCAATCATTAACTGCATATTTAATTTATGATGGCTCTTCTTATCTTGGATCATGCACTCAAAATTCATCTGATTTTAATTGTTTAAGAGTTTTATCTATTCCTCCTGTTAGTGCAGAAATAAATGTTACTTTTTATTGGGCATTTTTAATGGCAGATTTAGAAGTTTATAATAGAACTTCTGAAAACTTAACTGTTCATGCATTAGGAATGGATAATTGTTCAGTAAATACAATTGAGATCATGAATTTTACATTAAAGGATGAAGCAACAAACACATTATTAGAAGGGAACACAAGTGAAATTGAAATTGAAACAAATATTTATTCTTCAAATGATATTTTAATTGCAAATTATAGTGGAGTATGGACTAACAATAGTAATGGAAGGATCTGCGTTAGTAATTTAACAGATGTAAATTATGATCTTTACACAACAGGAGAATTTTCAATAGATGATTATGTTCATGAATTTTACTTTATAGATAAAAAACAAATAAACACCACAACAGTTCCAATTTATATTAATTTCATGGATCTTGCAAATGTAGATAGCACCAGTTTTCTATTCAATTATTTTAATGAAGATGGTTTAAGTGTTAGTAATCCTGTGATCCATACTTGGAGAAAATATATTGGAGAAGGATTATTCAGGGAAGTTGAAAGATCTAAACAGAATGATGATGGAGATACAATTGTTCATCTGGTTGAAGAAGATGTTATTTACTACTTTCAAGTTTCACAAAATGATACCATTATTTTTACATCAGATACTTACACTGCATTATGTGATACTGCACCTTGCACAATTACATTAGAAGCAAGTAAAGGTTATCAAGATTTTGAAGGTGGAGATGATTGGGATCTTATTGATGGTGGTGCTTATGCAGTTAGTTCAAATGCAATTACAAGAACTGTTAATTTAACTTTTGCAACTGCAACTCCTTCAACATTTAATTTAACTGTCTATAAATTAGATAGCACAGGAGAATATGATGTGGTTGGAAGTGATCAAACAACTGGAACTTCTGGAACTGTTGAAGTTGTTGTTCCTGCAAGTAGTGGTAATGTTTCTTTCTTTAGCACAGTAACACAAAATGATGAATATAAATCATCTTACTGGGCAGATTTCAGTGCAACTTCAAGAGAATATTTTGGATCTGGATTTGCAATATTTTTAGGATTATTAATAATATTAAGTTTAGGATTAATGGCAATAAGCGAAGGAAGTGGAACAATTGTATTTGTGATCTTAGGAATGTTTTTAACAGTGATCTTAGGATTAATAGATTATGGATCAAGTGGAATTGGAATAGGACTAATGATCTATTTCATTCTTACTGGTGGAATAATAATTTGGAAACTTACCAGAAGGAATAGATAATGGAAAAACAAATGGAAAATAAAATAAAAAATCAGAAAGGATATGATATTGGAGGTGGTTACTTTGGCAAACGATAGTTTCAAAAATACAATGGTTTCATTCCTATTACTTGGGGTTTTCATGGTGTTAATTGTTTCAATTGTTTTTCAATTGGGAACTAATTATTTTGTGAGTTCTGAAAAAATGAGCGAAGCAACACAGGGTGCTTTGAACATGGACGATTATGAAGCAGAACTATTACAATCAGATGTAGAAGCATCAAATTTTAGAGAAAGATTTGAAAGTGGAGAAGTTGATGATGTTGATGATCCATCAGGGATCTTCACAGTTGCAGGAGATGTTATTGGAATAGTTACAACTCCCTATAATATCTTAGCAAAAATAGGAACAAATGTTCTTCATGTTCCTGTGATTTTAGTTCATGTGATTTTAGCAATAATAAATATAACTCTATTAGCAGGACTTTGGAGTTTATTACGAAAAGGGGATTGATAACTTAAAAATGGTAACAAAATATAAAACAAAAAAAATAAGGAGAAGATCTTAATATGGCATTTGATAGTGTAAATACAATAAACATGACAAGCAGTGATGGGATGAGCAACATCCTGAATTACATAAATGTAGTTACTGACTTCTGGGCAGGAAGAATGGTTATCATTGCAGTATTCATAATGTTTATGTTTGGATATTTAAAATCTAAAAATGATGATGATTTCATTGGTGCATTTGCAGTTTCAAGTTATGTAACTTTTGTTATTGGAACATTGATGTGGTTAATTAATTTCTTAGATGGAATATCATTTTCTGTGGTTATTGGTGTAACAATAATCTCCACTGCAATTTTATTGTTCGATAAAAGAGGAAATTAGAACTGGATAGATTGGATACGAGCAAACGAAAGTGTTTAAAAATAAATTGTGTTTATATATGTTAAGTAGAAATACTTTGATATTGTTAGAAGGGAGGAAAATTTATTTAAAAATGAAATTTAGTTTAAAGCAAGATAAAGGTGTCGCAGGTTTGACAATTCTTTTATCCTTAATTGTAATGTTATTCATAATTGGGTTGATTGTAATGATCTTCGCATTAATGGGTGCAGAATTACAAGGTGCTACTACTGACGCAACTGCAATTGGAGTTATCAATGATACTTCAACAGCAATATCATCTGTTACTGATTGGTTCTCAATCTTTATCGTAATTGGTGCAATGGTTGTTCTAATCTTACTTACTGTGATAATTATTACAGCGATAAGAGGAAGTGGTATGATCC
>Ga0075116_10001299_pt1 | contig 11443 bp, 29 predicted proteins | sample AntAceMetag02UKC_FD_69786 | JGI IMG/M metagenome (GOLD analysis project Ga0075116, IMG submission 69786) | Saline lake microbial communities from Ace Lake, Antarctica- Antarctic Ace Lake Metagenome 02UKC | ecosystem: Environmental > Aquatic > Non-marine Saline and Alkaline > Saline | place...
TCAGCTGGTGGAAGTATAAATAAACCACTTCTTTTTGGATAGAATGGTGGGCCAAAACCCACTCTTGGTTCTTCTTTTAGTGGTCTAGCAGCTTTTATTGTAAATGGACTAATTTTCTCATCCTTTATTAGTAGTAATTCTCTTTCAAACTCACTTCTTTCTTTTTGTGCGGCCTTATATTCTGTTTTTAATCTTTCTTGTTCTGCCTGGTAGGGTTTCCACTTCCCCCGTTCCTGTAATTGTATTCTTTTTTCAGCCGCAGCTTCCCCAAAATAAGTTTTGCCCTCATACTCAAAACCAGTAGTCGCATATTTTTGAGTTAATTCTTCTTTCTCTACTCGTAATTCTTCTTTCTCTACTCGTCTTAACTCTTTCTGGTATTGGGTTGCTTCTAAACTTCCCTTAAATTGTTCTAGTTCTTGGCGTGTGGCTTTACCCCCACCCCCACCCCGTATTTCAATAACTCGGTGGGCTTCCTCTCTGAACTGGCGTTTTTCTGCTTCAACCCGTTCTCGGCCTGTTTGTGGAATATCTCGCTCTTTTGCTTCAATAATCCTCTGTCTAACAGCTTCTTCCTTGATGTACTTAACATTTTCCTTACCATACTTTTCTGTTAAGTATTCTATCTGTTTTTGTACTTTCTCCTCAGTTTTCTTATCCCTACCTACCTTCTCCTCAGTTTTCTTATCCCTACCTACCCCCAAAGATTTAGGGGTAGGTTTGCCTCTCCTTGCCTGGGCTTTTTCCCCTCTACTACTACGGCTTACAGCTCTGCCTGGTTTTCCACCTACCATAACCATTTTGGTTTATTTCCTCCTGTGTGCTTTAACTCTTACTTTCTTCCTACTGCCTGGTATCTTCCTCAAATGTCCTTTTACGTTAGTTCCCATAGTTTTTCACCTCCTTTTAAAATATTTGTTTCTTATTCAAAAACTTATGAGGGTATTTGCGGTCTTTAAACCACTTACCCCTTCCTATCTTTTGGCTTACTTCTTTGGCTGGAACCTTCTTACTCTTACCATTAGCACAAAATATATAACTGCCGCCATTCGCTACTAGATGCCTATGAACATTCTTTTATATTCTAAATCTATTATCTCGTCTTGCAGCTCTAACCTCAACCGGTTTTCCCCTAATCTTTCCATCATAGCCGTATTTTTTGAGGGGTTGCCCTCCATACCTCTTTATTACTTCCTTTTCCAGTTTCGTATCCCATCTCATTTTTAGTAGTCAAATAACCCTAAATTTGATTTTCTCCTTCTTTTTTTTCTTTTTGGTGTTCCAATCAAGGCGTTAAGGTTTGGGCCTCCAAATCTTTTTGACTTCTTCTTTTTAGTATCATATCGTTTTGCTGCGTATTCCTTTGCCTTCTTAACCGCCCACTTTTTCCTGGCTTTTCCTTCTGCTATCTTTAATTCTGTTTCATAAGCTACTTTATCGGCTTTTTTCCCTGCCGTGTATTCTCCAACTCCTTTTTTAATTTTATCCAAAATACTCATTTTAATCTAACCTCTCTTTTTTCATTATTTTTTTTATGTGATTCCAAAACTTATCCTGTTTTCTTGTGGGTGCATACATCAGGCATTTAACGGCCTTTCCATCAAGACGGATTTTATTCAATATAACCCCCCCCTGGTGGTTGCTGCAACAATCCTAAAACTCTTATCCCACCTATCAACATCATAATAATACCGACTCCACCAATCCCATATAGTAGGGTGTGAACCTCCCAGGTTGCGATATAGTTATAGTGTACTGGATTCACGGCTCCACCAAACCAAAAATCAAGGTCTACCAGGCTCCACGCAAGCATGAACCAGGACATAGCACCAACAAACAAAAAGAATAGTTCACCGTGTTCTTTCACTTGTTTTAAGAAGGCCATCATAGTACACATGATAGCCATTGTTAGAAATACTAGGGAGTATTGGAATAACATTTTTTTGTTAAAAAAATTTATACCAGGCCGTATAAATACGGCCTGGTGTGTGTTCTAGTTTACTATCTATCTGCTTTGAAACACAACATAGAGTAGTCCCAGAGCTCCAAGAAGCAACGCAGCGAAAACTATCGTAGGCAAAATGCTCAGGGATTGAAATCCTGAGAAAGTATTTTGCGAAAAGTTCCCGGCGGCAGATGCTCCTGGTCCTGTCAGGCCAGAACGTGCGTTGGTATCCATGCTGGAATACACCGAAATTAAGATGATTATTGTAATCACCGTAACAACTGCAGCTATTGCAGTCTGGCTTATTCCCATCAGGTTACCCCGTCTTCCTATTTTCATTTCTTTTATCACCTAAAAATTGTGATCTTCAACGTTTGAAAACAACATACAATAATCCCAGGGCTCCAAGAAGCAACGCTGCGAATATTATTGTAGGTAGTATTGCCAAACTTTGGAAACCCGAGAAAGTATTATCGCTAAAATTATTTGCAACGGGCAGAGCAGAAGTAGAGGATGCTAAATTACTTTTTACATTACTATCTACATTTGAGAAAACCGTAATCAAGATGATTATGGTTATCACAGTTATAACGGCACTTATTGAAGACGCGGAAATATTCTGTAAATTTCCTTTGTTGCACTTCATAAAAAATTACTTCTATTACGCATATAAAAGGTAATAATTTATTTTTAGTCGCATAATCCAAACTTTTAAAGATTATTCAAAGATTCTTCAACAATGCTTCATTATGTCAGAAGAAAACGAGAAAAATTGGGCGGTCCGGCCTTCACAGTTGGAAGCTATACATTGGCGTAAACTACAAAAAAAATTAGGTAGAACTTCAGATATAAGTGGTGAATTTATTGAAGCAACAAAAAGCGAGGTTCTGCATAAAGCTATGGAATGTCTTAGTGAAATAGAATTATCTGGTAAGAAAGTTTTTGTGAAAGTGGGCGGTAAAGATGAGTGAAGAAAAACCTGTAGAGTTTATTGATGTATTAGAAGATATTGCATCACGCTCAGATTCTAAGGGAGTAGAAGAACAAGAGGAACAAGTAGCTGAAAGTTTAGATGAGAGATTGGAGGATGCAGAAACTCAAAATCTTTTCGGTGATGGTGGCGGTTATGAACGGGCCATGCCCCAAACGGATATAGGAAAAGAAATAGAGCTAGTTAATTTTCAACACCCATTCAAACTAGAAGATGGTGAAATAATAGATGGTGAGGTTCCACCAGAGGCATTATTTGAGTTCTGGGGTTTTATGCACCCTAAAAATGCTTTAACCAGAGTTGATAGGCGAGATTATGAACTAGGATTATTAGACATGAATATTGCTGAAATGAGTTATCGAATGGCTAACACTAGGGAATCCTTCACACCCGAAAAAAATAATATGTTAGACAACATCCAACATTTTTTCAGAGTCCATGCAGCATCAGGCATTGACGGGTTTGAGCGAAAGACAACCAAAGAAGTTGGTTATAGGGAAAGTAAGAAGGTTGGTTTAAAGCGTAGTAAAGAATCTGGTGATAAACGTGGATTTTGGGAGGGTATGAAACATGGGTGATATTGGGCCTACAGAAGAACAACCACGCCTGCCTGGGCTTTTGGATTCTTTGGCTTCAATAGAGGATAAAGTAAAAGGAGTAGAGGAGTATGATAAACAACTTACTGAATATAATGAGAAAAAAGACAAAAGAAAACTCTTTAAATTCCTGGTTGATCTCCCAGGCCCGCAAAAAGTATTCACTCTAGTTATAGGGTTAATCCTACTAGGACTAGGAATACATTATATTCCACAAATTTTCTATTTCCTAGTACAAAACTTCCAGGTTGAGGTTCCTGCAGTAACAAATTATTTAATGATTAGTGCAATACTGAATATTTTTTTAATCGTAATATTATTTGTGATAGTAACCATGACGGGAGAAATAGTTTTTATTTGGCTGAGGGCGGTAATACAAAAGAAACCATTACTACTACAGGAAACAAAGAACAGGACACTACGCTTTATACTCCCCCACGAAATAACCCCTGGAATGTGGACCATAGGAAAAGACACTAAAGACTCATCATTCGGGAGCATAACCCCAGACCCAGAGTGTATTAATATTGGGCCATGTAGGGTTCCTATTATGATGGGCATACCAGAATACGCTGGCGGCCTTTCGGTGAGGAGGTTGGTTGGTGGAAAACAAAAGGGTATGGACATGGGCCTTGTAAGAAACTATGCAGAGGGTTTTAGACAACGTGAATGGTTTGCTAATCGCAACCAAAAGGAGGATATGGCTAAAATGATTATATTCGCTGTTGTAATTCTTGTTGTTATTGGTGGTGTGTTTGGGCCAAACATTATGAAGGCTATGGACCAAAGAAGTGAAATGAATAAGATTAGAACACAAAATGACGGGTTGAGAGCTCAGGTTATTGGATTGGGTGGTATTCCTTTTGATTATCCAACAGTACAAACCCAGCAACAACAAACTCAAACACCACAAACTACTAAGCCAGGGCCAGCTTCAACAGGTATGCAAATAACATGAGTGAGGATAATATATCACCTAAAGACTATGCTCAACTACAAGCAGAGATGAGCATACTAGAATTGATAAGACAAACTGGCTGGATGTTCAATGAAATAAACCAGGGTAGAAATACCTTTAAAGGTGATCCAAGTTACAATAGGTTGTTATCAAGTTACTATGAGGCGTTAGTTAATCTTGAAGAAATAGTGAATGTAAGTGATGATGATTATAAATTATCAAAGGATTCAAAGGAGGTGATAATACAGATTAAAAATTTCATAAACCGTGTGAAAAAGGATAGTTCAATATATAATATTGGGAAGCGTAAGGACAATGTGCGTGGATATTTCAGAAAAAAAATATATACATAATAAGTTCTACTTATAAGTAGTACACAGATGATGGATTCAGCCAACTACCAACCAAAGAAGCAGGATAGCCTAGAGATTAGGGGAGTTGGTAGGCAGTTAGATTATTCTACTCTACTAGAACTAAGTATTATTAAAATAATAGAGCTTCACGCAAACAATGATGTGAACAATGACTTGCTCGCACTCAACAGGTTTAGTAGATTAGTTAAACTATTAGAAGGATTAATAAGAGCGTATCAGGATCAAGAATATTATGATGAGATATATGAAGCCTATAGGGATGGTGAGAATAGTGATTTAGATATTATCCAAAGCAAATTCGATTCAATATCAAGTTTATTAAAACGTAAAGGTTTCACTCCTGCGGATGATGTAATATCTAACAGTTTTGTAATTATCAAAAATATTATGTATAGAATTAAGGATGAGTTAGATGCTCAGATAGTAATTCATGGTCCTAGAGGTACTGGAAAAAGTACGTTAGCCATGCAGTTGTGCCTTGAAATTGCTAAAGAATTGAGGGTTGATTGGTATGTGGATAAACACGTTTTCTTTAATGCAAATGAATTAAGAACTTTTATTGATGAGGAAAGGCCACCAAAAGGGTTTCCGCTCCTATGGGATGAGGCAGGAGCTGGTGGTGGACTTGCTAAACGTAGGGCTATGAATAAGGAAAATAAAGATTATTACGAGATAATACAAACTTCAAGAGAGTTGGGTTTAGTTGTATTTTATACCGTTCCAAAATTCGAGCAGTTAGATAGTGGTATTGTAGGGGAGTTTACTGGTGAAATCGAAACCATAAAAATAGACAAACTTGAAAAAATTAATTTAGTAAAGTATAAGGAAAAAAAGGGGAAATATTTTAATTACGTTAGAACGCCAACAGGAGATAGAATAGTAGCAGTTCGTATAGACAAGGCTCCAGAATCCATTATAAAAAAATATAAACAGCGTAAAATACCGTTCATGTATGAGAAGATAAGAGTAAAAGAAGATAAGAAAAAGGAAAGGAAAACTGCTGATTTAGAGAAACTAACTGATTTAGTTAAGAAAAATCTAACCAACTATTCTTCAACTAGAGGTAAGTTAAAGCCTGAATTGATATATGAAGAATATAGGGATTCTGATGGTTTAACCTTCAACCAGGCTAAAAAAATCAAACATGATATTGAGGTTGAAAAACGTGGATGAAAGAAACCGAGAAGCCCGTAATAAAGTAATGATTGTAATAAATGTTATGTTATTTTTTGTGGTGCTCTGCATCATAGTTACCATGCCCGAATGTAGAGGGTGCATCTATACCAATGGTGATGAGCGGATTATTGGAAACTGCAGCGAACTAGAACCCATCATAAACCCCTACCTAGAACAACCACCCAAAGAATTGCAAACAACAGTATATCGAGAGCCCGAACCCTGTAATTGCCCTAAGTGTCATGTATGCCCTAAATGCCAGGTATGCCTACCCAAGACTATATGTCCAAAATGCTTACCAATAACAGAAAACCAAAAAAAGGAATTGCTAGGACTAAGATGTAAGTATAGCGAGGCCCCAATATTCCAACACGGGTATTCCAACTGTAGGCGTGATGTGATCGAAATACTAGGACTAAAAAAATAATCCCAGCCAATATGCCCAGGAAGGCTGCGGCTAGTGGAATATCCTGCCCCATATTCCTTTAGACTTCTTAACGTGCCTATCCCTAATAGGCTCCCTCAAAGTGAGAACACCATCCTCATAATAGTATATAACATTCCTACAATTCTTACACACCAACCTCTTACCCTTAACGTCTGCGTGAGTTCCCCCACAATGAGGGCACTTCTTTAACTCATCCCCTGCTTTGGCTAACTCATCCTGCAACAACGCCTTATTAACCTTCTTTTTAATTTTACTATTCATACTCGCCATTCATACCACTTCTTTGAAATTTTCTTTCATATAATTAATTATCTTACGGGTAGCCATCAGCTTACCATACCAATATTTTTTTTCTATATCATCCAACGCCTCATCATATCTAAATTTTCTCATGGCTTCTTGTCCTTCCAACCACCCATACATCTTAATAATTTTACCCTCATCTTCCATCACTCAACCCTCTTTTAGTTTATCGCCTCTGTTGTTAGGAAATTCTTAGCCTGTTGCCTGGATAAACTCAACATCTTCTGGGCCTCAACAAAAGTATAGGCCTTAACATTACATCCACTTCTTACATCCGTATAAAGTTTAAGATGTTTCATTTTCTTATTTTCCACCTATTTTTCTTTCATAATGTTCTTTGAACCATGTTATAGGCCAATCTAATTCACCAGTTTTACTTACTCCTATCACCCACAGAGCCACCAAAATAACACTAATCACTTTTCACCTCCGAGATTACTTTAAATCTTTTTAGACAATAATAACAACTGAGAGTTTTTGCATCTTGTAATATAAAACTAGTAACATAAAATGTTTTTTTACAATGTGGGCAATATCTTTCTTTCGCATAATTCATTTTCTACACCCCCTATAAGCTAGAAACGTTACTCTCTTTCTGTGATTCGAATTCTTAGGTTTAACGTAAAAACTAACTGGTTTTCGTTCCTTCATTCTATTTTCCACCTTTCTTTTCAGGTACTAGGATTATTTTCTCGTCTACAATCTTTTTAGGTATCATGTGAACATACTTGAAAGAGCCGTTTTCCCATAGCTCTTTAGCTACATGATAACAGTCCTCTGTTTCACTAATCAAATGCCCCACAATAATACAATCAAGGAATCCTATTCCCTCTAAATCCTCCTCTACACACAAACCCTTCATTTCCATAAGCTGAGGATCAGCCCACCTTAAAGAAACAATCGGCTTATCCACAATAACCCACCCCTATTAGTATACCCATGTTAAACATCATCAGTTCTAAAGTCGTGGCTGGTAAAAAATAATACCATTCAGGTTCACGCCCAATCGACTCTTTAACGTGTTTTTTTAGAAAAATAAAATCAAGATACATTATTACGGGTATAAGTAGAATGTTCAATCCAACAAGCTGGTACCATTCAATCATTTGTAATTCCTCTCATTATTTTTTTATTGTTTGTTGGATAATTCAAGCATCATAACAATATCCCTCAACACCAAACACCTTAAAACATCCCTACCGCCTATCATAGAACAATACTCAAACTCCAACTTATCCTGCTCCCAATGATTATGACAACTCACACAAAAACCACCACATACCACCAACAAAACCAAAACCATTAACAAAACACTCCTCATTCTAGTTTCTCCTTATCTTTCTCTAACTCGCTCTTGGTCTTTACCCGTTTTCGAATACGGTATCTTGTCTTTGTTTTAGAATTGTATATTGTATTTCCTCTAGTCATTCTAGTTTACACCTATTGTAAGTGGGTTCCAGGGGTAAACGATCTCATCCACCCCTGGATAGTCATTCACATCCACGCCAACATAGCCTGAGAGCGTATTACGCTCACAACCCAAATCAACTTTCAATACACTCATCCTACATTTAACTCTACCTGTGCCTTCCCCGTCTTTTCACTATGGGTATGGGTTTTTATCAAACTATCAAGTTCAATAATACCATCCCTATTGCCCCTAATCTGCTCGATCAAGTATTTAATTTGTTGTCTGCTTTCCAACTCAACTAAATACTCTTTTATTTCAGCTTCTTCCAACACTTTCACATCTACATCCAATAACGCACTTAACGCCATTCCTTTAAATTCTTCCTCTTTACTCATTTTATATACCTTTTACTACATTCTCTAATACACTCGATACGGGTTGAATCTATTTTACAATAATCTAAACAACCAACATAACTATCAACTGGTTCAACAAACAGTAAAAAAAATAAGGCGAGAATAATAACGATAATACCGATTATTACTAAAAACCAATCCAATTCATCCCACTTCATTTTATTTTCCACCTTTCTCTATTTTTTCAAGATACTTTTTTAACAATCCAACAGTATCTGTTTCAAAATTAACCATTGTTTCAGACAACTCATCTTCGTTGTTATCAACATATGACATACAATCCCTAATATTCTTGACATTAACCAAAAAATCAATTAAACTATCAGTACCACACACTAGAACCTCAACTTCATTAGGAAGAACCATAGGATGATTAGGATTTTTAAGTGGAAGTTGAGGCTTTGTTGAATACATTAAAATTTTGAAAACCCGTGGCTTAAACTTCGGTAACTCTCGAACAACATAACCAGGAGGGAAAATACTCTCTTTCAAATCATAAATTTCTTCCTTACTCAAATGAGGATGATTTTTAATACAATGTCTTACAAACCCCTTAATTGAATAAGACCTACCACACATAGGACAATCCTCATATATTGTATCACGCTGGATGTCAGGCTTATCATACTTACTAATTTTACCAAAAACATATTCAAAAACATGCAGGCCACGCCTATATGAAATGATTTTTTGCCGGACCTCAATTGTAGGATTATTTAATTCTAACATTTTATTTCAGCTTCCACCTATTCATTGTCTTGTCTAACTCTCTTTGCTTTATCTCCAAATCATCACTTACTTGCTTGATGTGAGATAGTAGGTTATGGAGTGTTAGAACACAATCCTTGTAGAATTGGCTTTTGCCTGGGTCCTTCTCAAACTTAAAATAAGGATCAAGGGCCACACCAACATCATAGAATTGGTTATATTCCTCAGGGTTTATGTTCAAATTCACCCGTATTGACTTGTTTATCCGTAACGGAACGGTGTTTATGTCATAATTTATTTCAAGATTCTTAGTTTTAACTATCTCTAACTTTCTTTCGCGGTTGAGTTTTTTAAGGGTTTTCTCTACTCTTTGCTTTAGAGTTGGTTTTTCGTTACGTCTTTTAGCCATTTTCGTTACGTTTCTGGTTTTCACCTATTTTATCAACTGTTTACCCTAGCCCAAGTGGGATTTTGAGTATATAGGAATGTCTTTGAATTGTAATTTAGACCGTTGTATCATACTTCCTGTTTCATCAAACAGTATCCATTCCTTAGTTCTATCTGAATATACTTGACAACGTTCATCACACATAACCATCCTACTCAACCCCCCCTCTATTGTTATACTCTTGTATAATAAGGCAATCTATTATTCTATTTTCCACCAAAAGATTATAATAAGACATCATTCAATCCTCTTTTTTCTTTTTTTGTTTGATTCTTGGTGATACTAACACGAACAAAGATGGGTCATCAAGTTTTCCAATCTCAAGTAAAATTGGGGCGTCATCAAGAAAAGGATTAATAACCAAACTCCAGCCATTTTCTTCCATCAACTCTTTCAAACAACTAACAACCTCATTGATATGCTGAGAATCTAGTTGTGTCTTGCATGGATAATATTTCGATTTTATTTTCTTGAAGTTGATTTTTTCGAACGAAATTGCTATTGTATTAATTGGATTCATTACAGCAATTTTATCATGAAAAAATCCGAGCGTCCACTCATGCTCCACACATGCCCTGATAACACTCATCTCCAATTCTCCAAACGGATTCCATACTTCTTTTTTGGTTTTCTTCTCAGTTATCTTCTTTGTTTTTTTCATCATCAATCACTCCTTACAACCTAAAGCGTCCATCAACTCTTTATTCTTTGAATAAAATGCCATAACATCAGCTTCAGCTAATTCTTGCAACCGCTTATTGAACTCTGCCTCATCCATCATTCAACCTCCTCTCCTTTGTATTTATCACATTCCTCAAACATCTTAGTAAACGATTTTGGTTTGGGACATTCTACTTTAGGCTTCATATCCCACACATAACCCGCAAACCCAGTAGCCCTATAAAGTGTATATTTTATTTCTACTGGATACCCTAATCTACAGTGAGGTTCAGAATTATGATGTAAATAATCACTAACCCATGCCCTACACCCCTTACATGTCCGCTTCATCATCTCTAATCAATATTCACTCTTTCAGTCCATAAGTCTAGACTGCTTTCGCGTGCAACAGGTTTTTAACTTTCATATTCCTTTGACCCCCAGTGTTTTCTCCACATTCTCCTTAATCCTCGCATCGGCTATCTTCTTGCACGATTTCTCAATCAGCCTGACGTCTTCCATACTCGTGATGTTGTTCTCGATGAAATACACTATGTCTTCCACATCAATCCAGTCGTTCTCGCTCAAGGTTTTCACCGCGTCGTCCCTGTGGATGTAATCGTCCATCATTTCAAATCAACCAGACACCATAAAATCATCACGTTAATTGAAAAACTGATGACCGGAAAACTCAGGCAACCATTTATCAAAAATCCCAAGAAACCACCAAAACCTATTCCTGATGATATCATTAAGATTAGATTTATCAGATTATACAATCCAACTCCGACTAAGAACATCAAAAATAATCCACCCAATGATATTTTGCTATCGTCGCTCATTTTAGTTTGTTTTGTTTGAATACTTTTTTATTAACATACCTGAGAGCATACCCGTTATCCTTGACTGCTTCTAGGCAGAGTTCGGGTGTTTGTTCTTTAACATACATGAGAGCATACCCGTCTTCCTTGACTGCTTCTAGGCAGAGTTCGGGTGTTTGTTCTTTAAC